>JAAUXX010032977.1_pt1 | contig 10218 bp, 9 predicted proteins | sample 7278111 | NCBI WGS metagenome assembly JAAUXX01 (sample SAMN14350116, study PRJNA611818) | marine sediment metagenome | isolation source: surface marine sediment (1.8m) | place: French Polynesia: Moorea | collected 2018-08
ACATGGATGTGATGCCCGAAATCGGTGGCTGTAAGCCATTGATTTCGCGAGAAAATAAAATCGCAATTTTATTTTCGACTCCAGAAAAAGCGCAGGATGCGCGTTTCTGGACGGGCACTATTTAGTTTACGGTGCTTAAGCGCTTCTCCGGGGTAAAAATCTCATGGCGGAACAAATGCAGGCGGCATCAGGCGATGATGTTATCGAGGGCTTCAACAATCTCAATTTAATTCGCCAGGCGGGTTTGATGGTTGGCCTTGCGGCGAGTGTCGCTTTCGGCGTGGCGGTGGCATTTTGGAGTCTCGGGGAAGACTATAAACCGCTTTACGGCAGCCTCGATCGTCTCGATTCCTCGGAAGTCGGGCAAATTCTCGACTTCAATGAAATTCCTTACAAGATCGACGTTGCCACCGGAGCCCTGCTGGTGCCGGTGGACGACGTGCACAAAGCGCGCCTAGTGTTGGCCGAGAATGGCGTTCAGGGCGATCGTTCCTTCGGGCTCGAAATGCTCGAGCAGGAGCAGCCTTTAGGTACTAGCCAGTTTATCGAGGCCATGCGTTATCGCCGTGGGCTAGAAGGCGAGCTGGCGCGCACCATTGCCAGTATCAATACCGTGCGCGGAGCGCGCGTGCATCTTGCCATTCCCAAACGTAGCGTTTTCGTGCGCGACGGGCGCGAACCCAGCGCATCAGTATTTTTGGATCTTTTTCCGGGGCGGCCCATCAAAACCAAGCAGGTCAGGGGCATTGCCAACCTGGTGGCCGCGAGCATACCTGAACTCGATGTTGAAAATGTTACTGTGGTCGACCAAAAAGGTAATCTGCTGTCTGTCGGTGCGGAGGACGAGCGCCTGGCTATCGCGGCACAGCATATCGATTACACGCGTAAAATCGAAGATGACCTGGTGTTGCGAATCCGCCGCTTGCTGACCCCAATAGTTGGCGAGGGCAACTTTAAAACCGAAGTTTCCGCCGATATAGATTTCACGGAAATCGAACAGGCGGAAGAAAGTTTTAATCCGGATTTGCCGGCCGTTCGCAGCGAGCAGAAAGTGGATGAGGAACAGGTCGGCGCGGGGGGAGTCGGCGGTATACCCGGTGCCCTGACCAATCAGCCACCGGCGGGAGGGCAGGCGCCGGAGGTGGCCAATGCCGCGGGCGCCGAGGGAGAGGCGCGCAACCCCAGCCGCAGCCGATCACAGTCAACCACCAATTACGAACTCGATCGAACGGTCAGCTACACGCGCTATGAAAAAGGCAGGATGCGCCGACTCACGGTGGCGGTCGTCGTCGACGACAAACGCGTGGCCGATCCCGAGTCCGGGGCCACAAGTAAAGTGCAATGGACTGACAACGAACTTGAACGACTGTCTATACTGGTGAGAGACGCCGTTGGATTTTCAGCGCTGCGGGGCGACAGTGTCAACGTACTCAACGAAGCCTTTCATCCACTGCCACAGGTGGATGACCTGGCGCAGGACGTTCCGTTTTGGCAGTCACAGGCGCTGAACCTGGTCAAGCCGCTGGCGGGCGCCCTGGTCATCATCGCATTGCTGGTGGGGCTGGTGCGACCGGTGCTGAAATCGCTGGCGGGTTCCGGTGTCAGATCGCGTGAAGAACAGGAGAAAAAGGAGCTGGAGACGCTGCAGGCCTCCGGCATCGACTCATTCGACACGCTGTCTGATGAAACAGTGACGCTCACCGGCGGTGATGCACTGGGCCTGCCGAGCCCGGAGGAAAGTTACGAGCAGCAACTCAATGCTGTCAAAGGGCTGGTTGCCGAAGACGCCGGGCGCGTGGCGCAGGTGATTCGGCGCTGGGTGGTTGAAGAATGAATGCTCCTGCGAAAACCGAACAAGCGGAAACAAAGCTCAGCAAACTTGATCAGGCGGCCATTCTGTTGATGTCCCTGGGCGAACAGACGGCCGCGGAGGTGCTAAAACATATGGGGCCGAAAGAGGTCCAGCGCTTGGGCACCGCGATGGCGGCGCTTACCAATGTTCAGCAGCAGGACGTGGAAACGGTCATCGCCAATTTTTTGGATGAAGTGCGCACGCTCACCGGCATCGGCACCGGGGCCGACAGCTACATCCGCAATATGCTGGTGACGGCGCTTGGCCAAGACAAAGCCGACGGACTGGTCGATAGAATTCTGCTGGGTGGCAATACCACCGGCCTCGATACCCTGAAATGGATGGACGCGCGGTCGGTGGCCGACATTATCCGCAACGAGCATCCACAAATTCAGGCCATCGTTATCGCCTATCTCGATCCCGATCAGTCCGCGGAAGTGCTCGGTTATTTTCCCGACAAAGTGCGCCTAGACGTCATGTTGAGAGTGGCTTCGCTCGATTCCGTTCAACCCAGCGCGCTCAAAGAATTGAACAATATTTTGGAAAAACAATTTGTCGGCAACGCCGGGTCACAAACCAAGGACATGGGCGGCTACAAAGTCGCTGCGGAGATTGTCAATAACCTTGACAGTTCGACAAGTGGCGAGCTGTTGGATTCGATCAAAGAAATTGACGAAGAACTCGGTATCCAAATTCAGGATTTGATGTTTGTCTTTGAAAATCTCAAAGAGGTCGATGACCGCGGCATTCAAGCGCTATTGCGCGAGGTATCTTCCGACGTGCTCATCCTCGCGCTTAAAGGCGCCGACGACGTGCTGAAGGAAAAAATATTTGGCAATATGTCCAAGCGCGCCGCCGAGCTTCTGCGCGATGATCTGGAGACAAAAGGCCCGGTCAAGGTTTCGGAGGTGGAAGCGGCGCAGAAAGAGATTCTCACCATTGCCCGCCGCATGGCCGATGCGGGCGAAATCAATCTCGGTGGTGGTGGCGGTGAAGACATGCTGTGAAGCAAGCGTGAATGACGTCTTCCGGATTGCGATGAAGGTCGATACCCGCGGTGCCCTGTAATTTCTATGAGTGAGAAGCCGAAACACGCGAACAGAATTCCCCACGAATCGTTGGCTGACAACGCCGTTGTCTCGCCCTGGTCTCTGCCGACAGTCGATAAGAAATCGCGCTTGGTATTCAGCGCCAAGCGCGAGCGGGCAGTCCAGGATAAGTCCGACCGCGGTGACGGCGAACTGGTGGAGGACTACAAAGGACCGCTAAAACCCAAGCCGCTCACCGCAGAGCAACTCAGGCAATTGACGGAGGAGGCAAAAAAAGAGGGGTTTGACCAGGGGTACAACCAGGGGTTGCAGCGGGGCTTGCAGGAGGGCACCGCGCGAGGGTTTGAGGAAGGCGAAACAAAGGCCTATCAAAATAAGCGGCAAGCGCTGGAAGAGGAGATAGCGCGTCTTGCGGCGATCAGCGCGCATCTTTTCGCGCCGATGGAACATCAGCGGGATGCGTTGGAAGCCATTGTCGTTGAGATGGCGATCAATTTCGCCCAAGAAATCGTCGACCGGGAGCTCGATCAGGCGCCGACCTTATTGCTGGACATTGTAAAAACCGCCCTGGCCGCGCTACCGGCGGGGGCGAAAAATATTGTCGTGTACACCAACGCTGACGACGCCGCCCTCATCGAAAAATATTTACCCAACAAACATCGAAACTGGACGATGATGGCCGATGACAGTATCGCCCGCGGTGGATGCCGAGTGGAAACTGAGGAAAGTCTGGTGGATTATTCCGTTGAACAGCGCCTGCTGGCCTTTTTGCAACAAGTGCGCGCGCAGGTCGTTGATGAGTCCGTCAAAACTCCGCCACCACGAGACCCGCAAAGCGAGACGCCGAGAAATAAAGCGCCTGTTGGCGACGCGCGTGTGAACAATGAAAACCGCCCCGCGTCATCGCGGGGTGATGAAGGTCCCACCGGGTAGGGGCCGCGGGTGGACGATGGCTAAAACAGCCCACACCGACTATTCGCTGCTCAGCTGTTTACACAAGTACCGGCAATATCAACTGTTCGAGGCGCCGGCGTGTGCTACCGGCCGACTGACGCGCATGGTGGGGTTGACCATGGAAGCGGTGGGCTTAAATGTTTCGGTCGGTCGTCAATGCCGTATTGTGCTCGACGACGGCAAGGCCTTCGAGGCCGAAGTGGTCGGTTTTCACAACGCCGTGACCTATTTGATGCCGGTACAAAAAATGGAAGGCGTGCAGCCCGGCGCCAGCGTGATTCCGCTGGCAGACCACAAGAAAATTTCCTTGGGTGATCACCTGATCGGCAGAGTGTTGAATGGCTTGGGGCAAGCGCTTGATGGCAAAGACCTGCCACATGCGGGCGATCGCGTCGATCTACATGCCGCGGCCGTCAATCCGCTCAGCCGTCATCCCATTGTTCAGCCTCTGGACGTGGGGATTCGCGCGATCAATGCCTTGCTGACTGTCGGCAGGGGCCAACGCCTGGGCTTGTTTGCCGGCAGCGGTGTGGGGAAAAGTGTTTTGCTCGGTATGATGACGCGCTTTACCCAAGCCGACATCGTCGTCGTCGGGCTCATTGGCGAACGTGGTCGCGAGGTGCGAGAATTTGTTGAACATATTCTTGGACCGCAGGGCTTACAACGTTCGATCGTTGTCGCTGCACCGGCGGACGATGCGCCACTGATGAGGCTGCGTGCCGCACAACTCGCCTCGCGCATCGCCGAATATTATCGTGATCAGGGCAAAAGCGTGCTGCTGTTAATGGATTCGCTGACGCGGTTCGGCCAGGCTCAGCGGGAGATTTCCCTGGCCATCGGCGAGCCGCCCGCCACAAAAGGTTACCCGCCCTCTGTATTTGCAAAGATACCGGAGCTTGTCGAACGCGCCGGCAATGCCGACCGGGGGGGAGGTTCAATTACGGCTTTTTATACGGTGTTGACGGAGGGCGACGATCTGCAGGATCCCATTGCAGACTCCGCGCGCGCGATTCTCGATGGTCATGTGGTGTTATCGCGCTCCCTGGCGGAGCAGGGAATCTATCCTGCGATTGATGTTGAAGCTTCCGTAAGTCGCGTTATGAACAATATCGTTGACGATGAGCAGTTGCGCAATGCGCAAAAATTTAAACGGCAACTGGCGCTTTACAAAGCCAATCGCGACCTTGTCAGTATCGGCGCCTACAGCAAGGGTGCCGATGTAGATATCGATATGGCGATCGAGCGCTTTCCCCAACTGCAGACTTTCATCGCGCAGAAAATCGGGGAATCTTCGCCATTGGTAAAAAGTAGGGCTATGCTAAACAGTATCATCAACCCCGCGCGCAACCCTAGGTAAGCTCTGAATAAGTCATCCCGACTTATTCAGAGGTCGAAAATAAAAATGTATGATTTTTTATTTTCTCGCATTTTCAATGACTTATTAACTCGGCATGCATTTATGCCGAGTTTCGATAGATCGGAATTCGAGTTGGCAACGAGGTAGGCATGAAGCGGTCGGTGCGTTTGACAGTTGTGGTTGAGATGGCGAAACGCAAGGAGGAAGAGGCCGCGCTGCGCCTCGCCGACTGCGGCCGGGAATTGGCGTGCGAGGAGCAGAGACTGGGAGAATTGGATGAATACTATCGCGAATACGAGGTAAGCTTTAATAATATGCGCTCTGGAATATGCGCCGCGTCTTTGGCATCCAACAGGGAGTTTCTGCGGCAGTTATCCGAATCGCGCAGTCTCCAGACTTTGCAGATCAAGCAGAAACGCGATCAGTTCGAGATTGCCAAAAATTACTGGCACCAATGTCATCTTAAGCACGATAAAATCAAGTCTTTTGTCGCCGATATTGCTAGAGAGGAACAGTGGCGGCAGCTCAGGTTGGAACAGAAAAATGCTGACGAGTGGGCAATGTTGGCGCACAGCCGCAGATAAGCGATTAACCCGGCATGCAAAACTATATTCCTGATTTTTTTAATACTTTTTCGTTATTTTTTCCCGCCCTGCCCACAGAATAAAATCTAAGATTGCTTTGCGGTACGTCTCCAGCAGGCGCTGAACTCGTCAATATCATCTTGCAAGGCCACTAGTGGTCGATGCGGAAAGTTCTGTAACAGTTCGCTTCGCAGAGATTCGAATCTCGACGTTGTAAAAACTTGAAATAGCACCACTATTCCTGTGTTTTTCCGCCTTGATCTTCGAATCTCTGCTGTGCTCCTTTGTTACCAAACTTTCCGCATGAACCACTAGCAAGTTCCAAAACTGAGTCTAGACTTACATGAGAAGTTTCAAATCGCCCTAGGGGCTGTTAACACTAATTCAGGAAAATAGGAAAATGACGGCCAGCGTGGATTTTCAGTTACCCCAAGACCTGACTATAGCGAATGCTCACGCCTTGCATGAGCAGTTGGAGGCCTTGGTGGATCAGAAGGATCACGACCGTATCGTTTTGCATGCAAGCGCGGTGGCGCGTGCCGACACTGCGGGCATCCAGCTGTTGCTGGCCTTTGTAAATTCGGCCCGCGAACACAGTATCGATTTGGATTGGGACAAGCCCTCGGCGACCCTTGTGAACGCGGCAAATGTGCTGGGTATGGAACGCGCACTGGGAATTCAATAGGCCAGTACAGACTATATTTTGCAACACCGGAGATAACTCATGGCAAAGATTCTAGCCGTCGACGACTCTGCTTCTATGCGGCAAATGGTGTCATTTACCCTCAAAAGCGCGGGGCACGACGTGCATGAGGCGGGGGACGGCCAGCAGGCCCTGGCCGCGGCGAAGCGGCAAGGCAAGTTCGACCTGGTGATCTCGGATATCAACATGCCCAACATGGACGGGATTACCCTGATAAAAGAACTCAGAACGCTTCCGGATTTCAAATTCACGCCGATATTGATGTTAACCACTGAATCCAGTGCGGAAAAGAAGAGTGAGGGCAAGGCTGCCGGGGCAACGGGATGGATCGTGAAACCCTTTAATCCCGACCAGTTACTTGCCACCATTGGTAAAGTGCTTTAGGGCCGGCGGCAACCCACATCCGGAAAACCCATGGCAATAGATTTATCACAGTTTCATCAGGTATTTTTCGAAGAGAGCTTCGAAAATGTGGAAATCATGGAAAATTCCCTGATGGCGCTGGAGCCCGCCGCCGTCGATGGTGAAATTATCAACGCGATCTTCAGAGCCGCGCACTCTATCAAGGGTGGAAGCGCCACATTTGGCTTCCGCGCAATTTCCGAGTTCACCCATGTTCTGGAGACTTTGCTCGATCAAATTCGCGCCGGCGCCAGAAAAGTGAGCAAAGACGATATCGATCTCTTCCTTCAAGCGGTGGATTGCATTCGCGAAATGTTATCCATGCTGCAAGCTGGTGATGACGCCGAAACCAACTTGTCGCGTGAAGTTTTGGCGAGATTCAATGCGCTGCTGGCGGGTGAAGAGCATGCCACCCCGGCCAGAGTCGAGGCTCCCGCGGCACCGCAGCAAGCAGCGACAGCCTCGGCATCAACTTGGAAAATCACACTGGCTCCCGGTTCACAGGTATTGAAAACAGGCAACGATCCGCTGCGCCTGATAAAAGAGTTAATGAACCTGGGTGAGATAGACTGTCACGCAAACCTTGACCGACTCCCCAAATTTTCCGCGATGGATGCAGAGGCAATTTATCTGTCCTGGGTTATCGAGCTCAAAGCTGAGGTCGAGCGCACTCAAATCGATGAAATTTTCGCCTGGATCGAGGATGAATCCGACATTAGTATCGACCGGCTCGCGGCACCTGCCGAGGCGGCTTCGGCCTCAGGCGGTAAGCACGGAGCCGCGCAAACTTTTTGGTCGATCGCGTTCATTCCCAAGCCGCAGCTATTGCGCACCGGCAATGATCCCGTCAAGTTATTTCACGTCTTGGCGGATATCGGTGACGTAACATCCGTAACGCATAGCGCCACGCTGCCATCGTTCACATCCATGGACGCGGAGCTGTGCTATTTGTCCTGGGAAATTTTGCTCAGTACAGGTGAAGCACAAGAACACGTGGAACAACAAGTTCAGCAGGTTTTTGAGTGGGTTGCCGATGAGTGCGAATTAGCGATTAAACCCGTTTCCGGGCTATTTGACCAACAGCGGGCCGAACTTGCCAGCGAGCCCGTGCTAAAAACCGCGGCGGCAAGCAAAGTCGGCAATGCCAAACCCCCGACCGATGCGCAACCGAAAGCGGCAAAACTGCCGACGAAATCCGCCGCTTCGCCCGACTCCTCATCAATTCGCGTCGGCATTGATAAAGTCGATAATCTTATCAATATGGTTGGCGAGTTGGTGATTACCCAGTCGATGTTGGGTCAATTGGGAACCGACTTTGCACTGGAGCGTTTGCCAAAATTGCTGGAGGGCCTGGGTCAGCTGGAGCAAAATACCCGAGAGCTGCAGGAAAGCGTAATGCGCATACGCATGCTGCCCATCAGTTTTGTTTTCAGCCGTTTTCCCCGCATGGTGCGGGACTTGAGCCAGTCATTGCATAAAGATGTTGAACTTGAAATTCTTGGCGACCAGACTGAGCTGGATAAAACGGTGCTGGAAAAGATTGGTGACCCCCTTGTCCATCTGGTGAGAAATGCCGTCGATCATGGGATTGAAACCGTCGAGGAGCGACGTGAGAAGGGCAAGTCAGGCACCGGCAGGGTAACGTTGAATGCCTACCATCAAGGCGGTAATGTCGTCATTGAGGTGAGGGATGACGGCAAGGGTCTGGACCCGCAGGGGCTCAAGAAAAAAGCCGTAGAAAAAAACGTCATCTCCGCCGCCGATGCCGAGTCGTTGACCCGCGAGCAAGCCTTTGACTTGATTTTTCAACCCGGCTTCTCGACGGCGAAAGAAATCAGCGATGTTTCCGGCCGCGGTGTTGGCATGGATGTGGTCAAACGCAATATTCAGGCGCTCAACGGTGTGATCGATATTCAGTCGGAAGTTGACGCCGGTTCGACCATTACCATCCGCCTGCCGCTCACCTTGGCCATTCTGGACGGGCAATTGGTGAGAGTGGCGGACCAGACCTATATCTTCCCCATCGTGTCGATTGTGGAGTCCCTGCAGTGCAAGGCGGAGCTGATCAACCGCGTTGCCGGTGGTTCCGACGTATTCCGCCTGCGGGATGAATATGTGCCGATCATTCAACTTGCCCAGGTGTTCAATATTCCTTTCAGTAGTGAAGACCTGGAGGGTTCGCTGATGGTGGTCGTGGAGTCCGAAGGCGAAAAAGTCGGCATTGTCGTCAACGAACTACTGGCCCAACAGCAGGTGGTCATCAAAAGTCTCGAACAGAATTATCGGCGCGTCGCCGGCGTGTCGGGCGCAACGATTTTGGGTGATGGCACGGTTGCTTTGATCGTGGATATTCCGGGGATTGTGCGCCTGGCCGGCGACAGGTACAAAATCGTACACGAGGCGGCGCGGAGCGCGCTGGTGCAACATCCAGTCGCCAGTCAAGCGCGGCTTTAGCAGCCTTCGATTGTGCCGATACATCCTTGTATCGGGGCAGACTGCCGAAAAACAGAGTTTTTCAACAGCCTGCTGGTGTTAACAGGCTCCAATGGCACTTACTTAAGGCGAAAACGCTGACAACCGGCGGCAAAGCCAACGATTTTTTCTTAAGTAAGTGCCATTATTAATAGGCTCTAGGAGTTCAAATGCAGATACAAAGCAGCCAACACGGTAACAATGACAATGTTCGTATGATTGACAAAAGCGCCGGCATGGAAATGGAGTCGGATGAGACCGACCAGTTTCTTACATTCATCGTTGCCGGCGAAGAATACGGTGTCGATATCCTCTGTGTGCAGGAGATAAGAGGCTGGGAGTCGGCCACACCGATTCCCAATGCGCCCTCGCACATTAAAGGCGTGATAAATCTGCGCGGCACGATTGTGCCGATCATCGACCTGCGGCAGTGCTTTGGCATGAAAAGCATCGAATACACGCCGATAACCGTCGTTATCGTGCTCAAGGTGATGACCGACCAAGGAGAGCGTGTTATCGGGATTGTGGTCGATGCCGTGTCGGATGTATACGCGCTCGCGGAGAAGGATATGCGCCCGGCTCCCGATATTGGTAACTCTCTCAATACGGAATTTATCAAGGGTCTGGTTAACGTCGACAACAAGATGGTTATTCTGCTCGATATAGATAAGCTGCTGTCGGTTGACGAAATTCCCAATTTGGCGAATATTGGTCAACAGCTGGAGGACGCGGATTAATAACCCGGCATGCATTTATGTCAGGTTAATCGCCTCATAGGGATGTGAGGCCATGCGTCGTAAGACGCATGCGAACCGGGATGCCGGACCACCGGCATCCCGGTGGTC
>JAAUXX010035959.1_pt1 | contig 10207 bp, 11 predicted proteins | sample 7278111 | NCBI WGS metagenome assembly JAAUXX01 (sample SAMN14350116, study PRJNA611818) | marine sediment metagenome | isolation source: surface marine sediment (1.8m) | place: French Polynesia: Moorea | collected 2018-08
CCCAGAACACGGAGCTGGGTAAACCCAGAACACGGAGCTGGGTAAACCCAGAACACGGAGCTGGGTAAACCCAGAACACGGAGCTGGGTAAACCCAGAACACGGAGCTGGGCAAGCGGATTAGTAATCCGCAGGGTCGCTCGTCAAAAATTCATTAATTCTCTGAGAATTATTGAGCTAATATTGTTTCATAGGCTACTTCAATTAATCAAATCGTATGTCTTAACGCGATTTATTTTTTTTATCCTTAAGTATCAAATTTTACTTACTTGCTATGAATCAGCATCCTCGATCCCAACAGATCCCTGCACCTTGTATCGTTGATATTGGTACTATCGTTAACAAAGATGACATTGAGCGTTTACTGAGCGATTTGTGCCATGTGCATTATATCCATAGCCTGGATAATCAAATTCAAAGTGAAGGGCAAGGCTGTATCATGGAAGTTTTTAATGATCCGCAACAATCTACTTTAGTAGCCAATAGTAATTTATATATCAATATTCAAAGTTTTGATTTTCTGCAACTTAATAAATCTCCAGACGAAGAAACCTGTTTTGACCTAATACAAGATAATCGTCAACTACGATTAATCCCCATATCTAAAATTTCTCCAGTACAGGATTTAGAAAAAACTATCGATACTGCTGCTATCGAAGCGATGATGACAGAAGTATTATCTGCCCATTTAGACGTACAATTTGACGATGATGAATTCTAAAGAGCAGATTAATCTATAGTGGGATTTTCGTTTCAACTTCAAGCTAAATGTAATCATTCTCAAGCTCGGGCGGGAGTTTTTGTTACTCCTCATGGCATAGTAGAAACGCCTCGTTTTATGCCAGTAGGAACCCTCGCTACGGTTAAGGGAATTACTCCGCGCCAGTTGCAAGATGCCTCAGCGCAAATGATTTTAGCCAATACTTATCATCTCCATCTTCAGCCAGGAGAAGATATTGTGGCAGAGGCTGGAGGATTACATAATTTTATGGCCTGGGATAAGCCAATTTTGACTGATTCTGGTGGTTTTCAAGTCTTTAGTCTGAGCGAACTCCGAAAAATCAGTGAGGAAGGAGTCACCTTTCGCTCTCCCCGAGATGGCAGCATGATCGAAATTACTCCAGAACGCTCGATCCAAATTCAAAATGCTTTGGGTGCTGATGTGATTATGGCGTTTGATGAATGTCCTCCCAGTGATGCGAGTCAAGAAGAGGTAGCCGCAGCGACGGCAAGAACTAATCGGTGGTTAAAAAGATGTGTTGCGGCTCATCAAAATCCCCAAACTCAGGCATTATTTGGTATCGTTCAGGGAGGTATTTATCTCGATTTGCGATCGCAAGCTGTCGAAGAGTTAACCGCTTTAGATTTACCTGGCTATGCTATTGGTGGGGTAAGTGTTGGGGAAGCCCCAGCATTAATCAATGCTACAGTGAACCATACTGCACCTTTATTACCGATCGATAAACCTCGTTACCTGATGGGAGTGGGAACTTATCGGGAAATGGTACAAGCGATCGCCTCAGGAATTGATTTATTTGATTGTGTGATTCCAACTCGTTTTGGGCGTCATGGGACAGCATTAGTCCAAGGAAACCGAATCAATCTTAAAAATGCCCAATATAAAAGAGATTATCGACCTCTTGATGCTACTTGTCCCTGTTATGCCTGCGAAAATTTTACCCGTGCTTATCTCAATCATTTAGTGCGATCGCAAGAAATGTTAGGCTATATCTTATTATCGCTCCACAATATCACTGAATTAATCCGCTTTACCCAGGAAATCCGTCAAGCCATTTTTGATGATACCTTTGTCAGCAAGTTTTCTCATTGGATAGATATTGAATGAAAATTGAACCTAAAACCTGACCCCTAACACCTAATTCAACGAAACGTTTCATGATAATATTTCTACTATCTTGAAAAAAATTATAGGAAGGTATCTAGATTTATGGAAGCAGCAATGCTCTTGGCAAAATTGCCTGAAGCTTATCAAGCGTTCGCCCCTTTAATTGATGCATTACCATTAATCCCTCTGTTCTTTCTGTTACTTGCTTTTGTATGGCAAGCAGCAGTGGGATTCAAGTAAAGTTCTGGGATGTAATCCCCAGTATCTTGAAAATATTTACCAGTGATCTGCGATTGGTTAATCAGTAATTTGATATTGATAACTAGTCCTTGCTCACTGGTATCTTGTTGTTAAGCAAGAAAGTATTGCCCCCTCTCCTACTTTGAGCCACCAAAGTTTATGGTACTTATGCAAGAGGTTTTTTTGTCGAATCTACTTCCGATAGACTTTTCAGCGCTTCTGCTTTTTGCAGCCGTCTAGGACAGGTCAGAAAATCTTTGGTTATACATTCCACATTTCGACATTCAAACTCACAAGCAGCGAGATCTGCTGGAACTTCAGTCGCAAAAAAATTACGGAGTTTTTCAAAAAGCAAGCGAATCATTAGCTACACCTCTGGCTCTAGTTCTAATTATCTCGTCAGTCCACAGTCAGAAAAAGCACCAGGCCTAATACTTATTAGACGGAAACTTCCTCGATATCCCAACCATAGGTCATGACACCGAGAATCTTGCAATCTACTGACCTGATACTTCTTCTTTTAAAGATAATCAAAATTAAATTATGAACGATCAATTTAGTCATATTTCTTGACATTTTCCCAAAAGCGATCGCTAATTCTCTTTGGTATCAGGTGAGCAACAGGAGTATTAGCGATCGGTTACTGAAACCAAGACTCGATGTTTGCCCACCCTACTTTAGTTACTCTGGATAATAATTTATTATTCTTCTTCCCATGCTCCGTCGCCGTTACTAACGCTATTGCCATTGCTATTGATCGTAACTAAATCAATTTGCTGGCGATAATAGTCTACGCTTTTAACCTCTACCTCTACGCGATCGCCTAAACGATAGGTAGTATTACTTTTTCTGCCTTTGAGACAACTTTCGCGGGAACGATATTCATACCAGTCGTCCTTGAGGGAACTAACATGAACCAATCCTTCGACTAATAAATCTTCAATTTCCACAAAGAAACCATAGGATTGGACTCCCGCAATTAATCCTTCAAAGATTTTTCCCGTACGTTCCTTCATTTTTTCCGCTTTTTTGAGTCCTGCAAGATCTTTTTCCGCATCCTCGGCAATTTTTTCGCGATCGTTGAGACGGGGTAAAATGGCATGGAGTTCAATATCAAGTTGTTCATGCATTTGCGGGGGCAAAACATTCCAGGTAATCTGACCTCGACAACTACTGCTACCCAAATCAACGATGGTTTTAGTTCTGGTATTTCGGCGATCGCGTCCGAATTCAAAGACAGTTTTCAGAATACGCTGCACTACCAAATCGATATATCTTTGACCAGGAGAAATACAATGGGTGTAGCCATTTTCGCAAGCCAATCCAAAATGTTTGCCAGGTTTAGTAATATATTTGGTCGGCTTTAAGGTATTTTGCAGCAAGTAATTGAGAACTTGACTTTCGGGGGAAGTAGCGAATTTTTGGGTTAGAGACTGATAATCATGGGGTTGCACTTCTCCTTCTGGATCGAGAGTAATTTCTAAGCCCAAATTGTTACTTAACTTAATCAAATCATCCAACTCATCAACATCGGGTTCGGGTTGAATACAATAAATTCCGGGAACCCCCCAAGCCTGGAACTGTTCAGCGACTACTTGTCCAGGCAATACCATTAATTCGGTTAACAAAGATTTGATTGGTAAACTAGAAGTTGTCAGGATAACTCCTAAGCGACCTTCATCTTGATTCAATCCTTTCACCGTAGGTGTGGTAATTTCAAAGCCTCCTCGCTGCAATCTTTGGGCTTTAATTAGGGGACTGAGGGTAAAGAATAAATCTTTGAGGATGGCGACGGCAGATTCTAGTTTTGGACTAGCCTGTTCGGGATCTCCGAGCAAAGACTGTACTTCTTGATAAGTAAAATAGCGATCGACAGAAACTACTGTGGGTTCGATTTTTGATTCTATAATCTCTCCTTGAGGATTGATCGTCATCGAAACTGAGATTGTCAGACGGTTTTTTCCTGGTTTGAGAGAACAAATTTTACAAACCGCATCAGGAAATAGGGGAATGACTTTTTTCTGAAGATCGATCGCGGTGCCTCTTCTTTGAGTAGTGCGATCTAGAACCGTATCGGCGTCTACATAATGGGCAACATCGGCAATATGAATCCCTAATTGCCAATTACCTTCGGCATTTTGTTCTAAGGTAAAAGCATTTTCAATCCAACTAGTATCTTCTGATAGTAATTCAGGACCGATCGCTACGGTTAATTTCTCTCGCAAATCTAATCGACGCTTAATTTCCGCAGCAGGAATCCGCGACGGTAAAGCTGCTGCGGCTTCAATTTCATTCGGTTTGAACTCGTGAGGCAAATCGTGCTTACAAGAAACAATATCGACATCGGAAGCCTCTTCGGCGTCACTACCTAATACTTTAGTAACCGTTCCTAGAGGCGGATGCTGACCCAAAGGATAGCGCAGTACAGATACATGAACTAAATGCTCAACTGCTTCGTCTAAATTTTGTCCATTTTGCTTGAGATCTAGTTCAAACAGCAGGCGATCGTCCAAAGGAATTGCTCGATATTCACCTTCAGCCTCCGTTACCGTTGCCAGTAAAGAAGGATTAGAACGTTCTAAAATTAGTTTCACTTCCCCTTCAGGAGAACGACGACGACTGCCTTCTTTGATTGTCCTGACCAAAACGCGATCGCCATTCCAAGCATTACTGAGATGGCTTTCTCGGATGTAAATATCATCAGCATTTTCTTCATCTTGAATGGCAAAGCAGAAACCTTTACTCGAACAACGCAATTTGGCTTCGACCACATTTTCCTCTTTAAGTCGGCGATATTTTCCCCGATCCTTAGCCAGGATACCTGTTCTTTCCAAGGCATCCAAAACAATTTCTAATTTTTGAATACTAATTTCATCTTCGCAGCCTAGTTTTTTTTCTAAGTTTTTTTTAGCAACTAACTTATCATCTACGAATTGAGCTAGTAGTGTAGCGATTGAAAAATCCATCAACAATATTCCTTATTCTATGAAAGTAAATCGATCTCAGGTTGATCTAAAAAATAAATGGGTGATTCGTCATAAAAATGACAAGATCCTTGTTAGTTCAGCCTAATAACTGGTCATAAACCTCGGATAGCTACTTACATTCCAGTGCCATTGTTTCCTAAATTAAAAGTCAAAAGTAAGGATGCTCCTAATTAGGTAATAACTGATCCTAGGTTACTGGCATTAAGATTAATCGCCCAGTTTTGTTTAGCTGAGTAAATGCGGTTACAGCTAATCTAGGGATAAAATCTATCTTAGAGGCAGAGGGTAAAAGGATTAGGCTAATTTTTACCTTCTTTGACCCAGGGCTTCCAACCTTGAGATATGAGGCATGATCTATTAGTCATTCCTATATTTTAATTTTTCTGTGGCTATTGGCAAATTTCTTTTTGATCTTGGTTCAAAAATAGTAAGTTAGTATTAATATATCCCGCATAACTTGATAATGTTAACTAAATTTCGCAATCTCTATCCTCAAGGAAGCATTCTTAGTGAATTGATTGATATCGATCGAGGAATCTACATCGTGAGAGTTTCGATTCAAATTGATGGCGTAACTTTGGCTACGGGTTTAGCTGGAGCAACTGAAGTAGAAAAAGCTGAAGATCGTGCCAGAAACAGAGCTTTACAAGTTTTAGTCCTCGAAGATGGACATTTAAGCTTAAATTTAGCCACAACAGCTCCCCAAAAAGTTACGACTTCCGATCAAAAAATTGTGACGGTTTCAGCTCAAACCAATCATCACCATAATTCTCCGACAGTCAATCCTCCTGCAACCGTCGTTCCTATAGAAGCAAAAGTTACGGCTACTCCGAAACCCCCAATTCCCCATCCTCCCCTAAAATCGCCTTCTCTGCTCAGTGAACCGTCGGTACAAAATTTACCCCAACCTGAACCTGAACCTGAAACTAATAGCGAGCCTCTTGAGCCAGAAACCCCAATTGCTATTCCAGAATATACGGAGGATATTTTAGAACCTCCATTGGAGATCTCCCCACCAGAAGAAGATTCTGCTCTAGAAGAACCTTCCGTAACAGAAACTCCTGCTGAATTTGATTTTAATCAAATTAGACATAAAATTGACCTAGAGATGAAACGCTTAAGTTGGACAAAAGAACAGGGACGAGATTACCTCCTCAGTACCTATGGTAAGCGATCGCGCTTACATCTTACCGATGATGAGTTATTAGAATTTTGGCATTATCTAGAAACTTTAGCTAACTAAAAAAATCAAAAAATGGCGTGGATTAAGAATCTAAAGGGTATTTCTCGTATGGTGACCGCTGGCTCATTAGCTATGGGATTCATGTTAACAATGTTTATCATTGAAACGTCATTAGGTGGTGATCCAAATTGCGCTGAGCAGCATCCCATCCCATTTTTGAGACGGGGACATCATCATAAAGCAGAAATAGAAACTGCGACAGAAAACACAGAAAATAATCAATCGACAGACGAAGAAGAAACTCAGCAACCCTGGTTTTTTTGTGAACTTAACGAATCACCCCTCCTCAATTCTTTAGAGTCTTTTGCTTTTATCATGGCTCTGTGTCTTTTTTTATTAGAAACCCCCGATCGCACTAAACAAGCTCAATATGAAGCTTGGCAAGTAATAGATGCTGCTCACGGTTTAAAAACTAGTTATGCCAGGATACAAGCTCTCCAAGATCTCAACGAAGATCATGTCACAATGAAAGGTTTAACTGCCGTCGAGGCAGATCTCAGGAATATCGATCTCAAAGGAGTAGATTTAAGTAATGCCGATCTTGATGGCGCCGATCTTCGAGGCGCTAACCTCAGTGATGCTAATCTGAGTAATGCTAATCTGAGTAATGCTGATTTTAGTAATGCTAATTTAGCAAATGCTCGTTTAAGTAGTAGTAATTTGACTGATGCTAATTTTGTAGAAGCTAATTTAAGTAATGCTGATTTTGTGGGAGCAATTATTACTGATACCAATTTTGTGAGGGCGAATTTAGAACGAGCTTACTTTGGAGATAATAGCTTTATTAAAACTAATCTCAAAGATGCCATTATCAAAAAAACTAAATTTTTTGGGGTCGAAAATCTGTCCTCCGCCCAAATTCAATCTGCTCTATATTGGCGGGAAGCAGTTTATGATGCAGCATTAACAATTCAATTAGGACTTGGCTAGGTTTTTTTATGGGAATAGTTTCACAAGTGCGATCGCTTAATCAGTTAAGTACTTGTGCAAAATAAATTACCTAGTAAAGATAGGGGTTAGGTGTTGGGTGTTAGGTGTTAGGGAAAAGAAAGATGTGTAATTAATTTCGTGTGACTACTTATCAGTTATCAGTTATCAGTTACTTGTCTTTCCTAGTAGTTTTAATAATTGAAAAAAGAATTTTTCCTATTTCATCAGCATCTTTGTAAATACTTTCAAAAGCCTTTTTCTCGATATAATCTGTATCTTTTAGTAGAGATAGCCAATATTTAGTCTCCAAACATTCTTTGTAAGCGATTGACATTTTTGCAGAAAAATCTGCTTGGGAAATTGCGCCCTTCGGGTTCGCTATTTTGCTTATGTCGGGGAACCCGCCCACCGCAAATAGTCTCACCATTTGCTTCTGCTATATTCGCTCCAATACTTGTTCCACTTTTGAGCAGTTGTTTGGACAAAATAAATTCCTTTTTCTCTTCTTTGAGATATTTGTAAGCATTAACAACTCTGATTGCGAATTTATAAGCTTTCTCATACACCAAACTATTATTTTTCATGTTCATTCACTGATAACTGATTAAGGGGCGACGCACACAACACGGACACCGATACTGCCGCCACGGTCATCGCGCTTATAGTAGAAGCGAAACGCAGAACGGCAGGAATTAGGAAGAGAGTCCCATGAACCACCGCGTATTACTTTCCCACTACCTTTTCCTGAAACCCATACTCTACCATCATTTGGCGCATTCTCATAGTTATCATGCCAGTCATCTTGACACCATTCCCAGACTAGCCCGTGCATATCATATAAACCAAAGTCATTAGACGGATATTGCCCAACAACGGAAGTTTCACCAACATTACTAGAGTAATTAGCTAAATTTTCTGTAAGATTCTCCCCAAAATAATATGCTGTGGTTGTGCCAGCTCTACAAGCATATTCCCATTCTGCTTCGGTCGGTAATCTATATTCTTTTCCTGTTTGTTTCGATAGTTTTTTACAAAAGTCTACTGCTTCATTCCAAGAAACTTGCTCAACAGGTCTATCATTCCCTTGAAATTCAGAAGGATTTTTGCCCATTATTTTTTGATACTGTGCCTGAGTAACTGGATATATTCCCATATAGAAAGATTGAACAGTTACTTCATGTTGCGGTTTTTCTTTTCTAAACCATTCCCAATCATGTTCTTTAATAAGTCTTTCTATTTCCTCATCTTCTGTTCCCATGAGAAATTTACCACTTGGGATAGCAATCATTTCTAATGTGATCTTATCCCCCAAATCTACAGTAAAAGTTTGAGCTTTACTTGGCTCCTGCTTCTTTTTTTCTAGAGCTAATTGCGATCTCCCTTTCAGTTCTGCTCGCAAACTAATAATTTCTTTTTGGTCAGCCTGATTTTGTGACTTCGCTTGCTCTAACTGTTGCTCTAGCTGTTCAACTTCTGATTGACGAGATTGTTCTAATTCCTGTTTTTGGTTTTGATAATTTCGTTCTAATTCTTCTTTATCTTTTTGAGAAGCTACTTCTAATCTTTTAAGTTCTTGTTTATGCGCTTTCTCAGATTCCTCAAGTTTTTTATTGAGTGCTTTCTCCTGCTCTTCAAGTTTCTGGGTTAAATCTTCAATTTGTTTTTGTTGCGATAGATCGAGATTTGGTAATTGGGACTTCCAGTTCCTAAATTGCTTGATAAATGCATTTAACTTAGCATCTCTTCTGGCATTTGTTTCCTGGCGAATCTCCAGAGTTGAGGCTAACTGATTGATGACATCAGTAAACCGATAGGAGGGATTTTCATCGTCTATTCGCACTCCTGGATACTGCGCCAATGGTCCTGGTAAATCTTTATAAGCCAGTCCAGGTCCGAGAATTGGCACTACTAATTTTTCCGTTGCCCAAGAAGAGCCAAGCTCGAACAAAACCCAGGTTGAACGTAAGCTATCTTTTGTTATCAGAGCAATTAGACCTGTAGTTTCGTTTAAATCCTTTTTTAATTGTTCACCAATCGAAGTCCCAAACGGTAGCTGATGACCAGGAACGGAAGTACAGCGAATTTTTTCTGGTCTTATTTCCAACGCAGCTAATAAAAAATCGACTAGCAGAGAAGCAATTTCTCGATCTGCATGACTGTGACTGATGAAGATACGTGTCATAGTTTCTCTAATTGGTCTGTTGCTCTTTCCTGGTTAGCTTGGAAAAATACTGTTCTTAATTAATAGTATTTTATGCCTGACTACCTTGCCAAGGAGATCTTATTCTTTAGTAGTTTCAAAATTAGTACAAAAATATCAGTCGATAGAGAAATAGTTAACAGCGATCGCAATTACAAGTAAAATAAAAGAAGAATATAATTCTTATTCAAATTGCCATTGAGCCATGACTAATCAAGCATCTTCCAGGGAAACTATAGGTGATTTAACCAGATCGGAGCTAGAGCATCTCATTGAAAGTATTGCAAAAAGAACTATCCAAAGGGAAATAACAATATCAAAACAAAATGATGGTCAATTGTTATCTAACACATTTGGTGCTTGGTTAGATGACAAGACAGAACAAGAAATAATCCAAGAAATTTATGAGAGTCGAAATAGCAGTTTCATCAAAGAATCATTGGCTTGAAACTAGAGATTATTAGGACTTACGCCAATTTACTAGAGTTAAGGTGGAAAATTTTCTCTAAATAGTTTTTTATAAAGTACATACTATCCATAACATTTAACAACTACCAAGAAAATCAAATTTTTCCAACTCACTGGTAAACATTTCGCTGGGGGTCTGGGGCGAGCGTAGCGCTCCTGTCGGGGGTCTGGGGGGCTAGTCCCCCAGTAACCAATTATGGATTTGATCGAATATCTGTAAAGTAAAGATACTGATTTTTCTGCGATCGCTTTTTTTCAGTACAATTAGGAACAAAAGAATAGAAGATATTGTCA
>JAAUXX010031570.1_pt1 | contig 10191 bp, 1 predicted proteins | sample 7278111 | NCBI WGS metagenome assembly JAAUXX01 (sample SAMN14350116, study PRJNA611818) | marine sediment metagenome | isolation source: surface marine sediment (1.8m) | place: French Polynesia: Moorea | collected 2018-08
AGACATTGTTATCTTGCCATTGAGTTCTATCTAGTACTAAAATGAGACGTTCACTTCGTTTGAATTCTTTTTCAACAATGGATTTAATTATAGGAAACCAAAATAGAGATAGGCTTAATGAAGATGAAACTAAGAATCTTTGAATCTTTTTATGGCGACTTTCGTAAAGAATTGGTATAGGCAAACAGCTAGCTAATCTCTCTATTCTCACATCTTTTTGTCCTTGAAGTAGCCAAATTAATAGCTGCAAAGTTATTATTTGGCTCTTGGTTAAATATTTCTCTATCTGGGATTTATGTTCGGAAAAAAAGTCCATAATTAGAATTTAAAAGTTACTAATATTTGACTTTTTTTATCATTAATTGCTCACTTAATTCTGCTTATCAATTAATAATTAACATATATTGGCATCTAGATAGTTTATATGTACTATTATCTGGAGCTTGAATTTGTTTTAAAAATCAACCTCTCAACTTGTCAGTCTCATTGTAAAAGGGCTTTTCAGATGGCTGTCACCCCAAAAAGTCTGTAGGGTTAAGCTTTAGCGAAGCTAGTAGGGGATTGAAGGAATTAATTAAAATCGATACTGATTATGCTAATCGTGAGACAAAGAAGCGGTGGATGTTGTGTTGGGATGAAAAGAAGCGATCGCTTGTCTTAGAAGAGTTTGACAGAGCGCGTGCGATCGCATCTTTAGATAAGGGACAAGCTGTAATTCCGATTTGGTTAGATGAGATTCATCAAAAGTTAATTAAAGTGTAGGGGCGATCGCCCGTTCGCCTTCACCTCATTTTTGGAGTTAATTTCCCCAATTGATTTCTCCTTCGTATATCAAGATTAATTCTATATTATTGACAATTTCAGCATTTAAAAATCCATCCTTTTTCAAACTGTCGGGAACTTTAGTTAGGTCGAAATTAATAACCCAATTACCAGGAAACTCTTCATTACTTGAATTTACATCTAAACTAGCGATATTGTTTTCTTGGAGGTTAATTTCTATAGGTTGTCCATTTGCTATTTCCAAAGTTATAAAGGATGGAGTAGATGATGCGTCAGAAGCATCAAGCTTAAAGAAGATCTGCGTAAGTTTGACATCTTCGACGTGAGGGGGAATAATTTCTTCTGAAATTTGAAAATTTAACTTTTGCGAACTCGCGTCTGTATTTGAGTCGATAAAAGTATGCCATTCACCTGGAAATGCTTGTTTGAGGTTGAAATAATAAGTCTCAGAATAATGTTTTAGTGAATCTAAACTGGTGACTTTTTGCCTAAATGTATCGCCTCCATCTAAAGCCGTGTAACTCAAGGTAATAATTACATCGGAAATGGTGTCAAAATTAATGCGATTGGCTGCTTTAGGTAAACTGAGTTCCCAGGTAGAAACCGCACCTGTACCTTCAAAGGGTAGATACCGTTCATCCCTAAAATTCAACTCAAACAAGCCATTATCCATCGCCCCTCTGGAAAGGGCAATTTTTTGATTGCGTCGCCAATTTACGCGTAAAACAGAATTCTCTGGAGTAATAACTGGGGGATCTACTGGATGCTTTTCATCTCTTAGTAGTAAATATCTAACAGCTTCAGAATCTGCTTTTAATAGTGTTTCATTTTTGGTTTGGGTTAAGGTTGCTTTAATATTTTGATAGGGACCCACGACTGCTGGAATAGAAATAGCAATAGTTTTGATTTGACGGCAGTAGTGACCTGGAAAGTCGAAATCAAACAGTTTTTCACTCAATTCAAATGTACATTTTCCATTATTTTTCAAGTCTAGAAAAGCTTGAGGATTTAATTGTAGCAGCGAGATAGTTTTTTCAATTTCCAGACGGCGGACATTTCCTTCAATGTAGGCTTTTTCCAGTTGGTTTAAACCTAACATTAAACTTTCTCCAGCCAGCAAACCTTTTTTCAAGCTGTCCCAATAATCGAAGTTAATATAGGTGTCGTCTTTATTGAGTTCGTATTGGTAAGCACTTTGGGTTGCCATTGCCATATCCAGAGCAACTTTGTAGGTTTGGAAGTAGAGGATAGATAGGCGACCAATCATCCATTGGTATAGCTCTTTATTAGTAAACTTCCCTTTGAGAAAATCTTCTATTTCTTTTGCTTGCTCGATGCTTTTTTCGTGTGTTTTTAGTTCGTGTTCAGCAATTTCTTTTCGGATTTGTTGGGCTTCTATTTGTTTTTGTATTTGCTCAATGTCGATTTCTGATACATCCCTTTGCAGTTCCCACTCCTGTTCGCGACGGTGATAATCTCCCATTGTCTGGCTCAATTGAGCGAGAACAGTTGATGTAGAAGAACCAATTTCGGCAACTCCAGAAATCGCAGTAGCAACATCTCCAAGTTCAGAACCACCGTAGGTCATTGCAAATGGCGAACCGACTTGTGGTATGGCATAAGCAATCGTTGCCACTGTTCTACTAGCGATAGCAACATCAGTGAAAATTTGAGCAGCGACCATATAATCAAGATGTTGGTTTTCCCAAGTTGATAGACCATCTTTAATCAATTGACTATAGTAATCGTTACGTTTTTCGGCACTTTTTTTGCTTTCCTCAAGTGATACTAAGGTTTCTTTCGCCTCTTCAATTTGCTTTTCTTTAGTTGTAGTAATCAGGTTGAGGATACTTAGCTCGTGGCTGCTTCTAAGCAATGCTAGTTCTTCGGCATCTTTTTTCTCTAGAGCACTTAGTAAAGATGAGCCTAGTTGAATGAGGGTGGATGTAATATTTTTAGCTCGATCGAGCATATAATCAAAACGATAGTGGGGAACGGCAGGAGTTAGCTGGGAAACTACGCTCAAAGGCATTTGCCCCCCTGCTACTGCCCGAACCAGTTGCGCTGGCTCGATCGCCGGTTGGAATAGTGCTAGTTGTCTCCTTATTCCTTCAATACTCAAAGAATGACGAATTTTATAAAGCCGATCTTCTACTCGCTCCCAATAAGCAATAAATTGTTCGTTTTCGGGAGCGCAGAAGTAAGTATTAAGATCGTTAAACGGTGCGCTGGCGATCGCTGTTGGGGTAGTATCGTTAACTCGATGCTCTAAGTCGATTAAAAACTGCGGGATCTTTTCGGCACTTTGATATTGTTCTTTGATATCTTGGAATGTTTTTGGGGATGGCGATCGCCTTTTGCCTAAGTTTTCTGGTTCTTCTCCCAGTAAATCGTAAGCTAAAAAATAAAGTAGAGTCGCCTGATTGATCGATTCCCTGTTATCTTGGGCAAATAATTGGTCTCCCCAGTCGAGTAGGTTGTCGATGTATTTCATGACGATCACCTTTTCATAAGCACCGATTCTCAACCGGGCGATCGCGTGGGGAGCGAAGGGATTATCGTTGTAGACTTTAATAGCCTGGTCATCTTTTAAAATCGCTTGGAGTTGTTTCAGGTTATTGCCTCGGAATGGCAGGTATCGCCAAAAGCGATCGCTTGGATGTTCGCCTACGATATAAACCGAGTAGGACAACAGAATTTGCTCGGAACTAAGTGCTACATCCCAAATGCCGACTTCAGCAATTTGACCCTCAAAAGGTTCGTGCTCCAAAGTCCGACCAATAGTCAGGTTGTCATTCCGAGTAACGTTATGTCCAGATGGTTTATCACTGGCGACTTCTTGGCCATCCAAGAAAATTTTTCTAGTTGTCCCATCAAATGTTGCGGCTACATGGTGCCAACCATCTGTTAAATCTCCAACAGAAGCACTGACATCATTGGCCCACCAATAATGATGAATGCCATTATCCATTAGTCTAAGAGCATTTACTTGGTTTTTGGAATCAGGTGTATTGTAATTTCCCCAACCAACAATTCCAAGAGCCCCCATTTTTTGGGGTTTAATCCAGGCTGTGATGGTGTAGCTTTGATTATCTACAGGAGCATTGGAACTAGTAAACGAGATGTAATCGCTCTCTCCATCAAACTCCAGCACATGTTTGGAATCAGTACCAGGAAAATCAGTGACTATTTTCCATTGGGAATTTCCTTGTAAAGCGCCATTGTGGTTGCCTGTGCGATCTCGGATTTCATCTCCACTCCCCTCATTCATTGGCCAGTAGCCTACTGGCCCTTTAGAAGGCTGAACTGTAGGGTTAAAAATGTAGTGATACCATTTCTGGGCTTCTTCAAAGCGCTGGTTGGCGTTGAGGGTGTTGGCGACTAAAAAGGGAATGTGGAAGAATATTTCCCAGAAATAAATGCCGGAAGGGCCGTCAAAATCTAATTGCCTGCTGTTTGGAGCAATGACAAACTCTGAAGGATCAAAGCGATTGAAATTTAATTCAGGGGTGAGTTGTGAATCCAGAGTGAGTAAATTATCTAAACCACCTATAAACATTTTTTGACTTAATTGTCGAATAGTGGAGGTGGTTAGTCTGGTGAAGGCAAATTTGATCTCAGATAGACTGGAAATATCCGAAGGACCGTCAGCAACATTATAGGACAGCGTGATTTGGCTATCTTGAGGACCTAGCGCCTCTAAGCTATTGTCAATTTGTTTGAAAGGAACTGACTCTAGGCCATTGTCAGTCTTTTTCTGAGGAATAGCCAGAAATGCCTCGTCTCCGGCATCAAAAGTGAACCATCCTGGTTGATTCTTGACCGTCGTGACGGAAACATGGGGCTTAGATATATTATTTGTTATTAACGGGATAAATGGTGTTGAAGCCAATCTGATTGGCTTGGCGCTAAGAGCTACATCCCAAATTCTGACTTCAGCAATTTTCCCCCAAAATTCTTGTCCTCGTATCCCAAAGCTTTTATCCTCACCAACTAAAACATGATCTGTATTATTTACATTTGTCTTTATAAATTTTTTAGAACCTACCTGGTTACCATTGATATAGATTTTTAAAGCGTCTCCATTGTAAGTAGTAGCTACATGACTCCACTCATCACTGGGCACAATCTTAGTGGAATTTAAACTCCAAGATTGTTCTCCAGCAAGACGTTCATCCCCGAACGAAACAAAAATATGTCCATTAAACGAGACTCCAAAAGTATAGCCGCCAGCTGTTACACCGTAATTACACTTACTAATAAGTGTTCCACCACCATCTGACCCACGATTGATCCAAGCAGCTATGGTATAATTTTGAAACCCATCAAATCGGAGATAAGGGGGGTTGCCTAAATCCACACCAGTACTCCCCTTGAACTCCAGCACTTTCCTGGAACCTTCTCCACGAAAGTCAGTGACTGTTGTCCACTGTGGGTATATGTCTCCTTTTTTTCCATTGTTGTTACCTGCGAGATCGCGGATAACAGTTCCACTACCCTCATTCATGGGCCAGTATCCCACTAGACCACTCCTGGAGTTAGGATCTGTGGAAAAATCAGCATAGTTATCATACAAAACATTGTCTGTGGAGATCGCCATCAACTTGCTGTTGGATATTACACTTCGTACAGCATTAGAGGGCCGATTCTGCAAGCTTACATCTCTATTCTCTTGCAACAAATCGATAGTTAAAGTGGTTGCTGTTTTTGTCAGTTCATTTGTTTTTTTTGTAGGTAGATTATTAAAACCTAGAGCATCTTTTTCGAGATTTCCAAACAGGGTTAGGATTTTTTCTGGCTCTGAATCATTACCCGGTATGGGCAGCGCAGTTACTTTGCGCCATAGATTTCTATCTGGATTAGAATCGTAATCTTCAATGACAATATCTTTGGCTAGGGTTTGAGGCTGTATCCATTGTTTGCCAAATTTTTGGAATGAATACTTAATGGTTGCTTTAGTTTCTTTTTTTGCTTTGGTGTCAGGATTTTCTTTTCTTTCTATTGTGACTATTTCTACCCAAAAGATAAACAGCTTGTTAAAGGCATAAGTTGCATTGATGTATTCAGAGTTGATAACCAAATCAATTTTCTGCCAAGCTTTCCAGGTTGGGTTCTTCGCCTCGGGATTGATACACTCCCGGTAATAATAAGTGTAGGGTTCAGTGGCAGTGCGACCAAATAAGTATAGGGTGTCTTGCGCTCCAGAATTATTTTCTACAGTGCAGCGATAGCCCCCTGCTGGCTTGAGTTGTGCGATTTCGGCAAATTTCTCAAAATAGTTTTGGTAGGCTTTTTCTACTGACTCCTGAGTGATTTCCGATTGCAGTAACTCCTCTTCGAGTTCTTTATAAATCGGGCTTTTTATCTGCCGCAAGCTGGGATCGAGATAATTTTCGGGATATAAGAATACTTTACGATTTGCTTCCCAAACCCGGTAATTCATCATCCATTGCCACCAAATTTCGGGAATCTCATCTAGTTTATTTACCCCAGATTCTAATCCCATTCGGCAGCGATGCAAATAAGTTTGAATGGCGAGAGTTGCTTCTTTGATGATGGAGATGGAGACATAACTAGAGGTTTCTACATCAATAAGTAAATCTTGAGAAAGGTGGTGCAAATTCTCATATTTGTTTTTCCATAAGATCCATGTTGTTAGTACATCCCGCTTGCGCTCGCTCAGTTCACCTTCGAGTTTTTCGCTAACTTTAACCCACTCCTCATCGTCATATTTAGCTTTGGCAACTTCCCTGACTGCCCGAGTAGCATCTTGATAGAGTTCCCAATTAGCAATAGCATTTCCGTCTATTACTGATTCTCCCACGACGGGCAAGTTTTCCAGCTTCAGTAACTTGGTAAACCAGGAAACATTTACCCCCAGGTGGCGACTTAAGTTAAAGCACGGTTTCAGTTTGGCAATGCCTTCAACTGTCTTGTGTAAATCACTGCCAAGATTTAACCAATTGTTTTCTTGGTTCTCTGCGGAGGAACCCAGTAAAGAAATCTGTTCTGACTTCCAACCAGTCAGTCTACCAAGCTCCTCAATGTCTTTATCTTCCCCGGCAATATATTCAACCAATTTATCCTTGTCGTCATTGAAAGCTTTAATTAATTTTTTAAAGCGATCGATAGTTTGGATGTTACTTATGCTTAACTGAAATAGTTCGTTAATACCGAAAGCTATTTTATTGTCTGCGACACACTTAAGTTCTGCGGTAGTCAGTTCTAGTTTTTTAGTCAGGAGAAATATTCTTGAGAGAAATTGAAAAAAGTTGGCAATCTCAGACCATTCTTCTTGTTCTTCTTGCAAGGGAGTGAGGAAAAGCTCTACATAATCAGTATTGGGGAAAGCAACATGGGCATAATACAGTAAACTGTCAGCCAAATCCGTTTCTATTCCCAAAAACGAAGCAAGTCCTTCGCTTATAAGATCGGAGGCTTGGTCACTTGAATTAGCAGCTAATTGCCATAATGATTTCATCCCCTCACGGATATCAGTTTCTGAATATCCGATATCGAGATTGGAGCTAAGGTTGCTGGTAATGATGTAATCTAGTTCATCAATCTTAATTTGAGATTCTTTAACCCATTCTGCTAGTTCAGTAATTTGGATAAATGGCTCAATGGAAAGAGAAGTGATTTCTTGTATATCAAGGCTTAGGAAACTTAACAAACCCTGATATTCCTCAACATTTAATCCTAGTAATTTCAAGATTTGGCTGGTGCGGAAAAGCTGCGATAAGTTTTCAACAGTTAAGCTAATAGTCCCTTCTTGTCCCCAAATTACTCGTACAATGTCAATTAATTGATTAACATTCAGACGAAGAGCAGCTAATATCCTGCCGACGATCGGATTAGTTTCTGCTTCTCGATCGAGGTTATTTAAGTTAATTTGTTGAATATCTGCTTCTAGATCTTGAGGACGATAGAACTTTTTATCATCGAGAATTTCTAAAATCAATGGATTGTTAAATACACGATCGAACAAATCTTGAGGTTTTTCAGGATTGCTACCAATCCCGATGGTTTTCATCTCGTGCCAAAAACTGCACAAAACATCTAGAGGCAACTTGTATTTGGCTTGTAACTGTTTAATCTTGGCAATTTTTTTAATGGCTTCTTCGTCAATTTCACTTGCCTCAATTGAGGCCAGCACCCAATCCAGATCGACAAAAGACCAGTTTAGCTTTTTAGTAAGGCGAATGAAACGATTAATTCGGTCTAAGGTTTTAGGAGTGAGGTTTTTGATGGTTGGAGTTTCATCAGAATTTGTCTCGTCTGTTTGGATTTGAACAGCTCGATCGCCTTCTAAAACTTGATTGATATAGAAGTTATGAGCTAATCCTGCATTCAGTTCATCTTGATGGAGATTTTGCTCGAATAATTCGGGTAGTTCTGTTCGAGATAATCCTGTTTGTTTAAGAAATGTCTCAACATTAGTAAGACCCCCCAAATCTTCGCTGGAAATATTATCGACTCCGTATAATTGGCTCAATATTTCTGGGGTAGTTTGGGAAGTAGTAATAAGATTATATTCTTCTAAAGAAAGTCCGATATATTCTCTGGCAATAGCTAATTCATTAACACCAAAAGTCTCATATATAGTCGCTAAATCGGTTTTCAGATGCCCTAGATAGCTGCGGATTTGTTCTAAGGGAAAATTAAAAGGTAGGTTAAAGGGATATTTTTCTATAGCTAGAGATTTTAGTGCATCTGAGCTTCCCAATGCTGCATTTACTTGTTCCTCTAAAATATGATTAATAATTTGTAGAGAAGGAACTACAGTGTTAGTCTTTTCACAAGTTAGTGGGATTTTTGCTAAATCGGGACGGCGCTCATTTAATGTTAAACCTTCTGCTTGATGAATACTCTCTTCATTTGGTTCAGTAATATATTGGTCAACTATCCGCATTAAATCGACAACATAAGCCGCAGGGCTAAAAATTGAGCCGCAATGTTCGCAATCGATATAGTCGAGATCTCCAAACATTTCTTGATAGTTAGGAAGATCTCGAGCGAGTGCGGCACAATCGCTTTCATCCGTCGTACTCACCCGCATCGAGCGAAAATGAGGAGAAGCGATCGCATCTTTCATATTCGCCCATAGTATTTGGGTTTTAGCTTTAATGTCGATCGCTTTTTTATGCATTTGTCTGGCTGTTGCTTCATCTCCAGGTAGCATTTTGACAAATTGCTCCTCAGTCATGGAGGCGATCGCCTGAGCCGAATCAATAGCAGGATGTGGGAAACTAGAAGCTTGGGGTTGCTCTGGTTGTTGAGCTGATGAAGTTGTTGGAGAGTCGCTTTGAATGGGCGATTCTGCTTGCGAAGTTCCGTTAAGTAACTTTTTGGCAATTTCTGGATTGGGATTTATACGTAATAAACGCTGATATTTTTTTAGTAGATTTAAAGTTGTTTCTCGCTCTACATTTTCCCAGTTTAAATTGTTAGTTTGCCCGTCGAGCAAATTAAATTGAAGGATATCAAATTCAGGGTTTTGACTGTAGAAAGAATCGAGGCGATCGTCTGAGATTTTAATAGGTAATATTTTAGTAGATTCGATTTGCTCTACAGCTAATCCTTTTGAGACTGGCTCAGATATAGTAGATTCGATTCGCTCTGCTACTAATCCGTTTGAAACTGGCTCAGATATAGTAGAAAAGACAGGGGTATCCTGTATATCTGTATTAGTATTAGTTAGAACTTTTTCAGATTGAGAGCGATCGCCTCCTTGAAACTGTTGTGTATTAACAAACTCAGGGGTAGGAGTTGAAATTTCCTCTCTCGTAGCTGCTACAACTTGAAAAGAGTTAGGCAACTGTTCCTCATCTGTTCGAGCAGGAACTTGTCGCCCAGCACATTGACAAATAACATTGTATTCTAAGTGATCGCCCGCTTTAAGAGAAGACAGATAAGCTCGAAAGTATTGAATGCGCTCGAAAGGCTCGTTTCTGAGAAATTTAGCAACTATAGTTTCAGTTGAACCCTCATTAATGCAATAAGATATTTCAACAACATTACTTGCATCTGGAGGTTGAACTCCTATTGTGATAGGAATTTCTGAGCCTTCTATTACTGTCCCATTTGGAGCGGGAGCGTCTGATGTTCCGTACCAAAGTAAAATACCATCGTTCTCAAACTGCATTGTTAATCTCCTTAATTTTTATGGAGATTAAAACAATTAATTGATTGTTCTAATCTCTTTAGAAACGAAACGTATTGTTATTCATCAAACTCCAAGCGAATAACAGCACTAGGATCTTTTAATCTCAGAGTAAAACGTTTATAAACGCGGAAAAAATAATTACCTTCGTTATCTTGAGTTAAGTATTCAGTTTTAGCATTGATGCCGACAACTAAGTCCATCGTATTACCCCCTAAAGACACCAGCATTCCACGCAATGGAGG
>JAAUXX010012302.1_pt1 | contig 10184 bp, 7 predicted proteins | sample 7278111 | NCBI WGS metagenome assembly JAAUXX01 (sample SAMN14350116, study PRJNA611818) | marine sediment metagenome | isolation source: surface marine sediment (1.8m) | place: French Polynesia: Moorea | collected 2018-08
ATCGGCCCCGACGAACGGCCGCGCAATCACTCGTCCGACCCGGTACTCATCGACGAGCTCCCGTGCGATTTCACAAAGCTCGTAGAGCCGTTCGAGGCCGAATGACTCTTCATGAGCGGCGATCTGAAACACGCTGTCGGCCGACGTGTACACGATCGGCTTGCCGGATCGCATGTGTTCTTCGCCGAGTTCGGCAATGATCGTTGTCCCGGACGCGTGGCAGTTACCGAGTACGCCCGGCAGCTCTGCACGCTCGATGAGCGCGTCCAGGAGTTCGGGCGGAAACGTGTTCTCGCGCTCCGTGAAGTAGCCCCAATCGAACAGCACGGGCACGCCCGCGATCTCCCAGTGACCGCTCGGCGTGTCCTTGCCGCTCGACAACTCCTCGGCGTAGCCATAGGCGCCGCCGATACGGTCCACCGGCCCAGCGCCGGCCGCGTAGTCCCCGGTCGACGCCTTCGCGGCTTCGAACAGGCCAAGGCGCGCGAGGTTGGGTAGTTCGAGCGGTTTGCCCAGAGCGGCACGCTCGCGGGCGATACTGCCGAGCGTATCGGATCCGGCATCGCCGAATCGGTCCGCGTCCGCCGTCGCGCCGATGCCGAATGAATCCAGTACGAGAATGATCGCGCGTTTCACGATGACTCCTTCATGCCGCGGTGAGCGAGAAAAAAAAGCCCGCCAGCGCCGCATTCATGAGATTGACCAGTGTGCCGCCAATGACGGCCTTTAGACCTAGTCTAGCAATATCGTGGCGTCTTTTCGGAATTACAGCCCCGAGGCCACCCAGGAGTATCGCAATCGATCCAAGGTTCGAGAATCCGCAGAGCGCGAAGGTAATGACGAGCTGCGAGTACGGCGATAACTCCTCCTGCACGTCCATGAACGCGAGGTAGGCAAAGAACTCATTGATCACGAACTTCTGGCCGATCAGGCTCCCGGCCGTGTTCGCTTCGGCCCAAGGCACCCCGATAAGAAACGCGATTGGCGCAAGCAGCTTGCCCAGGAGCCACTGCATCGTCAGGGATTCGAAGCCGAACCAGCCGCCCATCCAGCCAAGAATGCCGTTCAGCATGTAGATGAGCGCAACAAACGCGATCAGCATCGCGCCGACGCTGACCGCAATATTGAGCCCGGTCATCGCGCCGTTGCCGATCGCCTCGAACACGTTGACGGGTTGCTCCTCTTCATCCGCCTCCGGCAGGGAGTCGACTCCCACCGGCACGCTCGTTTCGGGCACGAGCAGCTTCGCCATCAGCAAGCCGCCCGGCGCGGCCATGAAGCTCGCTGTAATCAGGTACTTGAGCTCCACGCCCATCGTCGCGTAGGCCATCATGACGCCGCCCGCAATCGTTGCGCAGCCGCCCGTCATGACGGCAAACAGCTCTGACTCCGTCATACGCGCAAGGTAGGGCCGTACGACGAGCGGTGCGTCGGTGTGACCGACGAAGATATTCGAGGCCGCAGAAATCGACTCGGCTTCGCTCGTGCCGAGCAGCTTGTGCAGCCAGCCGCCAACGATACCGACGAAGAGCGGCATGATCCTTAAGTAGTAGAGCAGCGACATGAGCGCTGCAAAGAAAATGATGACGGGCAGCACGCTGAAGGCCACCGTGATGCCGAGCGTCGGGACGATCTCTGGGCCGAACAGGAATTCGATGCCAGCATTGCTGTAGTTGATGACGTGCTGGAAGCCCCGGACGACCTGATCGAGCGCGGCGCCGCCTTTCGGCACGTAGAGCACGAGGGCAGCAATCGTCGCCTGCAGCGCGAATGCTACGCCAACGGTCCTTAAGTTGATTGCGCGGCGATCCGTCGAGAACAGCACGGCGATGGCAACAATGACGGCAATGCCGACAACGGCGATGAGACTTTGCATGGACTGAAGTTGCGTTCCGGGCGACAAACGCGGTCCATCATATCCCTCAGGGCGGTGACTCTCCCAGTATCTTGTCGAGGTCTTCACGCACGACGCGCTCTGCGCGCTCGAGATCGCCCTTCAGGTTCTCGAGCTCGGTCTCGAGCGGCGCGAGCATGGCCGGGCGCACATCGAGATTCGGCATCGCCAGCAGAGGGACCTCGGCGACGCTGGGCGGCGGGGCCGACGCAGGCTCTTCGCCGAGATTCATGACCGTGAGCACGACGGCCGCCGCGGCGGCCCCGGTCAGGCTGCTCGCCCACCAGAACGCGTTCGGCCGCCGCTTCGGCTCTTCGCGCGGCTGCATCGGCACGACGTTCTCGAGCGACGCACGTATGCGGTCGTCGAGCTCCGGCGTAACCTGCGCCCGGATGTCATCGGCGTCGTGTTTCAGTCGTTGTTCAAAGCTCTCCATACGCCCTGTCCTCTTTCTCCGTGGCGCTTTCGTCCAGTACGGTGGCGAGCGCCTTGCGTCCACGCATCAGGTTCACCTTGGTCCAGCTCGTGCTGCGCTTCAGAACGACGGATACGTCGTTGATGCTCATGTCCTCGACGTAGCGAAGCCACATGGCTGTGTAAACCTCATTGTTCAGCACCCGCTTCGCATTCACCCAGATATTCCTGTTCGACTGTTCGCTAATGCACTGCTCGAGTGGGCCGGCATTGCCGTCGACATGTTCTCCGAGCTCGACGACGTCGCCCGGCGCATTGTTGAGTGCATTGCGTATTGCGATTCGATAAAGCCAGGTGCTGAAGCGCCATTCGGGGTTGTAGGAATACAGGTAGCGGTACGCATTGATCAGCGTGTCCTGCAGCGCATCCTCAGCGTCCGCGTACGTCGCGCAGCGCGTAAGCAGGAATCGCAGCAGTTTCTCGCGGTAGCCCTCGACGAGCCGGGTGAAAGCCGGCACAGACCCGGCTTTCGCCTGTTCGATGAGCTCGAGCTCTGACTGCACTCGCCGTTCCCCTTCGACGCCCGGGTTCGATCAGTCGTCGAGCGTTGCGACCAGCGTCTTCGGGTCCAGCGCCAGCTTGAGTTCGAGCACGCTGTCCGTGACGTCGACCGTCGTGTTGATTAGCAAGTCGCGAACGTGCGGCTCGATGTCGTCGCTGAACGCCTGCAGGGCGATCAACCCGCGCGCAATACTCGCAAGCGCCTCGGCTTTTTCGCTGTCGAGCGCTTCCATCCGCGCCTCGATGGCGATCTTGCCGCCCGCGTCGGCGACGAGCAGCGCAACCTGCCTGGCGTTCTTCAGAAAATTGGAATCCCAGTCGTCGTCGCCGTTGCTGCGCCCGGCCAGCTCGTCGGCGTTCACGCCGGCCTGCACGAGGCTCCGCTCAGCGGTCAGCACGAACAGCGCGCCGCTGTGGCTTTTGCTGCCGGTTATGCGCCCGCCGTTGTCGAGGAGCTCCTTGAGTTGCCCCTCCGTCGATGCGGCGATGAACTTGTTCCTGATCGCGAAGCTGAAATAGGCACCATCGTCGATCTGAATCTCGGCGTCGCCGGATTTCGATTCCGCTTCGCCGTTGACGAAGTAGTACGCTTTGCCCTTGTGCGTGAACGAGTCGAACGTATCGGCAGTCGCCGCGAGCGCGGTGATCTTGTCCTTGGACTCCTGCTCGATCGGACCCTCCATCACGAACACGACTTCGTCGTCGTTCGCGGAGTAGGCCGTGACGCGGTCCGCCTCCTTACCGAGATCGATGCCGAGCTCGTCGCGCAGATCGTCGAAGACTTCACGATCGAGCCAGTCGTGCAGGTCGCGGCCTGCACCGCCACGGCGCATTTCCTTGAAATCAGCGTGGAAATACCACGAGGAGTCGTCCGGAAAATCGCCGACGCTAACGCCCGCGACGGCGGCAGGCGAGAAGCAGACGAGGAATGCGGCGGCGGCGATGCGCCAGTTCAGATGGTCTTTCATCGAAAGGTCCTTTTCGGTGATCGTTGCGAGCTTATAGCGCCGCTGCCGGCGATCGGTTACAGCGTTGGCGCAAAAATCAGGACTCGAGCTGCTCGCGAACGGCGCGGTGGGCCGCGTCGAATGCGCCGTTGATGTACGAAAGCGCCTGGGAATCCGAATTTGCGACCGAAATGCGGCCAATCGGGCGGCGCGCCTCGATATGCGGCCCATACTCCGGCCCGTAGTCGGGCGGGTCGTACAGATCGATGTACTCGTACGCATAACCGTGTGGCCAGCGATTGACCGTGATCGCAGCGATATCGCGCTCGGCATCGAAGCCGCCCTTGCCGAGCGCGCCGTCGAGCTGGCGGACGATTTCACGCTCGTAGTCCTCGAATCGCATGTCGTACATACGCGCTCGCCCTGCGACGAACTGCTCGCGGGCGGTCAGGCCGAGATCCGGCGCGGCCGGCGCAAACGTGCCATGGAGGACAGTCGGCGTCCCGGGGTCCTTGGTGTACTCGTAGCCGCCCATGCTCACGGGAAAGTCGAGGCCGACCTGGTGCATGAAAGGCGACTTCGGGATGTAGAGATTCTGTGTACCGAGCTCGGCGAAGGCTCGCCAACTCCTGACCGCAACGTTCAGGTAGGTGATAGGCACCTTTTCGAGCGTCTTGATTGCAGCGACCTGCTCCTTGGCGACCTCACCGCACAGGTGCGGCAGCAGGTTGATATAACCAGCCATGATCGCTCGCCGCGCCCGCACGCGTTCCGCGCGTCCGTCGCAGACGTAGGTTACGTCAACGTGCCTGCCGTCCGAGGTGTTCCGCATGTCGAGCGCGAGGGCATTCAGGCGCAGGCGGGTCGGTGCACCCTTGACGTCGAGCACGTCGTAGTCGACGCGCGCCAGTACGAGATCCTCCTGTGTCTTGCCCGGGATGGCAGCCGGAATGAGCTGGCGAACGATCGCACGCGCGACCGCGGCATTGCCATCGGGAAAGTGAAAGATATAGGGCTCTACTTCCACGTCGTCGTACGTCGATTCACCGCGGATGTCGAGCCCGGCCGTGCCGGGCTGCCCTGCGCGCCAGGCTTCGAGCGCCGACAGCGCGTCCCAGCCGAGACCCCAGATGCCCTTGTAGTTGTCCCGCAGAATGCCGACCACCTCATCGGGCATGTGCAGCGCGTTGCCGAGGTAGTCGGTGTAGCTCATCGAGCGCAGATGCTCGATGCGCTCCTCGTTGGAGAGTTCGTCGAAAGGGTTGCCGTCGTACTGGAGCAGCGCCTTGAACGCTGCCCGTGCCTCATCGCCGATCGGGTAGGCCTCGAGTGCGGCGTCGATCTCGTCGGGGTTCGGCGCCCCCGTGTAGTCACCGAGCGCGTTAGTAACCGTGACGTTCTGGCCATAAACGCGCTCATCGAAGTAGATGGCCGGTCGCATGCCGAGTCGTTCGAAAAAAGACTGGTCGAAATACTCGTAGAACGGGTCCGTCTGTATCCCGATATCGTCGAGGAGCGTGAGCGATTCCTTCGACCAGCCACTCGACTTGTCGATCGACTGGCTGCCGCCGTAACCGATCAGCGACTCACCGCCAACCGTAAACTCGTTGCGCTTGGCATGACCGCCGAAGTCGTCGTGGTTGTCGAGCACGAGCACACGACCGCCCTTCCACTGTTGGTACAGGTACGCCGCTGCAAGCCCCGACAATCCGCCGCCGACGACGACGAGGTCGTACACATCGTCGGTCTGCTCGCGCGGTATCTCGGGCTTGATGCCCTGCCAGGCCAGTACGTGTGCGGCTTCGAAGCTGCCCGGATGATTGCCGCGGAGTCCCGTCAGGGCGGGAGGATAGGCGCCTTTGTCCAGCGCAAGCAGTTCGCGCGGCGTAAGCCCTGCCGCCACGCTCAGGGCAACGCCGTTCAGGAAGTCGCGGCGCGTTATCGGCGGCAAGATATCAGGCGCTCTCGTTTTCTTCCGCGGCATAAGCGTGTGCTCCGCCCTTCATCCGGCTGACGGTGAATGCCGCAGCGAGACCGACGGCAAAGCCCGGGATTGCCTCGTAGAGGCCGAAGGCATGCTCCTTCACTAAAATCACCCAGAACACGCTCGTCAGGAAACCGCCGAGCATACCCGCGAGTACGCCGCTCGCCGTGACCTTCGGATCGTAGAGTATCGCAATAACCGCGGGCCCGAAGGCGGCGCCGAGTCCTGACCATGAGAACAGCACGAACCAGAAGATAAACCGCGCTTCGGGCAACGCAAATGCGATACCGAGGAGACCGATCACGACGGTAGCGAGCTTGCCGAGCTTGGCGAGATCCGCGTCGGTGCGCGGACTCCGTCGAATCTTCTGCAGCAAGTCTCGCACGATCGCACTGGATGCGAGCAAGAGCAGTGAATCCACGGTCGACATGATCGCCGACAGTACGACCACGACGAGCACGCCCGTGATCAGCGGCGGAAACAACTCGTTGGCCATCTGTGGGAAGACCGTTTCGCTGTCGGCAAGATCCGGAAACAGGGCGCGTCCGGCCATGCCGGCGAACACAGCGCCCGTCATGAAGAGAAAAATCACGGTGACAGAGATCGTGCGCGCCTTCTTTAACTCACCCTCGTCGCGCGCCGACATGTAGCGGATGAGCAGCTGCGGCACGCCGAGAAACGGCAAACCGATCGCGACAAAGCTCATTGCGGCAACCCAGCCTTTGATGCCGCCCTCGCCAACGAGTCGCAGCAGCTCGGGGTCCTGCTCGTTGAGCGACGTCGCGACTGCTTCCCAGCCGCCAGCGGCCTGGATACCGACGATCGGCACGACAATCAGTCCGGCCAGCATCAACACGCCTTGCAGCACGTCCGTGTAGGACACGGCCTTGTAGCCGCCGACGAATGTGTAGGCAATGATGACGACTGAGCTCACGAGCACGGCATGGCCGTATTCGAGATCGACGAAGGTCGACATTGCCTTGCCCGACGCAACCATCTGCGCGGTGACGTAGGTCGTCACCATGATCAGGATGATCCCGACCGCAACGGCGCGAATGAGGTTCTGTTTTTCGTCGAACGGCGCGGCGAGAACGTCCGGTACCGTGATGGCATCGTGACGGTCGGAGAGCCGCTTGAGCCGGCGCGATATGAGCGTCCAGGACAGCCAGATGCCGACGACCTCGCCCAGCACGACCCACAGCGCCTGGAAACCGACCGCGTATCCCATACCGGTCAGGCCGAGCAGCAGCCAGCCGCTCTCGCCCGTCGCATTGGTGCTGAATGCAACGACCCAGTACGGCAGTTTCTTCCCGGCCAGGTAAAAGCCGGAAAGCGACCGGGTCTCGGTGCGGCTCCATATCGCCAGCGCAAACAGGACGACGAGGTACGCCGCCAGGACGATCAGGGTCGCGTTCAACGACGAACGCCGACGAAGTCCAGCGAGTCGGTGCCAATGGGCGATCCGGGCGGCGGTGTCACGACAGGCAGCGCCTCGACGCTCAGAGGGTCGGCCAGCGCCTGGTCGATTCGGGCAGCGGCGAGCCGGAACCAGCCTCGCCTTGCCGCATCCGCGGGCGTCGACTCCGCCAGTGTGTCGCGCAAGCTGAGTACGGCGTCCAGCGCGACGGCGCTGACGCTCGGATCAATATCGGTACGGGTCGCGAGCTTGAGCAGGTGCGTCAGTACGATCAGGCTCGTCTGACGCTGGATCGCAAAATCGCGGGCGGCGGGCGACGAGTACCAGGTCGCATTCATCAGGGCCTCGACGAGGTAGGCGAAGTCGGGTGAGCCGTTGCGGTTCATACGCGCCGCCCGATGCGGTTCGAGCAGGGACTCGAGCGTGAGCTGGGCCGCGGCTGCAGCAGGCGCAAGCGGATCGAAAATGCCCCCGGTCATGCCCGAGAACAGCTCTCGATTGGCCGGATAGCCGGGCGGTCGCGGCGGCAGCGTGGCCGGAATCGATTCCGGCAGCCGCAGGAACGCCGGATCCAGCGTCGCAATCAGCGCCATAACGGCCTGTTCCTGGCGCGCCGTCGATACCGGCGTAATGGGCCGGGTGTTGCCGTCCCCGCGCAGCGCGTAGTCGAAATAGCTGCCACCGACCAACTTGGCCACGGCCTCGATCTGGAATCGATGCAGCAGGTAGGTCGGGACGAGCACTTCCTCGATCGTGGCCAGCGGCCGTCCGGGCCGGATGTTCTGCTCGGAGAATCGCTCGAGCGCGTAGCCGCGGACACGCATCAGGTGCTCGAGCTCGACGATCGCGTCGTCACCGTTGTCCCAGAGATTACCGTCCGGGTGCGCGGCGCCGGGGACTCGCGAATCGTCGTCGGTCACGTACTTGAAGCCGGCCTCGAGCGTCTCGTCGAGGATCGCGGCCCGGGAAGCCGATCGATCGACGCCGTCCGGAAAATCCTGGTAGGCGTACAGCACGGTCCGGATATCCCACTGCCCGATGCGGTCGTCATACGCGTTGTCGAGGCTGACGCCGGCCGCCGGGTCGAATCCGATCAGCGGGAACGGGTAATCCATGACGGATGCCCGGTCCTGCGTGCTCGCCGCGAAGTTGTGCTGGAACCCCAGCGTGTGTCCGACTTCGTGTGCCGAAAGCTGGCGAATCCGCGCCAGCGACATGTCGAGCATCGCGTCAGGAATGTCGCCGTCGTCGTACGGACCCGTCAGGCCCTCCGCGATCAGGTAGTCCTGCCGGACGCGCAGCGAGCCGAGCGATACGTGGCCCTTGAGAATCTCGCCCGTGCGCGGGTCGATGACCGAGTAGCCGTAAGACCAGCCGCGCGTCGAGCGGTGCACCCATTGGATGACGTTGTAACGCACGTCGAGCGGATCGGCGCCCTCGGGGAGCATCTCGACCCGGTACGCGTTGCGATAGCCCGCCGCCTCGAATGCCTGGTTCCACCAGCGGGCGCCATCGAGCAGCGCCGCGCGTACGGGCTCTGGGGCACCGGGATCGAGGTAGTACACGATCGGTTCGACAGGCTCCGAGACGTCGGCCGACGGATCCTGCTTTTCCAGACGATGGCGGATGCCGTAGTTCCGTTTGAGCGACGCGCCGACAGGCGTCGCGTAGTCGGCGAATCCGCCTCCGCCGTAGGTCAATCCGATGACACCCGCGCGCGGATCGTAGGGCAGCGGTTCGTAGCCATCGTCCGGCAGGCGAATAAAGGAGTGGTGCATGTGCACGGTGACCGCTGCCGGGTCCGGCACGACGGTCGGTAGCTGACCGCCCGTCGATTTGCCCGTGAGCGTTACGACCGCTTCGATCTCGCTGTTGTCGGGAAAGGCTTTCGTACGCGGCAGGTAGATCATCGACCGGCTCGCGTCGACCGAGTAGCTGCCCTCCTCGGCCGCCTCGAGCGTCGCGGCGAGACCGTGGGCGTCGCGCGTGAAGAATCCTGTCCCGTCGACAAGCACCTGGCCGTCGCGCTCATCGACGATATCGAAGCCCCAGAGCACCGAACGCGCGAAAGACTCCTGAACGGCCCGCCGTTCTTCAGGGTTATCGCTCACGGCCCGATAGTCGATGTTATCGGCGGTCAGCAGCACGCGCGGCCCGGACTTCTGGAAACGAACGACGTGTCGATCGCCAAGCTGTCCACGGTCGAGGCCGAGATCGTTCGAGCCGACGCCGCGCGCGAGCGACGACTGGTACAGGAAGGGCTCGTCGAAAGCCTCTATGCCAATCAGGAGCCGGCCCGTCTCCTCGTCCCAGTAGAGGTCGACGAAACCATCGAGGCGTTCGAGATTCGACGACGGCTGAAGCTCGGGCGTCTCGGGCGGTGGCGCACAGGCGGCCAGCGCGAGCACGACAATGGCTACTGAAGTCAGGTTGGGGCGCATCGATTCTCCTTGGCCGCGGCTCGTCCTTCCGCCGTTGTTATGTTGCTCTGGGCCTCGTCAGGCGCCCGGCAATAATGCCGGAAACGAGCAGGAACAGCCCGATACCGAACAAGTACTCCGGATAACTGCGGGTGATGCCGCAGTAGTAGATCAACAGGACATTGACGAACTGGAAGGCATTGATGATCTTGCTTGGCCAAATCGTCATTTTCGGGAAGCGGACGCGCGAGACCATCGCGATCGCGAGTCCGAACATCAGGACCGGCAAGTAGAGTTGGAGCGGCAGGCTCTCGGCGATGTCCGGGTGCGCGAGCAACACGAGGACCATCGACGCCGTCAGGCCACCGCCGGTCGCCGTTATCGGCACACCGATGAACCAGCCCCTGATCGGCGTCTCGTTCGTCAGGTTGAAGCGCGCGAGGCGCATGGCCCCTGCCAGCGCGAAGGTACTGACGGCCGCCAGGAGCAGCCAATACTGATTCGATTCGCGTTCGATACCGGCGACGTCAACGCCGACGTTGAGCAC
>JAAUXX010023685.1_pt1 | contig 10182 bp, 10 predicted proteins | sample 7278111 | NCBI WGS metagenome assembly JAAUXX01 (sample SAMN14350116, study PRJNA611818) | marine sediment metagenome | isolation source: surface marine sediment (1.8m) | place: French Polynesia: Moorea | collected 2018-08
ACTCGACATAAATAAATGTCGGGTTAATAGTAATGCGCAGAATATGTTGCCAAGAACATTAGGGCCTGTTAGCACTATTAACCTGGAAATTAGATAGGTCGTCCTGACCTATCTAATTTCCAGGTTAATAGTGCTAACAGGCCCTAATGTTCTTGGCAACATATTCTGCGCATTACTATTAACCCGACATTTATTTATGTCGAGTTAATAGCAGCCTGTTGAAAAAAACAAGGAGCCTTTTTCAACTTACGAAAAGTAAAAAGTGCTATCTTTATTTTTCTCGCACAGAGCCGCTGATTTTTTTATGGCGTCATACAAAACTATCAGGAAAATAGTTTTGTATGACGGATTAATCGATTTCGACTGGGAATATCAACGAGGGCGGGGCCGCAGCTCATAATCTCCATTGGGCTTGCGAATAATGTCGATGCCAAGGGTGAACTTCAGGGCTTTCATAAAGGTCTCAAGCTCGCCCACCCGAAACACGGCGTTGACCTTGATCTTTTTCAACTCGTGGCTTTGCAAAACAATGTCGTGTTGAGTGTAGCGGCTGATTTCGCTAACCACATCTTCCAGATTGTCTTCATTAAACACCAAATTGCCTGCCACCCATTGGAACTCCGTGTCAACCTGTGCCAGCGTTCTACGTTTCACTCCCTTTGTGGGGGAGTAGGATAGTTGCTCTCCAGGAGACAATGTTTCCACGACGCGGTCAGCGACACCCTGTGCCGCCGCCTGCTCGCTTAGCGGCATGACTTCAACGCTGCCCTCCTTGACGGTCACGACCAATGCTGTCGCCGACTGCGCAACCGTAAACGCCGTGCCCAGTACGGTAACGCGACCATTGTTGGTGTTGACGATGAAGGGCCGCGCCGGGTCTTCAGCCACGTCGAAAAACCCTTGCCCCCGCCGCAGCTCAACCGAGCGTGCGTTGCGACTGAAGACCACTTCAATTTGTGTGTTGGTGTCGAGTATGACCTCACTGCCGTCTTCCAGCGCGATGGTTTTCTGTTCGCCGATGCTGGTGGACCAGAATTGTGTTTCAACCTTGGTCGGTGTGGGCCACAGCACGGCCAGGGCGACGGCCAGCGCGGCGCTTGCCGCGACCACGGTGAAGCGCCCGACGCCGTTTTCCAGCAGGGCCGCCAGATGCCGCACGACACGCGTCAGCTGTTCGGACAGCGTCTGATGTTCAAACTGCGCCGGCTCGGCAGCGTCCTGGTCGGCGGTGTTTGCCGCGCTGTCTGCGGTTGCCCGTAGCGCGCGCTCGCGCAGCGCAACTATCGCGGGCGTGGTGGCCACCGCGTTCAACTGCGCCTGCAAGTGCCTGGCCTTGTCAAACGCACGCCGATGGGCTTCATCCGCGTGGTACCACCGCCTAAAAGCCTCATAGTCCGCCGCATCGCAATCATCGGATTGCAATTTAGAAAGCCAAGTTTCAGAGTTTTCGTCGATCATCCAAACTCACTTCATTCAGCCGCGGAGACCGTCTTCCTGGTGCTCGATAACTCATGAGAGCCGAGTTTAGGCGCCGCAATGCTTTATTTGTCATTAATTTATATTCGTGTTTCCACAGGGGGTAACGATAAATCGCCCTCACACCCTCATCTTGCTGCGAATTATTTTCATGGCCCGGGCGATGTGCTTTTCCACCATGCTGACCGAAATGCCGCAGTGCGTGGCGATTTGCTCGTATTTCATCTCTTCAAAGCGGCTGAGCACGAATACTTGCTGGCAGCGCGGCGGCAGGGTGAGCAGGATTTCCTCCAGTCGCCTGATATCTTCCTGACCACTGACAATGCGTTCCTGCGTGGGCTCCGGCGACGCGACTTCCTGGTCTTCGATGTCGACGTGATCGGCGGCGCGAATGACTTTGCCGTGGCGGTAGAAATCGATCAGGATATTGCGGGCGATCTGGTAGAGCAGGCTGTGCAACTCGGCCGGCGTAATTTCCGGGCGTTTATTATAGCGCGCAAGGCGAAAGAAACACTCCTGCGCTATATCTTCGGCATGTCCGGCGTTGCTGCCCAATCTGGCGCCCAGAAAGCGCACCAGCGCGCGGTTGTGCTTGCGAAACATCGTTTCCATGCGTGAGACGAGTGTGGCGGCAGACGCGGTGGCGCGGAGCTCCGTTTCTTCGCAGCTGGCGGCTGTGGCCAAGGATTTTTCAGGGTTATTCACGGCAAATCATCAGTTGTGTCTATGAAAAATCTATGCCACCTTTTTTCCGGGGGCCGATGTCCGAGGGCCGAGGTGATTGCGGCTTTGCGCAATCCGGCACTGATAGTAAACAAAAATTGACCGGCTTGTCGAGCGAGAGTGAGACAGCATCTACCATGCCGCTGTGCAGCATTTGTGTTCTCCTCGCCGTTTGCTGCCAATAGGCCCTAACCAAAGTTATATGGCCGTTTTATATATTCCTTATGTTGTATTTAAAATTGCCGGGTTCTCCCCGATACTGTTCACCCGGCATGCATTTATGCCGGGTGAATAGCGCAAAATTAATGATTAAAACGCGCAGTGAGCGATTTGCGGGGAAGGGTGATGAGTAGATACACGGGTCTGAAACAACCTGCCAACCAAGCGGCTGAACTCGGTGAAAGCGTGAGCCTGCGAGCGAGATGGCACTCCAGTTACCGGACAATTCGCGATTGTATTTATACCGTGATTATGTTCTGCGCGATTTTTACGCTGTTGACTGAAATCTATCTCAACTCAGAATTGCATTTGCGCTTTGGCGAATACACCAACGCCATTTCGGCGTTAATCATACTGACCAATATCATGATATGTTTGGTGCTGTCGTTAACGTCCACTTCTGCAAGTAAGACGTGAGTCATTAACCCGCCGAAAAATCTCTCGCGGCTATTACTTTTGGTATAGATCGCGCGCTTTGCGCCCGCCAAACCGTAACCTTTGGTATATGGTGTTTTTGCCGTTACCTGCTAGGCTGCGTGTCGTGTGTCGGAATTTTTTCCGGTGCGCAGTTCATACAACACACTTGCAGGCATAAAGGAGTCAGGCGATGTATGGCGTACACAGAACACAATATCAGCGCGCAGGCGCTACTCGATCCAAGGGGTTTCAGCGAGGTAGCGTCGCGTCGCAGCTGCGGGTGGGCATGGCCCTCATCTGGCTGGAGCAAGAGCTCAATCCGCTGACGGACGCCTACGGCGATCTGCTTGCCAGAATTGATCAGCGTATGCGCGAAAAATTAGCTCTTCGCGATCAGCTGAGAGACGGAGGGGAAGCTTCGCAAGCGCGGATGGCGCTGCTCGATCGGGAGATAGCCGGGCTGGAGCGCATAAAAAACGCGCGGCGCGATGAATACGGTCAGTTGATTGACTCGGCTTCCGATATGCTCGACATCGAAGACCCCGCGCTCAGGCAGCGCACCGCCGAACACCTGACAGTGATGTTTGCGGACAAGGCGGCGGAAGTGGGCCGTATTGAACTGGGCTTGGCGTTGCACGATTTACAAGCAGAAATCTCTGGCACCGATAGTACGCTAAGGGAATTTTCCTCCTGGATCGAACAGCAGCTCAACGAGCTCGACGCGGGTCGGCCTTTTGCCGAACTTGGGTCTGCTGAGCAACAAAAATATCGGCAATTGGAACAGGCCGGCCAACAAATCACGCAGGCCTTGCGCCAGCTCGGTAAGCGGCCCGGTCTACTGCCGCCAATACCGCACAACTTGCAGGAGTTTGCGGCGGGATTTGTGGAAAATTATGGTGGCGACAGCGCTTCAATCTCGCGACTTTTCGGATCGCAGGCCTACATCACATAGTTTTTCTTCGCATGTTTTCAGTTGCATGGTCTTGCGTCACTGTCGGTAGGCCAGCGCATTGGCGGCGTATTTTTGTGTCTGGTTATCGAATGCAGTGATCAAGGCCGACGTCTCACTGAAAAAGGCCGAGCGCTCCTGCGCCGTTAGCGGGGCGTGTCCGGGTAGGGGCAGGCTCAGGGGATCGGTGGCGACACCGTCGATGAACAGCTCGTAGTGCAGATGCGGGCCGGTCGTCAGGCCGCTTTCTCCCACGTAGGCGATGATCTGCCCAAGCTTGACTTTTTTGTCGACTTTTATATCGCGCGCAAACATGGAGAGGTGGGCATACAGGGTTTTATAGCCGTTGCCGTGGTTCATGATAAGCGTTCGCCCGTACGTTCCCTTGCGTCCGCGGAAAGACACTTTACCATCGGCGGCGGCGTACACCGGCGTGCCGATTTTCGCGGCGTAGTCGACGCCATTGTGCGACTGGGTTTTGCCGCTGACCGGATGGATTCTGCGGTGATTGAAACGCGACGAGATCCGCGCCCGTTGGAGATCGATGGGGTGGGCGAGAAAAAGGGGCAAAATCGGTCGTGCGTTGGCGGTGTAGTAATTGTAGGACGTGTCGGGCCGCGCCACGCGAAAGGCGTAGTGGGTCTTGTTGGCGATGTTGAACTGCAGACCGACTAGGGCATTGCGCGCGCGCGGCGCGCCATCGTGCCGCGCCTGGTACATGATGGCGACGCTGTCGCTGGCGGTAAACTTGCGGGTTTTCTGTTGCAGGCGATGGCTCAGCAGCGCCAGCTCCTTTTTTATCTTCGCCGACAGGCCGATCGTCTCGGATAAGATATTAAGCCCCCCGGCCTGTAGCGAGCCGTTGATAAATTGCAGGTCTGTGCTCGACGACAGCGATAATTTTCCCGCGCGCTCGATGACGCCGGTGTTGAGCACATATGCGACTTCGCCCGCGGGGCGCCCGGTATCCGGCGCCGGCGCTTTGCCTGCCGTCGATGCCGACAGCCAGGGCGTCAGATGGCGAACGCCAAGATCCGGCGGGTTTTGCGTGGCGATGATCTGGTTGCCAACGATTTGCACGCAGGCGAAGCTGACCGCAAACGTGATCGCGTAAGGCAGCCATTTGGCGGCGGTTTTGTGGCGAAACATTGCGCTCGTCGATTAGCTTGTCAAAGTGGTGTTAAACATTCCTGCCGAGGTAGTTTTTAACCGAACCGGGATTGAAATCGAAGGGTTTTACATCACTGACGACGGAGTCATCCGGCGCCAGCAACTCCGCGCTAAATTTCATCGCCCCTCTTACCGATCCTATATTCCCTTCGGGATTCAGCATTGCTTGGAGTTCGGCTGGTGCGTTGAGCACTTCTCCGGGATTTCTTATAATGTCTGCCTTCACCAGCTCCACATCGAAAATGTTGCCGTTTGAGTCCGTTGGAATAAGAGAACCGCCGGGCTGTCCACCCGCGGGCGTGGCCGTTGCCGCGGGGGTGGCTTTGTCCCCGTTCAGCAGGGCCATGAAATTCACGTCCGCCTCGGCTTTGGTAAGTTTGCCTGCGCTTTTTGTTTCCGATATGGCATCAGCGGCGCCGACGACGGAACCTACGCTGTCCACCCCTTCGTTCATGTTCGCCTCCAACTTCGCGACTTTCGATTTTCTTACTTAACGTCAATTTACCAGCTTGCCGCGGTCAATAATATATAGCTAAAGCTGTAGCCCGAGCGCGGTCAACGGCTACTAATGCCCGATTCGCCTCGACTGTGCGTATCGGGATCCCGCAGCAGCTTGTCGATGGCGATCAACATGGAAGAAAAATCCATATCGGTCGCCAAATTTTCCTCGTCCAAGATGCTATGAGACGATGTTTCCCCCTCGAGGTTGTTGCCAACTTTATGCAAATGTAACGTTGAAGTGGACATGAGTCCCTCCCCTCCGCCAGTTCCGGTCACCTGTTAATGCGCTAGCAGGCTGTTGCAAAAGGTGAATATACCGCGATGGTAGTTTGCTCTTGGGAGAAACCTTTCGAAACCCGCTATTCAAGGGTGAATAGCGGGAGCTATAGATAAATACCTATGCGTTTTCGAAAGGTTTCTCCCAAGAGCAAACGGGTCGATGCCGAAAAACTCAGCGTTTTTCACCAATTTGCTAGGGTGCTACGCTAACAGGGGCCACGGCGGAATCCTATATGTCAAAAGTTGTATATGGCAGCAATGAAATTTCGCCCACCACCTTGCCGCGGGCCCCAGGTGGTGGGCATATTACTTTCGCTGGCCAGCTTGTCGATATCATCGCTTACGGATGAGCGCGAGATCGATAACATTTATTTTTTGCCGGGTAAACATCGCTTTGATCGGCTTATCTTACAACGCCCCACACTAAGTAATATGGCTTAAGCTGGATATCTTTATTGGCCCTGTCGCGCTAGATTAGAGACTCCCGGAAACGCGAATTTTTTTCGCCACTCCAGCCGACGCTATTCGATAATAAGAGGTGCGAAGCGATCATGGGCCGCGAGACACAAAAACGTGAAAAATCATTTACCGACAACATCACACGCCTGATTCCACTGCCTAATCGGGCTCCGCCGCGCGCGGGTGATCCGCCTGAAAACGCGCCCGCGCGGTTGGCCGCCGCCCAGCAGAAAGCGCCCAATCTGCGCCCTGCCGTCGCGACCTCAGCGCCTTCTCAAACGACGGATTTTAGCCCCGCTTCTCTGTTGCGGTACTTGTTGAATTGGGGCTTGGATGCCTTCTTTTCTCTGCCGTCGAGCGAGATCCGGGCGATGGGTTTACGCGACGAGTTGGCCGCTCATCAGGGGATCGGCGGCGCGTCGGCGATGGCGGTCGCCTTGCACTGGGCGCACGGTGTGGACAGTCATTACAACATAGCGGATGCGCAGATAGAGCTGGGTCTTTTTACCTCTGAGCAGCGGGACAAATGGGCCTTGCTCGCCGGTACCATCCTGACATCGATCGAATGTCGCCAGTTATCGATGGCGGAGGGAGTAGCATATCTGCGCGCGGGCTACCGGCAAATTGTGCGACCGCGATTGGCGGGCGAGTGTCCCTTGATTTTCAGTGGACAACAGGCTTCATCGCCGGCGCAACAACATGCGCCCGGGCAAATGGCGGACCAGGCGACAATACTTTTTCCCTGGGATAGCAGCCGCAGCGAGAAGGCGGCGGCACCTGAGCCCGGCGCCCACGCTGCCCCAGGGGAAGCGCGGGATCAGGCGCGCGCGCCCGACCCCGACAGCGCTTATACAAATGATGGAGAAATCGCAGACATCGTACTGCCGCTGTCGGCAGCGGGTGCTTTGCAGCGCGATCTGATTTACCACCTCGAGCTTAGCTGTGGTGAAAATGATCGTCGCTGCGCAAATGAGGAACGCAGAGAGATTGTGCAGAGAGTGATTGACTCCATTGCCCTGAGTGAGAGCGGCGTATATTACCTGGAGTTTTTGTCCAATGACGCCAATATCTCGGCCAGAGTGACAATTGTGCATCGGCACGGCTGCCAGAACATATACGCCGACGAACGCGGCCGGCCAAAAATGATTGCTCAGAATATGAGTTCGCAACGCGGTTACCTGCTGGGCAAGACCAGTGCCCATTTCGCCGTGGTCAGGGTTTCAGGGATTGGGTTTGCGACGGATGTTCTAAAAGCGCAAATGCCCTTTAGCGATGTTATGGATGCGTTCTCGGCAACAGCAGAAACTCAGTTTCGTGCACGTCTCGAGGCCTTGACTGGTGGCAACGGCGAGCAGGTTGAAGGCGAGATTATTCGCGGCGCGGAGCCGCTGACGAGCTTGCAGTCCGGCATTGATCGGGTGAGCGGGGGAGGTGGAAAAAAAAGCGGCCCCTACCTTTTGATTCGCGTTGCCCGCGATGGCAGTGCGCAACCGCTGGTGTTGACTCGTAAGGGAATCTACGATGAGCGGGGGCGTGAACGCTTGCATATCGCATCCGGAAAATGGCGTTTACCTCTGCGAGATAAACCGCTGAAGCGCTGGTACCTGACCGCGATCAACGATGCCGTCGGCACGCTGAGCGCCCATCTTTGCGGACCACAGCTGCTGAGCAAATCCGCCACAGCGCGGGCCGTCTACAGCCTGTTTTCCAGTACCAAGGCCTTTACCACTTCGACCCTGCTCGAGGACCTGACGCATTGGATTGAAGGAGGATATTTCGCACCATCGGATACACCGGAATGGGTGGACTGTGCCGCCGATCTCATGTGTTCGCTGGATATCGCGGCCTTGATGCTCTATTTGCCGGATATCGCGGCCTTGCGCAAATTTTTACAGCGCCATGTGCCCAAGTTGCGGTCGCGCGCATCGCGTCGGATCGAAATCGTCGAGCGGGTCAAGCAGGTTGTCAAACAGTTCGGGCCAGACCGACTGTGGGCCGCAAGCCCGCGTGACAACGAAGTGAAAGCCGTTCTCGAGTGGGTGGAACAGGGCTTTATTGTCAACGATGAGGCGCTGGAGCTGGCCCGTCAGAGCGAAGCCGATTTTTACAACGCCTTGGGCATGGTGGCCAGGCGTTGCGGCTTTGGCGATATCGAATCATTGAAAAAAGTATTGCGCGCGAAATTGCCCGCGCTCTTGTTGCAAAAAAAAAGTGTGGTTAATCCTGTGAAGATTATTGACAGTTTGGATCGCTTGTCGGATAGGGGAACCGACGAGATAGAAATTACCGATGCGGACTTTATTGAAACACTCGCCCTTATCGGCATAAAAATTCACTCCATCGATTTATATGCCAGGGATTTACGGGCGCTGGATTTATCGCCACTTGCGTACGTGGGAGCACGGCTGAATCGCTTGAATTTGTCCAATGCCGATCTATCGGGAGTTAATTTCACGGGAATTTGCATGCAGCAAGCCGATTTCAGCCACTCCAATTTGGAAAGCACTTGTTGCATCAAGGTGCAAGCCAGTCAGGCCAATTTTTCCGCGAGCAGTATCGACAATGTGGATTTTTCCGCCGCAAATTTGCAAAACGCGATATTCCACCAAGCCAGTTTAGCCGGGGCGGATTTCTCGGGCGCCGATCTCCGTGGGGCGGATTTTACCGATGCGGACTTGCGCGGCGCGAATTTTTCCGAGGCCATAGTGGATGATGCAGATTTTACCGGCGCCTTGTTGGAAGATTCCATACTCCCCTTGGGGGGGCTTGAATAGAGCGCCTACCGACTGACATGGAGGTCGGGTGTTCATCGGTGGGAGTCATGATTTCCATCTACTTTCCATCACCTGCGGTTATTACTCGATAGCGCCTCCCATCTCCATGGTCGGTGCTCCCCCTGCTGCTCAACAAATGAACGGGAGTTATATGACCAAGGTCATATACATTTAGCCCTATAGGGAATTGATTTTTGCTTTGATAGATTAGCCCCCCGATCTGGCGGCAATATCTAACTCGTTTAGCTGTGCCATATTCTTGGCTCGCCAAGGCGGCTGGGCGTAATGGATGTATGCCGCTCAGACGTACATGAGATTTATCCAACGCTTAATGTCAACTTAATCCCCGAGGTGCCCTACTGTGCAAAATGTAAAAACCATTCTCTTCGCCTTAACCGCAAGTTTACTGTTGCCTTTTTCGTCATTGCCGGCGAGCGCAAATGATGCTGCGCGCACGCTCAAATCGGATAAGGTGCAGAATATCCAGCAAATCATCGAGGAGGCGCAAGACGCCGCCGGCGCCAGTGACCTCACCGTTGATTTGGTTGTCTGGGCGCGTGGAATCCAGGCCTATGAACTCGAGTCGGGTGGATGGGCGGCAAAGGGGCCACTGGCCGATCTTTTTGCGCTCAGAATCAGAGGCAATGGCACGGTGAAACTTAAATCCGATAGAATCGGCACGCACTACCAGCATTTGGCCACGCCAGCCTGGGAATTTGACAATGGCCGCGTGATTGCCCAGGGGGCGCAAGCCATCCCCGGCGCAAGCGATGCCGATGTCGCCTGGTTGAACGTCGATCTGCAACCTAATGATTTCGGTTATTTGAAAATATTGCGGGTAGAAACCCGCGCCGGACTCGCACCCAATAACACCAACTGGCTGCAGGGCGTTAGGGTCGGCACCGGGTATGAAACCATCTATGTGTTTTTGCGTTAGCTTTTACGTCTTGTCACTGTAAATATTCCCCTGACCTCCCTGGCCCCCAGCCCGGTGTTGGGGAGGGCTTCTGCATGATCCTATTAACCTGGAAATTACATAGGTCGTCCTGACCTATGTAATTGTCACGCTTAATTCTACTTTGTCACATAGTATCGGGCACAACACAACCATACATTCTCGGAGATCGAAGCCAAAGCATTTGCCATGTTCGAGAGTATCAGGGCAGCGGGTGGCGCACCTTCTGCCGCCGGGAGCGGCAGTAGAGCGCCCAGGGA
>JAAUXX010025591.1_pt1 | contig 10171 bp, 8 predicted proteins | sample 7278111 | NCBI WGS metagenome assembly JAAUXX01 (sample SAMN14350116, study PRJNA611818) | marine sediment metagenome | isolation source: surface marine sediment (1.8m) | place: French Polynesia: Moorea | collected 2018-08
CCCAACTTCAGCAAACTACTACTCGGACAACTTTGTTTTGAGGAATAGAATGATTAAATTTTCTTCCTTGTCTCCTTGTCTTCCTTGTCCTTCTTGTCTCATCTCAACCCCTCAATTTAAAATTGGCAGACTACTACACAGGCTAGGTGATAGCTGATAGCACAGAATAAAGATATACTACTGAATTGTTGTCTAAAAGCCTTTCATGGTCAATTTTTTGCGGTTTGGCGTTGGAATCATCTCATGGGCATGTCTACTTCAATTTTCTGCCTTAGCTTCAGAGTTGCCAAATATTAAGAAGAAAGCCCGTTTCTTACCGGATAGCTTGCGTCAAACGCAGCAGCAGAATTTTGTCTTTACTACAGGATCAGAATCTCCCTACTATTTGATTGCCCAAGAGCGTAAGGGAGGAAGCCAAAAGTTTGAAATACCTATGGAGGAAGATTTTCAGCCATCCATTCCTGTAGATCAGGTGGAGGTGATTGAGGTGATTGCTGATCGCCAGGAATACGATCAGGAGCGAGGAATAATTACGGCAGAGGGCAATGTAACTATGCGTTTTGCCCAGTCGGTGATGACGAGCGATCGCCTGGAAATCAATCTCAATGATCGCCTGGCGGTGGCGAGGGATAACGTGGTTCTCAAACGGGGAGAACAAGTACTGCGGGGAGAACGGTTTGAATATTATTTAGTGGCAGATCGGGGGGTTATTTATAATGCTGGGGGAGAAGTTTATCAGCCTAGTCTCAATCAAGATACAGATTTTGATCAAGATATCACCTCCCAACAAACCAGATTAGATCGAGTATTGAGCGATCGCCTAACTGAGAATCAACCCGTAACTGGGGTTACAGCAGAAGAAGGTATTGGAGCCACAATTGGTAGTCAGGGAATTGGTTTAATCGATGGTCAGAGCGCAGATGGCGGTGGTACCATCAATCGGCTGCGGTTTGAAGCGGAAAGAGTAGATTTTGAGGCAACTACCTGGACGGCTAAAAATCTTCGCTTAACGAACGATCCTTTTTCTCCTCCTGAATTAGAAGTACGTGCGGAAACAGCAACTTTCGAGCAACTAGACTCTCTGACAGGTAAGCTGACTACTGAAAAATCCCGTTTGGTGCTAGATGATCGTTTCAAGATTCCTTTGTTGGTTAATTCCTTTGTTTTTGATAGTCGTCCGAGTGAACCAGGACTATTTACGATTGCTTTTGATGGAGACGAACGAGGCGGGCTATTTATCGAAAAAACTTGGAACATTCTGGAGCGATCTAACTTTAGTTGGGAAATCTCCCCCCAATATTTTTTACAACGAGCCTTAATTCCTACTACCTTTGATTTTAGTGATTCTGATGAAGGTGGGATCTTTAATCCCGACGTATTCGGCATAGACACCAGTCTTAACGCGACATTTACCCCAAGAACCGACTTAAAAGCGACAGCTTCCCTTCCAGGATTAGATCTCGATGAAATTGAAGATAATTTACGTACGAGTATCAGTGTTCAGCAGAAAATAGGCAACCTGAATAATCCTTATCGCCTCGCTGCCGAGTACAATTTCCGCGATCGCCTTTTTAATGGTTCTTTGGGTTTTCAGACGGTTAGAAGTAGTGTTGGGGGAGTCTTTACCTCCCCGACCATAGCACTTGGCAAGACGGGGGTAACCTTGCGATATCAGGGTTCAATTCAGAATATTACTGCCGAGACCGACGTACCAGAATTATTGGCAGGAAATGAAGATGATCTGATTAACCTGACTCGCTATCAAGCGGCCGCATTTCTCAATAAAAGCTTTGCTATTTGGCGAGGAGAACCGTTACCCAGCACCAAAGAGCAAGGGCTACGCTATACACCTGTCCCTACCGTACCTTATCTAAACCTATTTACAGGAATTTCGGGGGTGAGTAGTCTCTATAGCAATAGTGACTCCCAACTATCCCTAGAAGGTACTATCGGTATCCAGGGTCAACTGGGACATTTTTCCCGTTCTTGGCTGGACTACACAGGCTATAAATTGAGCTATTCACAAAATATTCGGGGAGACGAATCTCCTTTTCTGTTTGACCGTTTAGTAGATCGACAAATTCTCTCCTTTGGTATTACTCAGCAAATTTATGGCCCTTTTCGCTTCGGTTACCAAACTTCTCTAGACCTGGAAGACAATGACACCATCAGTACCGATTTTCTGTTGGAATATAGCCGAAGAACTCACAATATAGTCCTGCGTTATAACCCAGAGCTAAAAATTGGTTCTTTTAGTCTGCGGATCAGCGACTTTAACTGGCAAGGAAATTCTCGACCATTTAAAGGTAAAGGGATTAAGCCAGTAATTCAAGGGGTTAACGGGACTTAAACAAAAATCAAGCCCAAAAAATCTCAAACTCGCTTTATTTATACCGACCGACCTAACTTACTTATAACTACGTTGAGTCAGTTTAACATTGTCAAACTCTAACTGTTCTTTGTGTAAGACAGGAGTTTGTTCATCTCCTTGATATTGCCAAGCCGCAACATAGGAGTAATGTTCATCATCGCGCTGCGCTTCGCCTTCTGGCGTTTGGCATTCTTCGCGAAAGTGTGCGCCACAGGATTCAGAGCGGTCTAGAGCATCCCGCGCCATTAATTCCCCAAGTTCCAGAAAATCGGCAACTCTACCGGCAAATTCTAGATTTTTATTAAAAGTGTGCTTGTCTCCAGGAATATTCAGGTTTTGCCAGTATTCCTCTCTTAAGGCAGTAATTTCGGCGATCGCCTGTTCTAAACCAGCCTGATTACGGGACATGCCCACCCGATCCCAAAGAATCTTACCTAGCTGACGATGAAACTCGGTAACGGTTTTATTGCCTTTGATATTTAAGAGTTTATTGACTTTAGTATTAACCGTGGCTTCCGCTTCTTCAAAGGCAGCATGATTAGTTGCTACAGGAGGTAAATCGGTGGTAGCAATATAGTTACCCAGAGTGTAGGGAATCACAAAGTAACCGTCAGACAGCCCTTGCATTAGAGCACTAGCACCAAGTCGATTTGCCCCGTGATCGGAGAAATTGGCTTCTCCTAAGACGTGCAAGCCAGGAATATTACTCATCAGGTTGTAGTCTACCCACAAGCCACCCATAATATAGTGAACGGCAGGATAGATCCGCATCGGCACTTCATAGGGATTTTCTCCTGTAATGCGTTGATACATGTCAAATAGATTGCCATAGCGATCGCTAATCACCTCTTGACCTCCCTTGGCGATCGCATCTCGAAAGTCTAAATATACTGCAAGTCCTGTTTCCCCCACACCTCTACCCTCATCGGTTACCTGTTTAGCGTTGCGGGAAGCCACATCACGGGGGACTAGATTACCAAAGCTAGGATACCTAGTTTCTAAATAATAATCTCTTTCAGCTTCAGGAATTTGCTCGGGACGACGTTGATCCCCTGGCTGTTTTGGTACCCAGACTCGTCCATCGTTCCGCAACCCTTCGCTCATAAGAGTCAACTTGGATTGATAGGAACCCGATACGGGGATACAGGTAGGATGAATTTGTGCGTAACAAGGATTAGCAAATAAAGCCCCCCGTTTGTAACAGCGCCAAGCGGCAGTTACGTTGGAGTTACGGGCATTGGTGGAAAGATAATAAACATTGCTATAGCCCCCAGTACATAGTAGTACTGCATCCCCTGCGTAACGTTCAATCTCTCCCGTAATTAAATTACGGACAATAATTCCCCTAGCTTTCCCCTCAACTAACACCAAGTCCAACATTTCTCGCCGTGGAAACATGGTAATTTTCCCGACAGTGATTTGACGAGACATAGCACTATATGCCCCCAGTAATAGCTGTTGTCCCGTTTGTCCCTTAGCATAAAAAGTACGGGATACCTGCGCCCCACCAAAGGAACGATTAGCTAATAAACCGCCATATTCCCTGGCAAAGGGTACACCTTGCGCCACACAGTGATCGATAATTTGATTGCTAATCTGTGCCAAACGATGCACATTAGCCTCGCGGGAACGATAGTCACCACCTTTAATCGTGTCGTAAAATAAACGCCATATCGTATCCCCATCATTGGGATAATTCTTCGCCCCATTAATCCCCCCCTGGGCAGCAATGCTGTGGGCGCGACGGGGAGAATCTTGGATACAAAAACTTTTGACGTTATAACCCAACTCCGCCAGGGTAGCTGCTGCCGATGCCCCCGCCAAACCCGTCCCGACAACTAAGATCGTGTGTTTTTTCTTATTAGCGGGACTAACTAACTTGCAGTGATCTTTATAATAGTCCCATTTGTCTTGTAGTTTACCTGGGGGAATGTTGGAGTCAAGCATCTTTAAAGGGATGAGGGATAATCAAATTTATTTTTCAGTATTATTTAACTTCGCCTTAAATATAGCCAAATAGTAACATATATACACAAATATATGGTCTGATCTCTGAGATAATAAGATTAGGAACTGAAGACAAAATGAACTTAGTAGAGAGACATAAAATTAAACCAACTCATCCATTCTGGCAACAGATAGATCGGCTTTGTTTTTTGTCGAAAAATCTTTACAACTACGCCAATTACATTATTCGTCAAAATTTTATCTTCGATCAGGTTTATCTTGGCTACAACAAGTTATACCATTTAGTAAAAGGTAGCCCTGATTATCAAGCACTACCAGCTAAAGTCAGCCAGCAAGTACTGAGGTTACTAGATAAAAATTGGAAGTCATTCTTTGAGGCAAACAAAGCTTATAAGATTACTCCAGAAAAATTTAAAGCTCGACCTAAATTACCTAAATACAAGCATAAGCTAAAGGGAAGAAATATTCTGACCTACACAATCCAAGCAATTAGTAAGACTAAATTAAAACTGGGATTAGTCAAACTATCGGGGACAGATATTTGTTTACCATCTCGCGTTAAGAATATTTTACAAGTAAGAATCGTACCGAGAACAGGAGAATATGTCGTTGCAATAGTATACGATAAAGGAGCAAACCATACCGTAAACAATAGGAATGCAGTAGCAGCAATAGATATTGGAGTCAATAATTTGTGTGCGCTAACATCAAATAAGTTAGGATTCGTACCAGTTCTTATTAACGGGCGACCATTAAAGAGTTGCAATCAATTCTATAATAAAACTCAAGCTAAATTACAATCTCTATTGCCTTTAAATCAAAAGAGTTCCCCAAGAATTCAACAACTTACTAGAAAAAGAAATAACCAAGTAGACAATTATTTACATCAAGTATCGAGATGGATAATTAACCATTTAGATAGTTGTGGAATAGGAAAGTTAATTATTGGTCACAATCAAGATTGGAAACAATCGGTTAACTTAGGCAGACAAGTAAATCAATCTTTTACGGCTATTCCTCATTCTCGTTTAATTGAGATGTTGGTTTATAAAGGTGAATTACAGGGAATAGAGGTAGTAATTAGAGAAGAAAGTTATACCTCGCGAGCTTCCTTTTTATCATTAGATCCCATTCCTGATTATCATGATTAGTCCGCTAAACAAATAAAGTTTAGTGGTTATCGGGAATCACGAGGAATGTATAAACAGAAAGGAAACAAAACTCGAATAAATGCAGATGTTAATGCCAGTTATAATCTCATTAGGAAAGAAATCCCAGGAATCTTTGATAGACGAGGGATAGAGGGTTGCGTAGTCCGCCCAGTTAGAGTAACACCTAGCAGAAACTAGAAATTAACAAATGTCATGTTTGTCTACAATTTTAGTAACTATTAGAATAAGATACAAGATATCTAAAAACCTAATTATGAAAGACATATCCGATGAGTCTATTAACGACAACACTGAAATAGATAATTCCGAGGACAATACGACACCTTTACGCTGTTTTATCTCCTCCCTGATCTCTGGGATAATTGCCTTTGGTGCATATTCTCTACTGCAATCCATAGTGCAAACCTATGGAGCAAAAGCTATTACTTCCCACAACCCTATCGTAATTAACCTAACTACGGCAGTTAGGACACTGGTAATGGGAATTGTGGCACTAGCTACAGGAGTTTTTAGTTTAGTGGCAGTAGGTTTGTTCTTGTTAGGAATTCAACTAGCAGTACAAAATCTCAGAAAAGCTTGAAGTCTCCGACATAATGCTGATTAAACCATAGCAGCTAGAGCGATCGCAGCGATCGCACCAATGAGAGTATTGATAAAATTAACGATATCATTGGTTAACCATGTGAAGCGAGATTCGAGGGTTGCACCAATCAAACTTTCAATCGTTGTGGCAATAAAAGCGGCAATTACACACCAGATAATTCCTAGAAGATTAATCATGCCAATTCCCCAGGCAATCAAGGCGAGGAAGAGTGAAGCTAATGCCCCGGCGACTGTTCCTTCTAGACTTACTGCCCCTTCTGTCCCTCTGGGGACGGGTTTGAAAGTAGTAATCAGATAGGTGGTTTTACCATAGGCTTTGCCAACTTCACTAGCAGTAGTATCGGAAAGCTTAGTAGAAAAGCTGGCTACATAACCGAGAATCAATAACTCCTTGATTGGGGCTGGCGAGAAGAAAGTTGCGATCGCACAGAGGGTTGCTGCTAGTGCCGAACCCCAGACATTTCCCGCCCCTCTCATCCCAGAACGCTCCTCAGCTATACCTTCTGCTTCTTTTTGCTCAATGCCGATAAAGGTGATGGCTGAACCACACAAGAAAAATAGCATCACGATGAGATAGCCACGCCAACCTAAAGTACCCCAGACTAATACTCCCAAAATTAAGGCGTTGAGATAACCAAAAGGAGTTAAAAGTTTTTTCGGTAGTAGCCAGGCAATTCCCAATAAAATAGTATTGACAATTAAAGCGATCGTCCAAGGATTAGACCAACTAAGAGTATCCAGCATTGCTCAAACTTAGTAACAGATTTAGTAAAAGATGTCTTCTAAGCTTATCAATCGACGATGGCTAATAATGAAAGATTGTTAACCTAGCTCAAAATAATTATGTCTCTTGCTAAAGCTGAAGCGAAACAACTATTAGAACGGATGATCTTTGATGATCAAGCCCCCCAAGAATGGGTGGAAGATGTTTGGGGAATTACCCCCATGCTAGGAGATAGTGCAGCTAAACTATATGAAGCATTTGAAGCCTTGATTGAATGTTGCCCTGAAGACAAGCTAGATAGTTTGTTGCAGACTTATTTACGAGAGCAAATGGACAATTGACAAATCCTGCACAAAAATAGCATTTCTAAGTGCCTAACATCAGATAATAATATATATCGGCGATTGCGACTTTTATAGTTCGGTTTTACTTCTTGGTAAAGCTATCAAAACCAGATAGTATCGAGACACATCAGAAGTATTATCTTTATTTTTTTCATTTGGGTATTACTTAAGAAGAAAGAAGTTAGAGGAGGTCGAATACTAACGTGCAAAACTGGTTGCTGCAAAATCTAAGCGATGTACTTAATCGAGAACAAAAGATACAGAGCATCGGTGAACCGAAAACTATGACCTATTCTGATGTAGATCAGGTAGTCAAAAGAAATGTAAATCTCAAGCATAATCGGCAAAAGCATCGTTTAGTAGAGCTAAATGCCCAACAAGAATGGCGTAGCGGTATTTCGGCTGTGGAAGAACTTCTCTTAGCTGAAATTAATCGTGAGCAAAAAACAGTCTCCTCAGCCAAGCTGGGTCTGGTTTTTTCTGCACCTGTACCTCTGTTAAGCAATCCTGATCTCTTCTCTAAATTTCAGTCAGCAGTCTTTACCATGGATGCTTTTAGGGTTAACGCTTTAATGCCCTGTCGTAAGTCAGCAGACAATAAGCAAGCAGTCAAGCAGGATACATCACCTCTAATTAAACTACCTTTAATACCCCAAGATCCCATTGCTCAAGAGCAGTTTTGTTTTGTTTTAACCCCTAATTTCGGTTTAATCGTCGTCTTAGGACAAGATTCACAAGGTAAGGCTAAGTTTCACTTCTCCTTCGATCCTGTGACTCTGGGGGAAGTTTGGGCAACTTTGCGATCGCGTTTAGTAATTGCCAATTACTGCCATTTAGAACATTTAGATAGTTTAGTAGAGCAATTTGCCCCACCAGAGCCAGATTATCGTTTAGTTACCAGATTTAGCCACCTTTTACTACAGCATTTACCTAGTCAGAGTACTTTGACATCTCCCTCCCGTCAGGTAGGAACTACTGCGACAACTTCAGAATTAGATCAGCTTCAATCTGCTTTCAATACTAAGGATGCTACTAGCCACGTGGAAATGGAACTGCTACAGGCTCTTACTCATGAAGTCCGTACACCCCTAACCACTATTCGCACCTTAACCAAACTACTGCTCAAGCGTAAGCAAGACTTCAAGCCCAATGTAGTTCAGCGGTTACAAACTATTGATCGTGAGTGTACTGACCAAATAGAGCGCATGGAGTTGATTTTCCGTGCTGCTGAATTAGAATCTACTCCTCCCACTGCTAAACCTGTAGAATTGGTGCCCTTCTCTTTGGAACAGGTATTTCATCAAAGTATTCCCCGTTGGCAGGAGAAAGCCAAAAGACGGAACGTCGATCTAGAATTCACTCTTCCTCAAAGTTTACCTAAAGTAGTCAGTGACCCTAGTATGTTAGACACGGTATTAACTGGGTTAATGGAAAGCTGTACTCGTGGCTTACCTAATGGGGGGCATGTAGATGTCATCGTCTCTACGGCAGGAAATCAGCTGAAGCTTCAGGTACTTTCTCAAGCAAGTAACAATGATAATCCTTTTAAATCCCTGGGACAGTTACTTACCTTTCAACCAGCAACAGGTTGTCTTAGTCTGAATCTGGATGCAACTAAAAACATCTTTCAGGCTTTAGGAGGGAAGCTTACCGTCAGACAAAGACAAGAACAGGGTAAAGAATTAACCATCTTTTTACCTTTGGGTAACTCCTACAATACCTCCAAGGCATAGACTCGCACTTGAAGCACAGAACTATAGTCATATTAATTAATTTCTGTCAGTTTATCTGTACTAAAAGTAACGACTAATGACCAATGACTAACGACTAATGACTAATGACAAATAACAACCCAAATCAGTCAATCCCTTCTTTATCAGATTCCCCTATCCCAATCTGGCAACAGCCTAAAATTATTTGCTGGAGTCAGATTTTGGCTGAGAGTTATCAACAGCTATTGGGTCAAAACTTAATCGCTCCAGTAGAAACGCCAGAACAATTAGCTAAGGATCTATTCTATGCTCCCTTTGCGCTGGTTTCTCATGGTACTCAAGCAGATCCCATTTTCAATTATGGCAATCAAACGGCTTTGCAACTATGGTCTTTGAGTTGGGACGAGTTTACGAAAACCCCTTCTGCTTTAAGCGCAGAGCCAGTAGCAAGAGATGAAAGAGCTGCCATGCTTAAACAAGCAGCAGAGCAAGGATACATCGATAATTATCAGGGTGTCAGAATTTCTAGTAAAGGAAAAAGATTCTTAATTGAACAGGGAACTATTTGGAATTTGACCGATGAATCTGGTCAGAAATGTGGACAAGCTGCAACCTTTGCTAATTGGACATGGCTTTAACTTTTGTAAGTATTCCTTCTAACTAGGAAAGGTTAGAAACGAATTTTTAAGAAAAGCGATCGCCGATTTTCTGATTGAACAAAATCTGCTGGAAGCTTAAAGTGTGGCAGCAATTAATCAGCGATAGATCGAGTTAAAGAATCATTTCACTTCGACAATGCCCAACATTTTGTTAACTCTTAAAGATCTAGTCTCAGTAGATGTGTGAGAATTACAGGTAATCAAAAACTAAGTTCAACATCTTAATTTAAACTGCGATCGCTCATGAATACTGAGAATTTACCGATAGTGTATATTTCTGCTTTACTGGCAATATTAGTCTTTGCTGCGATCTATATTCTGCGAGAAGTAATTAGAACTCGTAAACAGGAAAGTACTTTCTCCCGTTTACAAAACAAGCTGAAAAAGGAAAAAGGCACTGCTGAAGAATATTATCAGTTGGGTAGTCTGTATCTAGATAAAAAGCTCTTCGTCCAATCCATTACACTGTTGCAAAAGGCTCTGAAAGCTGATAAAAATTTACCAGAAGAAAATCAGGCTTTGATTCATAATGCCATGGGCTACGCCTACTTTGCCCAAGAACAATATGATATTGCCATCAGACATTACAAGGATGCTTTGAAACTCTATCCTGAATAC
>JAAUXX010033878.1_pt1 | contig 10167 bp, 7 predicted proteins | sample 7278111 | NCBI WGS metagenome assembly JAAUXX01 (sample SAMN14350116, study PRJNA611818) | marine sediment metagenome | isolation source: surface marine sediment (1.8m) | place: French Polynesia: Moorea | collected 2018-08
CCGGTCCTTGTGGTAGTGGTACACGGCCCAGAAAACGACGGGCAAGAGCACCGGCAGCGTGAGGAGTCCCTGGATCATCGGGTGATTATCGGATGCGCCTCGTTGAGTGTCCCGTGCATGGACCTCGTCCCGAAAGGTGTCAGAGACCCCTTGTGGAGTCCGAAAGGTGTCAGACCCCTTGTGGAGTCAGAATCGGTCGCTAGCTACTGTCTGGCCGCTCAATTTCGCCACTTCGCAACACCACAAGGGGTCTGACACCTGTGCGTGCATGGCCCCCCCTGTCCGGAGATTCGGTGTGCCGATAACGCGTGCGCCGTTTGCGCTCATCGGCTCCGCCACCACGCCATCAAGGCGGGTGGTAAGATAATCCGAGCTCACCTGCAACGATACAACTGAGGGGTCACATGGCGACGGAACTCAACGTTAACGGCAAGACACACACGCTCGACGTCGAGCCTGACATGCCACTTCTGTGGGCGATAAGGGATCTGGTTGGACTGACAGGGACCAAGTACGGCTGCGGCAAAGCGCTCTGCGGCGCTTGCACGGTTCACGTCGACGGGCAGGCAGTCCGGTCCTGCTCGTTCCCCGTATCGGCGGCGGCAGGGCGCGAGATTACGACAATCGAAGGCCTGTCCCCGGACGGCGAGCACCCGGTCCAGGTTGCCTGGCGTGAACTCAACGTGCCGCAGTGCGGCTACTGCCAGTCGGGCCAGATCATGTCAGCCGTAGCGCTCCTCGAGCGTAACCCGAACCCGACCGAAGCCGACATCGACACGGCAATGAGCGGCAATATCTGCCGCTGCGGCACCTACACACGAATTCGCGCGGCGATTCAGCGCGCGGCGGAGGGCCAGTCATGAGCGAACTTCGTCATATTAGCCGGCGTGACTTCCTGAAGCGGACGGGCCAGTCGACCGGTGGCCTCGTGCTCGCGCTGTCGTTTGCGGGCTGTAGCCGGCCGGCGGACCAGGCCGCAGTAGGCACGGAAGCCGTCACCGGGTTCATGCCGAACGTCTACGTCAACCTGAAAGGTGACGGCGTCGTCGAGATTCACTGTCATCGCTCGGAGATGGGGCAGGGTATCCGAACCTGTCTTCCGCAGGTCATCGCCGACGAGCTCGATGCCGACTGGGACAAGATCGAACTGATCCAGGCGCCGGGCGGTGAGCAATACGGCGATCAAAACACGGACGGTTCGACGAGCATCCGGCAGCAGTTCGACCTGCTCCGCAATGCGGGCGCCTCGGCACGCGAGATGCTGCTCCTGGCTGCCGCGGCTCGCTGGCAGGTTCCGAGGGACGAACTCACGACGCGCGACCACGCCGTGCATCACGCGGCAAGCGGCCAATCCGCGGGTTACGGCGAACTCGTCGCCGAGGCCGAAGGACAAACCTTGCCCGACACGGTTGCGTTCAAGGACCCGGCCGACTATCGCTACATCGGCGAGTCGATGGACCTGATAGATGGCTTCGACATGACGACAGGTCAGGCCATGTACGGCTATGACATGGTTGTGCCGGACATGCTTTACGCATCGATCGAACGTTCGCCTGCCTTCGGCGGAACGATCAAGTCGATCGACGAGACGGCCGCACGCGCGGTCGCCGGCGTTGTCGATGTGATTCGGATGCCCGAGCCGACGTCGCCGCCGGTGTTCAACCCGGCCGGCGGCGTCGCGGTTCTTGCGACCAACACCTGGGCTGCGGAGAAGGGCCGTCGCGCGCTGGAGATCGAATGGGATCTCGGTGCGAATGCGGTCTATGACTCGGCGAGCTACAAAGACGAGCTGATCGAGACGAGCCGCAACGAGGGCAATCCGATTCTCAACCGCGGCGATGTGACGGCAGCGCTGGACGGCGCGACGACCGTACACGAGGCCGAGTATTACGCTCCGCACCTCTCCCAGGCACCGATGGAGCCGCCGGCGGCCACCGCGCGTATCAACGCGGACGGCACCTGCGACGTCTGGTCCTGCACGCAGAACCCGCAGACCGTCCAGCAGACCGTGGGTGGATTACTGGGGATCGACAAGGAACAGGTCAATGCTTACGTGACGCTCCTGGGCGGCGGGTTTGGTCGCAAGTCGAAAGCCGACTTCGGCGCCGAGGCCGCCTGGCTCGCAAAGCAGAGCGGAAAACCCGTCAAGGTGAGCTGGACGCGCGAGGACGACCTTCGCCAGGGTTACCTGCATTCGGTCAGCGCGCAGCATCTCAGGGCAGGCCTCGATGATGGCGGCCAGACGAAGGCATGGCTGCATCGCACGGTCTTCCCGTCGATTGGCTCGACGTTCAACTCGGAGGCCACGGGTCCGGGCGGTTTCGAGCTCGATCTCGGCTTCGTCGACAATCCTTTCGCGATCCCGAACATGCGCCTCGAGACGGGTGACGCCAGGGCGCACGTCCGTATTGGCTGGCTGCGTTCGGTCTGCAACATCTATCACGCGTTCGCTGTATCGAGTTTCGCAGACGAACTCGCGCACGTCGCAGGCGCGGATCCGAAGGACTACCTGCTCGACCTCGTGGGCCCGCCGCGTATGGTGAACCCGGCCGACGATGGCGCGAACTACGGCAACTACGGCCAGAGTCTCGAGACGCACCCGATCGATACGGGGCGCTTACGCGCCGTCATCGAAAAGACCGCGGACATGGCTGGCTGGGGACGGGACCTGCCGTCCGGCCGTGGGCTCGGTATTGCGGCACATCGGTCTTTCCTGAGCAGCGTCGGCGCAGCGGCCGAGGTCAGCGTCGACGACAGCGGGCGAATGAAAGTCGAAGAGATGTGGCTCGTCGTCGATGCGGGGCGCGTGATCAATCCGGACCGCGTGATTGCCCAGATGGAAGGCGCCGGAATCTTCGGCATTAGCCTCGCGCTGCACGGCGAGATTACGGCGAAGGGCGGTGCGATCGAACAGGGTAACTTCGATACGTATCCGGTCGCCCGCATTGGCGACGCGCCGAACGCAATCCATGTGCACATCATGGACATTGACGCCCCGCCGGGCGGCGTTGGCGAGCCCGGGGTGCCGCCCGTCGCACCGGCGATCACGAATGCCTACTTTGCTGCGACCGGCAAGCGCATTCGCGAGCTGCCGCTCAGGAACGCTGGCCTCGTCTAGCGGGTCGCGGGCGGCAGGACCCGGCCGGTTGATGGATCGCCCTGAGACACGAGGCGATCGCTGAGCATCCGAACCTCTGATCGGAGCGCGAGCACCTCCTCGAGCAGGTGTTCGCGCTCGCTGTGGGCGAGCGTTTCTGCCTGTTCGTGCCGCTCGAGGTCTTCGGCATGAACCTTGTTCATCGAGTTTACGATCAGTGCGATAAACAGGTTCAGCACGGCGAAGCTCGTGACGATGACGAAGGGTACGAAGAACACCCAGGCGTAGGGGTACACGTCCATGACGGGACGGACGATGCCCATCGACCAGCTTTCGAGCGTCATGATCTGGAACAGGCTGTACATCGATTCGCCGACGCTGCCGAACCAGACCGGGAAGTCCTCGCCGAACAACTTCGTCGCCATGACGGCGGCGACGTAGAACACGAGCAACAGGACCGCGACGATTGACCCCATGCCGGGAAGGGCGCCGAACAGTGCCCCTACCACGGTGCGCATCTGCGGTACGACCGAGACGAGCCTGAGTACACGCAGGATACGCAGGGCGCGCAGCACCGATAGCGCACCGGCCGAGGGGATCAGCGCGATCGATACGATCGTGAAGTCGAAGACGTTCCAGCCGTTTTTGAAGAAGCCGAGCCGGTAGACCCAGAGCTTCAGCGCAATCTCAACGACGAAAACGGCCAGCGCCGACGTGTCCAGGATGGTGAGCGCGGTTCCGTAGCGAGACATGGCTTCGGGCCAGGTCTCGAGGCCGAGCGTGATCGCGTTGATGATGATTACGATCGTGACGAAGTTCGAAAACCAGCGTGATTCGACGATGTTTTTGAGCACGGGGTACTCCGGCTGGACGGGTGGTGGTGAGGGGAGGCCCACCGACAAGAAAAAGGGCCTGACCCTGGCAGGATCAGACCCCTTGATGGCTTATCTGCTACGCGTTACTGGGCGCGCTGCAGGGCTTCGATACGCTCGCTGATCGGCGGATGCGACATGAACAGGCGCTTGAAGCCACTGGCACCGCCGCCGGCAATGCCCATTGCCCGGTAGCCTTCGGGCAGCTCGTTCTCGCCGGCCCTGTTGTCGAGACGCGCGAGCGCGTTGATCATGCTCTGGCGGCCGGCAAGCTTCGCGCCCCCGGCGTCCGCCCGGAATTCACGCTGACGCGAGAACCACATGACGATCGTGCTGGCGAGTATGCCGAAGATCAGCTGCGCGGCGATCGTCGTTACGAAGAAGCCGATACCGTAGCTGCCTTCATTTCGAAGGATGACCTTGTCAACGAAGTGGCCGACGAGGCGCGACAGGAAAATCACGAACGTGTTGACGACGCCCTGGATCAGCGTGAGCGTCACCATGTCGCCGTTCGCGACGTGCGTCACCTCGTGAGCGAGCACGGCTTCGACTTCGTCCTGCTTCATGCTGCGAAGCAGGCCCGTGCTCACGGCGACGAGTGCGTTATTGCGATTCCAGCCCGTCGCAAAGGCGTTCGGTTCCGGCGAGTCGTACACCGCGACCTCGGGCATGCCGATGCCGGCCTGCTGCGCCTGTCGCTGCACGGTGCTGATGAGCCACGACTCGGCCGCATTCCTTGGCTGTTCGATGACCTGGGCTTTGGTCGTCCATTTCGCGGCAAACTTGCTGATAAAAAGCGAGATGAACGAGCCGGCAAAGCCGATGATCGCCGAGAAGATCAGGAGGCCCGTCAGGCTAATGTCGGTCCCCGTGTTGCCCCTCCAGACGTCTTCGAGACCGAGAAGCTGTACGGCGATGCTCAGTACGAGCAGCACCGCGATATTCGTTCCGATGAACAACGCTATGCGTTTAAACATCAATGCACTCCGCATTAAGGGTGAGTTTTTCGAGATAGGGCGCAGTCTAGACGTTTTCAAGCCCGATACAAGTCAGTTCAAGCGACTGAATCTACGATACTTTCTTAGGACAGCGGGGGGCTCTACCCGGTTCCCTTGGGCGGCGCGTGCGGCGCCAGTTACATCCTGTTACGGTTGCCGGCCGGTATTCCCGGACAATTCGCTTAAAACCACCGGGCCAGAATATTCTCGATGTCTGACACGCTTCGCACAATCGGTGCACTTGCTGTGCTTGGCCTGGCGCCAATGCTGGCCATCGCACAGGCGCCCGTGGCCGTGGAGCCCGTAACGAACCGGGCGATCGTTCAGCATGTCAACGTGAGCGGCACCGTGACGTCGCCGCGGTCGGCCGTGCTGTCGACGGCGGTGGCCGGCCTCGTCGCCGAGATCCTTGTCGATGACGGCTATCGAGTCGATGCCGGCGATGCGCTTCTGTCGCTCGACAAGGAGCTGGCCGAACTGGCCTACGAACGCTCGCTCGCCGAGGTTCGCCAGGGCGAAACGGCGGTCGCCGATGCGAAGCGTCGCCTCGCCGATGCCGAGAAAGTCGGTACGAAGCGGGCCATCGCGCAGACGGAGATCGAGTCGCTACGGGCCGAGGTCATGAGCGACCAGGCTGCACTCGAGGCGACGCGCGCGGCCGCGCGCGAGCAGGAGGCGGTTTTGGCCCGGCATACGCTTCGCGCCCCGTTCACGGGCGTTATCAGTCAGCGCCTTCGCGAGCTCGGCGAATGGGTCAATCCCGGTGACGGGCTGTTCGAACTCGTTGCCACGGAGGACCTGCGGTTCGATTTTCGCGTCTCACAGGACTACTTCGGCGCACTGACGACCGATACACCCGTCGCTGTCAGCCTCGACGCCGTCCCGGACCAGGCTCTCGCGGGCCATATAACCGCTATCGTTCCCGTCAACAATCCGGGCGCGCGTACGTTTCTCGTGCGCGTCGTTACGAACGCCGAAGAAGATGGTGGTGTCGTTACGCCCGGCATGTCGGTGCGCGGCACGCTCAGGCTGGACACGGGCCGCAGCGGCATTGTCGTGACGCGCGACGCCATCCTGCGGTTCCCGGATGGGCGCGTAACGGTGTGGGTCGTCGAGCAGACCGGTGAAATCCCCGTCGTTCGGGAGCAGCCGGTACAAACCGGTCTCGAGTTCGACGGCTTTGTCGAGATCAGGAGCGGTATCGACGCCACCGACGTCGTCGTGACGCGCGGCAATGAAACATTGCAGGACGGCCAGGCCGTAACGATCGTCAACACGATCGCCAACGAGACCCGCTAGCATGTTCGAGAGCATCATCAGAAACGGCATTCTGATGACGGTCATCGCGCTGATCGTCTCGGTGGTCGGCGTACTCGCTGCGCTGCGTGTGCCGATCCAGATGATCCCGGATCTCGAGGTCCGCACCGTGTCGATCGAAACGACCTGGCCCGGCGCGACGCCGCAGGACGTCGAGAAAGAGATCATCATCGAACAGGAGGAGTACCTCCGGAACCTGCCGAATCTGCAGCGCCTCGAGTCGTCGGCATCGAGCGGCAGCGCGGTCATCGAACTCGACTTCCCGTTCGGCGTCGACATGACGCAGACGCTGATTCGCGTAAACAACGCGCTCAACCAGGTGCCGTCGTATCCCGAGAACGTCGACGAGCCGAGGGTCTATGCCAGCTCGTTCTCGTCGAACGCGTTCATGTACTTTGCGATATCGCCACTCGAGGGCAACCCGCGCGGCGTCGACATGGACATGCTGCGGGACTTCGTCGACGACAATGTTCGGACGAGGCTGTCCAGCGTCGCAGGCGTGTCGGAGGTCAGCATCCGGGGCGGCGCGAGGCGGCAGGTTCGAATACTCGTCGATCCGGCACGGCTGACCGACCGACAGCTCACGATCCTCGACGTTCGCGACGCGATTCGGGCCCGCAACCGGGACGTGTCCGGCGGCGAGATCGACAGCGGAAAACGGCGATACTTGCTTCGTACGGTCGGGCGCTTCGATTCGGTCGATGAGCTTTCCGACCTGATCATCGATCGACGCGGCGATGCCCTGATACGGCTTTCCGACGTGGCCGAGGTAGAGCTCGATCATTTCGAGGTTCGGAACCTGTCCTTCTACAACGGTAACCCCGTCATATCGATGTCGGTCAGCCGAGAAGCCGGGTCCAACGTCATCGACATCAAGTACGCAATGCTCGAGGCTGTCGAGCAGGTCAAACGCGATGTCCTCGAACCCAATGGCATGACGATGTGGCTGACGAGCGAGGATGCGGGCTATGTCGAAGCCTCGGTCCGAAACGTCTGGTTCAACCTCTCGCTCGGTGCCGCGTTCGCTACGCTCGTCATGTATTTGTTCCTGCGTTCCGGGCGTGCAACGGCCGTTGGCGTCATCGGCATACCCATCTGTACCGTGGCGGCGTTCATCGGCTTGCTTGCGACCGGTCGCACGGTCAACGTGATTTCGCTTGCAGGCGTTGCGTTTGCGATCGGCATGACGCTCGACAACTCGATCGTCGTCATCGAGAGTATCGAGCTCAAGCGTCGCCAGGGCCTCGATCGATTCAAGGCCGCCGTCGAGGGTGTCAGGAGTGTCTGGCCGGCCGTGCTCGCGTCGACGATGACGACGATGCTCGTGTTTCTTCCCGTTCTCTTCATCAAGGAGGAGGCCGGGCAGCTCTACTCCGACGTCGCGATTGCCATCTCGGCCTCGATCCTCGCGTCCATGCTCGTCGCCATTACGCTGATTCCGACGGCGAGCGCGCGTCTTTCGTTCGGTAGCGAGAACCGGTCACACGAGGAAGGCCATGTCCGCGAGCGGCTCTTGCGCTGGATCGACTCATTGCTCGAGTCGCCGAGACGGCGCACCGCGACAATCGCCGTGACGGTGCTCGCGAGTCTTGGCATTGTCTTGCTGCTAACGCCGCCGGCCGAGTACTTGCCCGAGGGTGAAGAGCCGAAGGCGTTTGCATTCATGAGCGCGCCGCCGGGTTACAACCTCGAAACGATGGCCGAGATCGGGCTCGAGATCCAGGACCACCTGATGCAGGCGCTCCGCGCCGATCCAGCCGCATTCGACCGGGGTGAGTTCGACGTACCCCCGGTGCGCTACCTGAGCATCGGCATCAGCGCCGGGGGCATGCGCGTCATTGCACAGCCCGTGCGTACGAAGGACATCGACGCCATGATGGACGCCTTCACGGACCGATTCCGGAGCTACCCTGGCATGCGCGGATTTGCGGCGCGCGGCTCGATTATTTCGAGCAACGACGGCGGAACGCGCAGCATTAACCTCGATGTTTCCGGCCCGAGCCTCGAAGTCACCTACGCGGCGGCGCTCGCGGCCTTGCGACGGTCCGAAGAGGTCTTCGGCAATCCACGCATCCAGTCGAGCCCGTCGTCGCTTGCGCTGTCACAGCCGCTCGTCGAGGTCAGGCCGGACTGGACCCGCGCTGCCGAACTCGGCATGACAGCGGGTGACGTTGGCTACACGGTCGCCGCGCTAACGGACGGCGCGTACGTCGACGAGTTCTTCCAGGCTGATGACAAGATCGACATGTTCCTGTTCAGCACCACGGGTGGGCGTACTGACCTTGACAGCCTTGGTGGCTTGCCGGTGTACACACCGCAGGGAAGCATACTGCCGCTCGACTCGATCGCGACGATTCGCGAGACGGTCGATACGAACACGATTCGACGGATCAACGGCCAGCGCACCGTGACGCTCAACGTCATTCCACCGCAGTCGGTTGCCCTCGAGGAGGGCGTCGGGATAATGCGCAGGGACGTCGTCGCGTGGCTGCGGGATTCCGGCGAACTGCCGCTTGGCGTCAGCATCGACATATCCGGTGCGAGCGACCAGCTTGATGCGACCAAGGCCGCACTCGCGGCCAACTACCCGGTCGCACTCGTCATCATCTTCCTGCTGATGGTCGCGATCTTCCGCCACTGGGGCTATCCGCTATTGATCATGACGACGATCCCGCTCGGCATCGCCGGCCGTATCGTGGGACTGGCCATGCTGAACGGCCTCGGCGCGGTGCTCGGCTGGGTGGGCTTGAGCGGGATTCACCAGCCCTTCGACATGATTACGATGCTGGGCTTCCTGATCCTGATGGGAACGGTCGTCAACAATCCGATCCTGATCGTCGACCGGGCAATGCGAAACATGGAGGCGGGTGCTACGTCCGCAACCGAAGCCGTGCGCGAGGCCGTTGCGTCTCGCCTTCGCCCGATTGCGATGTCAACGCTAACGACGATTTGCGGGCTTTCGCCGCTGGTCTTCATCCCGGGCGCGGGTACCGAGCTGTACCGCGGGGTGGGTGCCGTCGTGCTGTTTGGCATACTCGGGGCCGCCGTCGTATCACTGACGATGCTGCCGGCGCTAACGATCAGCGCGCTCGAATGGAATATTAATAAAAAACAAGGCTTTGAGGCAGTTACCTCATGCTCTACTTGAGATTAGTACAAGCCCAGCGTTTCAGTTCCGGCTGCGGAACCGGGGCTTCCAGATCGCCAGCACGACATTGACCGCGGCCAGCACGAGAATCACCCACCACGCTCCCCACGGGCTTTCGATCGACGCGACCAGCTCGGCGTTGCTGAGTTCGCCGGCCAGCGCCCGATTGGCCGCCTCGGCCGCCCGGCGTGCGGGTGCATCGATCGTCGCGAGCATCGATTCGAAGATCAGGAATCCGCCAGCGAGCTTCAGCCACGCCCAGAGCGCGTTCTGGAAAGGAAAGTGCACGGCCATTGCGAGCACGCCCGACAGGAAGATCAGGGCCATCGAGGGCAGGATCAGCGTACGCGAGATCGCGTAGAGTCCCTCGCGCAGCGCTAGATACTCCGGGGTAGCGCCCGGCTCGGGCCCGTTGTGCAGCAGCAGCATGAACGCGGCAATGCCGCCGGCCATACCGAACGAACCCAGCGTGTGGAACAGTTTGAGAAAGCGTCGGGTGTTCATCTAGTGGCGAAACGTCAAAGCGCGGGAGTCTACTACAAGCGCTGTTTGAGCCCAGCCGGATTCGCGAGTTCCGAGGTCTTTCGGAGCGCGCGCCGCTCGTCACAATTCGCCACATTGTCTGCGCTCATGCGCCACCCTGACCCCGTACAAAGACCCTGTGACCAGGGAAACTCAGGGGACGGCGATGGCAAAGGAACTGTGGCGTGCTTGGACGGAGTTCTTCGAAACGCG
>JAAUXX010008677.1_pt1 | contig 10163 bp, 5 predicted proteins | sample 7278111 | NCBI WGS metagenome assembly JAAUXX01 (sample SAMN14350116, study PRJNA611818) | marine sediment metagenome | isolation source: surface marine sediment (1.8m) | place: French Polynesia: Moorea | collected 2018-08
GAGAGTTCAAGCGTGGCATTGTCCTCTTCAAAATTTGCATCGGGATTACGGAAGGTGTTCACCCCGACTATGGGATATTCACCTGAGTGCTTCAAGCTTTCGTAATAGATTGACTCTTCCTGGATCTTAGAGCGTTGGTAACCTGTCTCCATAGCACCCAAAACTCCTCCGCGTTCGGTGATTCGGTCAAATTCGGTGAGCACTGCTTCTTCCACCAGGTCGGTCAGCTCTTCAACGATGAAGCTGCCCTGGTTCATATTTTCGTTTTTGGCAAGTCCCCACTCTCTGTTGATGATGAGCTGTATGGCTAGTGCCCGTCTCACCGATTCGGCGCTTGGAGTGGTGATGGCCTCATCATAGGCGTTGGTATGCAGGCTGTTGCAATTATCATATATTGCACACAGAGCCTGAAGGGTTGTACGGATGTCATTAAACTGTACATCCTGACTGTGCAGTGATCTTCCCGAGGTCTGGATGTGATATTTTAGCTGGGCTGACTTTTCCGTTGCCCCATATTTTTCCCGCATGGCTATTGACCAGATGCGTCGGGCCACCCGTCCAATTACGGTATATTCGGGATCCATGCCGTTGGAGAAAAAGAAGGAGAGGCATGGTGCAATCTGGTCGATATGCATCCCTCTGGCAAGATAATACTCCACATAGGTAAAACCGTTGGACAGGGTTAAAGCCAGCTGGGTTATGGGGTTTGCCCCGGCTTCTGCTATATGATAGCCGGAAACCGAGACTGAATAAAAATTGCGTACCTTGTTATTGACAAAATACTCCTGGATATCACCCATCATTTTGAGGGCAAATTCAATGGAGAAAATGCAGGTATTCTGCCCCTGGTCTTCTTTTAAAATATCCGCCTGAATAGTACCGCGGACATTCTGCAGCACCATTGCTTTTATATCATCATATTCGGTCTGGTTCGGCTCTCTTGCTTTATCAGCGACAAAGCTATCCACCTGTTGGTCGATGGCGGTATTCATGAACATTGCCAGCATTATTGGTGCCGGGCCATTTATGGTCATAGATACCGAGGTGGTGGGGGAGCAGAGCTCAAAACCGTCATAAAGCTGTTTTACATCATCAAGAGTGCAGATGGATACACCCGAGGTCCCAACCTTTCCGTAGATATCAGGACGCAGTGCCGGGTCCCAGCCGTAGAGGGTGACAGAATCAAAGGCAGTGGAAAGGCGCTTTGCCTCATAGTTTTCCGATAGCAGTTTGAATCTGGCGTTGGTTTCCTTGGGACCGCCTTCTCCAGCAAACATTCTGGTGGGATCTTCAGCAGTTCGTTTCATGGGGAACACCCCTGCCGTATAGGGGAAGTATCCTGGGAGATTCTCCCGCCGCATCCAGCCATAGATTTCTCCGGGATCAACAAACTTCGGCAGGCAGATCTTGGGGATCTTTGAGTGGGAGAGCGACTCGGTATAAAGCGGCACCCGGATCTCTTTGCCCCGAACGGTATAGACGTATTCATCTCCCGAATAGGCCTCTTGGATATCCTTCCAGGAAGAGATAAGTTCCTCAGCTTCCTTAGTGATATGTTGATCGGCACTTGTGATTTCATCTCGAAGCGCAGCAGCGGCAGCTGAATTTCCACCTTCCACAAGCAGATCTAACGACTCGGTGAGATGCCATTTACTGCGGATTGCCTCGGCCTGAGATTGCGTGACTTTGTGGTAGCTGCGAATGGTATCAGAGATTTCGGTGAGATAGCGAATTCGATCTGGTGGAATAACGATTGCCTTTGAGGAAGAAACTTTGCCCTCAGGCTTGACAAGCTTCGAGTCGAGCCTGAGATCGGTTTTCTTTCCGAGTTCTTCCAGAACAGCCTGATACAACGATGTAACGCCGTCATCGTTGAATTTGGATGCAATGGTACCAAATACCGGAATTTCATCGAGTTTGCTTTCCCAGGCCTTGCGATTACGCAACACCTGTTTGCGGACATCGCGCAGGGCGTCGTCACTGCCTTTTTTTTCAAACTTGTTAATGACAATGATATCGGCATAGTCAAGCATATCAATCTTCTCAAGCTGTGACGGTGCCCCAAAATCACTGGTCATTACATAGAGTGAAACATCGGCCAGATCGGTGATACGAGAATCCCCTTGGCCGATGCCGGCAGTTTCTGCAATTATCAGATCAAAACCTGCAGCCTTGGCGACCTCGATTACTTCCGGTAAGGCCTCGGATACCTCATTAGCAGAATTACGGGTAGCCAGGCTGCGCATAAATACACGGTCGGTATTGGTAATCGAATTCATCCTGATTCTATCACCAAGAAGCGCCCCTCCGGTTTTGCGGCGTGAGGGATCGCAGCAGATTACAGCTATTCTCACATCATTGATATCGTTCAGAAAACGGACAATGATTTCATCAGTGAGTGAGGATTTGCCGGCACCGCCAGTTCCGGTGATACCGATTACCGGAGGATTCTTAGCTTCTGCGTGAGGCCGGATTGTTCCCATCAGTCTTTCAAGCTCCATCGGATCTTCAGCCTTGGCCTGCTGAACCGCGGTCATCAAACCACTTATTTCTCCGATCATCTGCGGATCTAAATTCTTGGAATTCAGATCATGATGGTGAAGAGTTGAGAAATCAAGGATTCCCAACATATGATTGATCATCCCCTGAAGCCCCATTTTTGCTCCATCCTCAGGTGAATAGATTTTAGCCACGCCATAATCCATCAGATCCTTTATCTCGTCTGCAATGATCACTCCGCCACCACCGCCGAACACTTTGATATGGGATGCGTTTTTATCCTTGAGCAGGTCGATCATATATTTGAATGCCTCTACATGCCCTCCCTGGTAAGAAGACATGGCAATACCCTGGGCATCTTCTTCAATTGCAGTTTCGACAAGCTCCTGAACTGAGCGGTTATGGGCAAGGTGGATAACCTCGACTCCAGAATCCTGGAGAATTCTCCGGATGATGTTGGTCGATGCATCATGACCGTCAAATAGAGAAGTTGCTGTAATTACGCGAACGTTGTTTTTCGGTCTGTAGGTTTCAACAGCAGCATTCATGGCGTCTCCTTCGTTCTATTAACCAGCATGCAATATTTAGACTATAATTATCGCTGGGGATAAACCGAAGAAGTCGAGGGGAGGGTGGAAACTGTTATATTTCAAGAAAGTTAGTTAAAAACACGTTGAAATACCAGGTATTCTACTTCTCCGGCAGAAATCCCATTATAAATTCAGTTTGTTGTTCCGTATATTCTTCAATGGTAAAGTGTTTTGCAAAATACCATCTCCTGAAAGCCCAGATGTGTCCGATTACAGAGATGTTATGGCCGATCAGATTAATAGTGTCATCTTCCAATGCCAGTTTGCCCTCTTCTTTGAGCTGCTGCATGGCATCAATAAAAAGTCTGGTGATCCGCAGTTCCGCCTCAAGTACTCTTTTCTGCCATTTTTCCGGAAGAAAGTGGGTTGCCTGATACATCAGCAGAACGTGATCGCTCATCTTTTCACACACGAGAAAATATTCGCGGATTATTTCTTTAAGGGCCTGTCTCCCAGCAGAACTCCGTGCCATGGCATCTTTAAGACCCTTTTCCACAGCGGAGTGAATTGCCATACTCACCAGGTAAAGAATGTCTTCCTTGGTGGACACATACTCATACAAGGATCCAATCGAAAGTCCCGTCTCCTTAGCTAATATCCGCGTGGTTGTTTTGTGGTAGCCAAGCTTGATGAAAAGTTTAACAGCTCCATCCACTATCTGGCGGCGACGCTCTTCAACAAGCTTTCTGTTCTTTATCTGGGTGGCTACTTCATGTGTATCCTTCGCCTCAATTCTCATCCGTACCTGCTCCTCGATGCTGTTGTAAAATGGCGTATTCTTGGACTAAATGGTCTATATATTTTAATATATATAGGATTTTCCGAAAGAACACTAGCAAATTCTGAGCAGGTGCTCGGTGTGCGGATATCGCAGTCAGCAGGATAATGAGGTGCATGTTTCGCCACGAACATTTCAATAGCCACCAGTCTTTCCTAGAGCTTATCGATCAAAGCCGGTACAAACTGTTTGAGGTCTGAGACTACCAAAACATCGGCAATTTCCCCTATTGGGGCATCTTTGTCGGTATTGATTGCCACGACAAATTCAGATTTTTTCATACCGGCCAGATGCTGAATGGCCCCGGAGATGCCGCATGCTACATAAAGCTTCGGTGAGACAGTCTGTCCGGTTGTGCCGACCTGACGGTTGTGTTCAACCCACTCTGAATCCACCACCGGGCGGCTGGCACCATACTCACCACCGAGTTTAGTGGCCAGGTTTGAGATTATTTCAACATTCTCCGGTTTACCGATCCCGCGTCCGGCACTTACAATTACCTCTGCCTTGGAGAGGTCAACACCACCTTTTTCCGCCTCTTCATAACCGTGGAAGGATATGGAGTGCTCTGCTATTTCAATATCAGCCACTTCAATAACTTCTGCAGTTCCACCACCGGTTTCAGGTGGGTTGAAGGCACCAGCCTGAAGGGTAACCACATATTTTTCTCCTTGTGGCTTTACGGTTCTGCGCAACTTGGCGTTACATACCGGTACAACGGGCAGTCCATCCTTGAGATCGACCACCTCTGAAATTTGTGGAAGTTGTAATGCCGCTGCTATTCTCGGCGCAAGATCCCAACCGTAGGAAGAGTGGCTGAAAACGATGATGTCCGGTGTTTCCTGTTCGATTACCGAGAGGATCAGCTTTTTATGTACCATTGGATTGAATTCACCATAATGCATAGCTGCAGCCAGATGAAACTTACCAGCGTAGTCAGGTAGATCACTGGGAACTCCCACACCAAACATGACCGTTTCTGCATCTAAAGTTTTCGCAAATCCCATCAGCTCTTGATAACTCCCAAGCAGCTTTCCGTCTCTATATTCTGCAATCAATAATGCTTTCATCCTATCCCCCTAGCTCATGACCGTAGTCTTTTCTTTCAGAATCTGAAGCAGTTGATCCGCAAGATCAGCCGGTTCTCCTTCAAGCACAAGTCCTCCGCCTTTCTTCTCGGGGAAGAAGAGTTCATTGGTATGCTGGACCGGAGTTACCTTGAGTAAATCTGCCACCGGTAAACTTAGAAGCTCCTTTTTCTTCGCCTTCATTATATTGGGCAGGGTTGGATACCGTGGGGTATTCAGTCCAAGCTGGCAGGTAAAGAGGGCTGGCGAGGTAGTGGAGACCACGGATTTTTTGCCGCCTTCGAGTTCTCTTTTTACTTTGTAAGCCCCATCATCGAAGGTGAAGTCGACGATTGTTGAAATACCAGGGATACCAAGAAGCTCAGCAGCAAGGATGCCAACCTGGGCACTTGCCCGATCCTGGGACTGCATACCGCAGAAAATTGCATCGAAATTTTTATCAGCGGCAAAATCAGCGATGATTGAGGCAATAGCATAAGGATCCCGGTCTGCAATATTTTCATCAGCGATATGTACACCGCGATCACAGCCCATGGCCAGTGCCTTCTTCATGGTTTCTTTCACCCTTTCCGGACCAATGCATAGGACAGTTAGATCTGCATCGCCCAGTTGTTCCTTGAGCTGGACTGCCTGCTCAACACCATATTCATCATATTCATTCATTCTCCAGGCAAGATCGCCTGTGGCATACCATGTGCCATCTATCTTGAATTTAGATTCCATGTCCGGAACCTGTTTGATGCATACCAGAATTTTCATTTACTCCTCCTGTATTCAAAACTGCGTAAATCCCAAATAGCCCTTAGTTCTCTGCAGCTTGATAAGTTAGCGGGTCAATGCCGAACCGATGACTATCCTCTGGATCTCGCTGGTTCCTTCATAAATTTCAGTTATCTTCGCATCCCGCATCATCCTCTCCACCGGATATTCGCGGGTATATCCATACCCACCAAGAATCTGCACCGCCTGGGTGGTTACGCGCATAGCGGTTTCGCTTGCCATCAATTTCGCCATGGCTGATTCCTGGGAATAGGAGAGTCCCGCACTGGCTCGATAGGCAGCGTTGTAGACGAGAAAACGTGCTGCGCTGGTCTGTGTGGCCATATCGGCAAGCTGAAACTGTACACCCTGGAACTTAGAGATTGGCACATCAAACTGCTTCCTTTCCTTGGCGTATCTGACAGCCTCATCAAGTGCACCTTGGGCAATCCCCAAAGCCTGTGCGGCAATGCCGATCCGCCCGCCATCAAGGGTTTTCATGGCAACTTTAAAGCCCTCTCCCTCTTCGCCTAGTAAATTTTCCGCGGGGATAGTGCAGTTCTCAAAAACCAGTTCCATTGTGGGGGAACTGCGAATTCCCATTTTTTGTTCTTTCTTACCAAAGGAAAAACCGGGTGTATCTTTTTCTACGATAAAGGCACTTATACCGTGGTGCTTTTTCGCCTCTTTGTCAGTTCTGGCAGTGACAACATAGGTCTCAGCCTCTCCTCCATTAGTGATAAAGATTTTTGTGCCGTTGAGAATCCAATCTTTTCCCTCTCGCATGGCGGTGGTTTTCGTTCCACCGGCATCTGAGCCGGCAGCAGGTTCAGTGAGCCCGAAGGCACCCATTTTCTCACCAGTTGCCAACGGAGTGAGATATGTTTGTTTCTGTTCCTCGGTTCCGAACAGATAAATGGGATTGGCGCAGAGCGAAAGGTGTGCAGAGAGTGTTACTCCGGTTGAGGCACATACCCGGGATAACTCTTCAACCGCGATAGCATAACTTAAGTAATCAGAACCTGCACCGCCATATTCCTCAGGAAAAACTATGCCGGTTAGACCCAGCTCGGCTAATTTGTCAAACATCAGTTCCCGGTCAAAGCTTTCCTCTTCATCGCGCAATGCGGCAGAGGGTGCTACCTCGGTTTCGGCAAAACTGCGAACCATATCACGGATCAGGTTTTGTTCTTCAGTCAGTTCAAATTTCATGGGCCATCTCCATCTTCTGTACTTATCCTTGCGTGGACCTGAAAAAACGGGTCATGAGCATGGTATGAGGAAACTTACGTCTGGTGCAAACACTTCACCTGTAGCCTTTGCAGCTCGTGCTTTTCACAGCTGCGGCAAGCGTGTTTTCTGTACGTATTTTCAAGCTAAAACAGGCAGGAGTTGCAACTTCTCCTGCCTAAGTAATGACTATTTTTTTGAGCTGAGTTCCGGGAAATCCCAGTAGAAGAATTCCGTCGCTTTGGCACTTTCATTCTGTTGCTGACGTTTTTCTTCATTTTGTCGCAATTCTACCCTGCGGATTTTGCCGCTGAGGGTTTTGGGGACTTCTGGTACAAATTCAATAATTCGTGGAATTTTGAATTTAGCCAGAACATCTATGGTGTGTTGGAAGAGTTCAAGGGCAAGTTCCTTTGACGGCTCCTGTCCCTGCTTGAGAATCACATAAGCCTTCACCAGTTGATGGCGTTTCTTGTCAGGAACTCCGACCACCGCAGTCTCAGCTACGGCGACATGTTCCATCAAGGCACTTTCAACTTCGAAAGGTCCTATCCTGAAATCGGAAGACTTGATGACATCATCGCTTCTGCCGACAAACCACCAGTAGCCGTCTTCGTCAAAGGAAGCTCGATCGCCGGTGTAATAGTAGTTGTCAACAAAGACATCAGCCATTTTTTCAGGGTTGCCGATATATTCGGTAAAGAGGCCAATGGCACGCCAGTTATCAAGCTTGACGACAATGTGACCGACCTGATCGGGTTCGCTAATCTCAAAACCTTCCTCATCCACTAAAGCAACATCATACATGTAGGAAGGATATCCGAATGAGCCGCTGCGCATTTTACCCTTCATCCAGGGAGGGTTACCGATCATGGCGGTTGATTCAGTTTGGCCATAGAAGTCACGGATTTCAGTACCTGTCATCTCTTTCCACTGGGAGATAACCTCTGGGTTGAGAGGTTCGCCCGCACCGATGGACTGTCTAAGATTGGAGAGGTCGAACTGCTGAATATCCATATTGATAAACAGTCGCCACGCCGTTGGTGGGGCACAGAAGGTTGAAATTTTATGGGTTGCAATGGCGGTAAGATATTTTTCGCCATCAAGGGTGGTGAAATTGAATCCGGTGGCGGTGGCGCCGACATTTAATGGTGCAAAAAATGAGCTCCACGCCCACTTGGCCCAACCCGGTGCTCCGAGATTGTGGTGAATGTCATCGGTACGGATACCAGTCATCACCGAAGTAGACAGGTGCCCAAGAGGATAGGATGCCGCGGTATGACCTACTCGTTTAGGTAAACCGGTGGTACCTGAGGTGAAAAAGCAAAACAGCAGATCTTGAGCTTTGGTTGGGGCAGCTTCTGCAGCAGTCGCCTCATTATCGAGATCCGCATAGCTGGTCCAGCCGGCTTTACTACCCAGTACTATCTTAACTTTTGGGGTGGCGTTGTTGGTTGCCAGAGCCGCATCAATAAGGTCGGTATACACTTCAGCTGCGACAATACAATCTGGTGAGTAGGTCTCAAAGCGGAATTCCATTTCCCGCTGGGTCATTGTTGTTGCGGTGGGCACAGCCACAAGGCCACCCTTAACACAGGCATAGCTGGCGAACCAGGTTTCTGGGACGATGGGTACCATCATATACATGTTGTTACCCTGTTGCACACCTGACTTGCGGATGGCGTTCAGACACTGATTACCTTTGGCGGCAAACTCTTTATAGGTGTAGCTCTTACTTTCCTGAGTGAGAATATCCGCCCAGATCAGGGCCGTTTTATCGCCTCTTTCTTTTAAGTGCAAGCCTTCAAAGATTTCTTCTGCCCAGTTGAAATGTTCCGGGAGTTCGCTGAAGTTGAGCCGCTCAAAGAAAGCCTTAGCTGCAGCATCTTTGCGGTCGTCATCTTCCATCATGTTGATATCCATAACTTCCTTGTACAGACTTTCCATACCCATTTGAGACTCCTTCCAGTTCGGATTATATAAAATCAATCACCTGGGCGGTAAGATCACACCCTCGATACATTTGGCTACCGAGCGCTCGCTCGGTTTATCTGAACTTAAAAATATATTGTCAATTTTGTCAAAACATTTTTTTCTTTTTTCAAACTTTTTCTATACGAGAATACGTCGTTTTTGTGAGATGGGGCATGCTAATGTGTTGATTCGAATAGGAACTCAAGAGAATCCTCTGGTCTCAAAAAAAATCAGATTATGTTTTTTTGGGAAAATATTTGGACATATGGGGTTAGGCTTTTGTGGTATCCATTGGAGAGTCTGTGATTTTTACTTGCAGAATACAGAGAATTTGATTGACAAATGCGTCATAAAAGGGAATCATCAAAGAAAACTGACCGAGCGCTTGCTCGGAATATTTAAAGAACTATTATGTATGCAGTAATATCTGTTTTATAAGTATAGGATGAGAGTCATTCTGGGGAAACGAATCTACAGAAAAATCAGCAAAAGAGGAACGATATGAATACTGCCGTTATCGTGAGTGCTGTGCGAACCCCGTTGGGAAGTTTTGGCGGAACCCTCAGTCAGATGGGAGGCACTGATCTCGGTGCCCATGCTATCAGAGAAGCTGTACGTCGTGCCGGCATCAATAAAGAGGAAGTTAATGAATGCATCATGGGGATGGTTCTGCCCTGCGGTTACGGACAAAATCCGGCAAAACAGGCGGCCATCAAAGCTGATTTGCCTCAGGAAGTTGAAGCTATTACCGTCAATAAAGTCTGCGGCTCTTCGTTGAAGACGGTTATGCTTGCTGCACAGGCTGTCCAATGCGGTGATGCCGATGTTGTCGTCGCCGGAGGCATGGAAAACATGAGTATGGCCCCATATTATATTGAAAAAGCACGGTGGGGACTTCGCATGGGTGAGGGAAAAATTGAAGATCATATGGTACACGATGGCCTCTGGGATATCGTCAATGATTTTCATATGGGTATGTCCAATGAGCTGATTTGTGATAAATGGGAAGTCACCCGTGAGCAACAGGATAGATTTGCGGTGGAATCCTATGCAAGAGCATTAGCTGCTATCAGTAGTGGTAAATTTACCGAACAGATTGCCCCGATTACCATTCCAAATCGCAAGGGTGATATCTTCTTCGAAACCGATGAATGTCCAGTGGAATCAACTTATGAAAGTCTCTCCAGAATGCGCCCGGCATTCAGAAAAGACGGAGTCGGTACTGCAGGTAATGCTTCCATTATC
>JAAUXX010003648.1_pt1 | contig 10127 bp, 6 predicted proteins | sample 7278111 | NCBI WGS metagenome assembly JAAUXX01 (sample SAMN14350116, study PRJNA611818) | marine sediment metagenome | isolation source: surface marine sediment (1.8m) | place: French Polynesia: Moorea | collected 2018-08
ATGATTTTGGGGTTAAATTCTGATCGACTGTCGCTAACTGATGATCAATTAAGTCACCCACTTCTGCTTGATTAAAGCTACGAGTTTCCCGTTCCATTAACTTTAATGCGAGAACTTGTAAGACAGATTTTCTCTGTCCCACTGTCAAACTAGTTTGAAGTTTTTTAGCACTTAAGCGCCCTCCTAACAAGACATCACAGATTTTTTCATAAAGCTCAACTCTGCGTCTCGGTAGTGCCGCTCCAGAATAGTGAACTGTAGCAATCATTGTTACTAACAAGGGATTAGTTGCCAAGACTCGAAGTGGAGGACTATTAACTATACGCTCAATTAAATCTTTAGCATTTTCTTTCGCCGTAGCTAAAACAGCAGGATCGTTTCTTCCTCCCCGAAATCTGATTTCTGTCTGTCGATACCATTTGTAAATAAATTTTTTGATCTGGTCTAAATTAAAAGACTTGACCTCTAAAACAATACCAACTTTCTCAAAAAGATTACTGTCATAACCATAGGGACGAGAAGTAAGAAGAAAAATTGAAGACTTATATCTGAGCATTTGCTCATTAATCCATTTACTTACTTGAATACGCTCTTGTTCATTGGCTACTTCATCCAGTCCATCTAACATCACCAAACATTTTCCCTGTTTGAGCTTTCTTTCAAACCATCGCGGGGGTGATTTTAGTTCCGCAAAAGCTGGTTTGTTTCTTACTGCATCCGTAATTAATTTCGGTAAATCAGGAGCTTGTTCTTGTAAAATATCCCCTCGTAAATCTCGCAAAAATAGCAAAATGGGGATGAAGTATGGGGCTTGATATCTGCTGTGTAATTTTTTAGCATAAATCAAGGTTATATATTGTAATAATGTCGTTTTTCCATATCCAGGAGGTGCAAGAATAGCGATATCTCGATAGATAGGAATTTGAGAACTTTGTGCCAAAAAACTCCATATTTTCTGTTCCTGCTTCTCTAATGTTTGGCAATCAGTAATAATTTCTTTGGCGATATTTTCAGGAATTTCTGTGCTCAACTTCAGCGGAATAAAAACATCTTCTAAATCGAGAACAGGTAAGCCAATTTTAAACCCTTCTATCTTCAAATCTCGGTGATAATCAATCAGACTTTTACGATAACGCTTCTCAAATTTCGATAACTTCCACTTCAACTTTTGTGGCAAATCTTCCACAATAAATTCTACGAAAGCCTCCCCAAAAGCCTGACCTTTTTCATCAGCTTTCTTCTTTACCCCTCTAATAAAGCCCTCAACCAGACTTGCCGATAATGAATAGATAACTGTAACCCCAAAGGAGATCGTAGCTTCAGTAACTTTGTCCCCTGCCATGACAAAATGACCTGTAATGAAAGCGCCAAAACCACTAGGAACCCATTTGAAGATAAAAGTTTGCCAGTTAAATTTAGGAATTAGTGACATGGCTCACCTGTTCTTTTAACAATGATCTAACTTATTCCATAAACATGCACATGCTATTCCTCAGCATAGAGCATCTATGAACTATACCAGAAATCTTTGTCTTATCTCAACCTGTCACTTCAATATTGACAGACTACCAGACAAGGTTTAATTCTCAATCCCACAGAACAAAAATCGAAAATCTTTGTGGCATATTTCCAGACTAGGGCGCGGTTTCCCTTACAATAAGCTACTGCATGGTGAGATTACAACATAAAGATATACTAAACAAATAACTATGGCAAAAGTTCTTGTCTCCGATCCAATCGACCCAACTGGGATTGATATTATTTCTCAGGTTGCTCAAGTAGATGTTAAAACAAAACTACCCATTGAAGAATTAGTTGCGATTATTCCTGAATATGATGCCATTATGGTTCGTTCCGGAACCAAAGTAACCAAGGAAGTGATCGAAGCTGGTCAAAATTTAAAAATTATTGGACGTGCTGGAGTAGGGGTAGATAATATTGATGTCCCGGCTGCTACTCGCCAGGGGATAGTGGTAGTGAACTCCCCAGAAGGAAATACAATTGCAGCTGCTGAACATGCTTTGGCAATGATGCTGGCGCTTTCCCGTCAAGTTCCTGCTGCCAATCAATCCCTCAAAAGTGGCAAATGGGAACGAAAAAAATTCATGGGCAATGAAGTATACAAAAAAACTTTAGGTGTCGTAGGCTTAGGAAAAATTGGCGCTCATGTAGCTACAGTAGCTCGCTCTATGGGAATGAAACTCCTAGCTTATGATCCTTTTGTCTCCAATGAAAGGGCAGAACGTTTGGGCTGTCGCCTAGTAGATTTAGATTTGCTATTTGCCGAATCAGACTATATTACACTCCATATTCCCAGAACGAACGAAACAGCTAATTTGATCAATGCCGAAGCCTTGGCAAAAATGAAGCCCAATGCTCGAATTATTAACTGTGCCCGAGGCGGGATTATTGATGAATCTGCTCTAGCTGATGCTATTAAGGAAGGGAAAATCGCGGGAGCGGCGTTAGATGTTTTTGCCAGTGAACCTTTAGGGGAATCTCCTCTTACTGAATTAGGTCCCAACTTGGTTTTAACTCCCCATTTAGGCGCTTCTACCGCAGAAGCCCAGGTCAATGTAGCAGTAGATGTTGCCGAACAAATTAGAGATGTCTTACTGGGATTGCCAGCAAGATCGGCAGTTAATATTCCTGGGCTCAACCCTGATGTGATGGAGAAACTCCGTCCCTATCTTACCTTGGCGGAAACTTTGGGTAATATGGTTGGTCAATTGGCTGGAGGCAGAATTGATCTATTGAATATTCGTTTACAGGGGGAATTAGCCAGTCAAGATAGTCAACCCATCGTAATTGGAGCGCTCAAAGGTCTATTGTCTCAAGCCCTTAGAGAAAGAGTTAATTATGTCAATGCCAATATCGAAGCGAAAGAACGGGGGATTCGAGTCATTGAAACTAAAGATGCGGCGGTGAAAGATTATTCTGGTGGCTCACTGCATCTGGAAGCCGAAGGGGCTAATGGCAAGCATTCTGTGACAGGAGCTTTGTTTGGAGAAGATGAGCTACGGATTACCAATTTAGATGAATTTCCGATTAACGTGCCTCCCTCTGGCTATATGCTATTTACTTTGCATCGAGATATGCCAGGAATTATCGGGAAAATTGGCTCCCTACTCGGAAGTTACAATGTTAATATTGCGAGTATGCAAGTAGGGCGTAAAATCGTGCGGGGCGATGCTGTAATGGTTTTGAGCCTAGACGATCCACTACCAGAAGGAATTTTACAAGAAATTACTAAGGTAGCAGGGGTTAGAGATGCCTATACGGTTAAGCTATCTTAGATATATTGTTGTTAGCCAACCCATACTCGGGAGAAATACATGTCTGATCGCTGGTGGGAGATTATTGTAATTTGCGACCCAGTTTTAGAGGAGTCAGTTTATTGGCGGCTTGATAAATTTGGTTGCTCGGGAACTGCTACCGAAACTAAAGACGGGTTAAGTCTGATTCGAGCTTATATTTCCGAGCTTGTCGCACAGTCGTTGGATCTGTCTTCTTTATCTGTTTCATTAAACCAGGACGCAGGGATCTTAGAAACATCACCTCCTGAAATACGGTGGAATTTGATCGAAGAAGAGGATTGGAGCAGTAATTGGAAGAAATATTGGCAACCACAAGCAATTGGCGATCGCTTTTTGATCTATCCTGCTTGGTTAGATAACCCAGGCGACTCGTCAAGATTGCTCTTACGCCTCGATCCAGGAGCTGCTTTTGGCACTGGTACTCATCCCACCACTCAGCTATGTTTAGAATCGTTGGAAATGAGGTTAACAGAAGCAGATACAAAACCAGTCAACCCAGTTATAGCCGATATTGGTTGTGGTTCAGGAATTCTGTCCATTGGTGCCTTATTACTAGGGAGTCAAAAAGTTTATGCGCTCGATACCGATCCTCTGGCGGTGAAAACTTGTCGGCGTAACGCGCAACTCAATCAGCTAGATGAATCCAATTTGGCGATCGCCGAAGGAAGTATCGATGAATTGTTATTCACCATAGATAAACCCCTAGACGGCATTGTCTGCAATATCTTGGCAGAAACGATCATTGAGCTGTTTCCTAAGTTCAACAAAATTACCCATGATCATAGTTGGGCGATCCTCAGCGGTATCTTGTTGAACCAAGCAGATGAAATCGCTGATATCGTCGAAGCTAATGGCTGGACAGTAGCAGCTCTCTGGAAACGCCGAGACTGGTGTTGTTTTAACGTTAGGCGATCGGAATATTGAATTAGTTGACCTGTTTTTAAAGCCCTTTCTTTGAAGAAGGCTTAATAGCTAGAGATATCAAACCTTGGCTAAATTTGAGTAACTTCTCAGTAGGGCTAGCGATCGCTTTAAAAAAATTTAATGCGGAAAGAATAAAAAATAATTTAGTTAAGTATCTCGAATTAGTTAAGTTAAGTTCAGGCTGGCGAATAGCGAATAGAATTCGCGTCTGAACAGACTTGATATATCAAGGAATTCAGGAATCCGCGTAGGCGGATTTTGTTTGTATATAGCAATCCTAAATCATTTGTGAAAATAGCTTCTGCCCTTATGCCCTAAAGGACTAGCTGCGCGTCGCGAAGCGGTATCCTTTAGGACTGCCTCCTGCCTTCTGCCTTTCATCTATTTAAAATTTCATAACTCACATAAGATTGCTATAGCTGCGGTTGCAACCGCCAAGCTAAAAGATTTGTCTTTAGCTATTTTTCAATTTTCACAGGCAAAAATTCATCAAAAATATACCTAACGAACATAAATCAGTGCCATCATAAATTACATAAATTAATTAAGTAAAAACCATTAAGTAAAAATCATTATTGATTTTAATTATTCACAAAAAACCTAAGTAGTTATTCGTAAATTAAAATTATCTATGTCTCAAGAGTTTTCATTTTCAATTCAACCAAAACTTCTAGGAATTATTTTACAAGAAGCCAGCTTAGTTTCTATGCCTCAAATTCAGTTAGCTCTGCAAGATCAAACATGTTATCCCGATTTGCGTTTGGGAGAGATTGTGGCAATGCGAGGTTGGCTAAAACAAGAAACCGCTGATTTTTTTGCTCAAAATTGGTTCGAGCTTTTGAAACAGAGAGCTAAAAAACCTCTAGGTTACTATTTACAACAGTCTGCCCTGCTAGAAGAAAAACACATTGAAACTATATTGGAAGAACAAAGAATTACAGGAGTTCGCTTTGGTTCTATTGCTGTTCTTCAAGGATTACTTAAGCCTCAAACACTTGATTTCTTTTTGATGCATTTATTTCCCATAGAATATAGCAAATCATCCTTGGTGGGTAAGCATCAGATTGATTATCAAAAATATCAACAATCTTCTAACACCACACCAATCTCCAACAATTTCCAGCAAAATAGCGATCTTCAGCTCTGCCAAAATCAACCCGAAGTAGAAGATATTGAAGACTCTGACATCACTTGGATAGGGTAACGAGCTTCGTACTTATAAAATAAAAAACCTCGGTAGTACCGAGGCTCAAATTCAGGAGAAATCAATGTTGACGCGAAACATTGAACATGTTAGCAGTTTTATCTTGTAACTGCCATATTTGTTAATAAGTCAAGTTGTCAGTAATAAAAATTTATCTTTGATTACTCATTTCTTGCTCTTATTTATATAATTGTAACAAAAATCTTGACAAAATAGCATCTATTAGTATGGCTAATAAAATCTATTACAGATGATGATTTTTTTTAACTATTTTAGGCTGAAGATTGATGTAAAATTTTCTCTGATGCGATCGCGAATTGCTCATCTACCCAGACTAGAGAAATTTCACTGACCATCGCTTTTTCTAGAGTTACCAGCGAAAAATTGCGCAGTTTCATCGTATTTTCAGTTTTAATCCGAGGTACCGCCGCAGCATTCAGATAAACTATGCCATCGGAGTTAGTATTAACAATAGTTCGGAGGCGATCTTGACGATGGCGCAGACGATGATGCATATGTCCAAAGGTTACGAGGGAAATAGATTTTCCTAAACTAAGAGTTTTATCAATAGCTGCGGTGAAATCGGGATCTCCGTGATCGCCCCCAAGAGGATGCCAATCTTGTCCACAGCTATCTTCCGGCTGATCTCCCAAACCAAAAGGACCATTATGACCAATAAAAATTAGATGATCGTAAAGAGTCTGGTTAGCGGCTGAGACAATCTGAGTTGTAGATTCAGCAAAGTCATTTACATTATAGCGATCGCGATAAAATTTATGATTCTTCCATTGGGAGCCACCCCAGCTAAAAGGGCGACTGCCAACTACCGAGAGATTATATTGGGGTAAATCTAATTTACTATAGCCAACATGGGCTGCCCCTAGAAGATCCAACTGCTGTTGTACCCGATCTTCTTTGCTGTGATCATAGGGGGCTTTTTTTCTTCCCCAACCAGAAGCGGTATACCAAGCATCATGATTTCCCAAGATGACTGCTTTAGGAATGGGTAAGTCAGCAATCAGTCTGATAATTTCCACTGACTCGTTACCGAAATCCCCCACAAATAAAGCTAAATCTACTCCCAGATGTTGTAATGCTAAGTTATCCTCCAGTTCCCAGCGATCGTGAACATCTCCAATAACGGCGATTAATAGTTTGTCTGTTGTCTCTCTCATCTAGATTTGCTTTTGCACTTCATCAGCAATTCTCATTTTAGATGTCTGAAGGGAGAAAAGCTGATTTTTCGTTCTCATTATAGGATACGGAATTGAGACGCGGTTTAAGGTAGTAAGTAGTAGTGCAAAATGAATTACCTAGTTGAGATCGTTAGTAGGTAGTGGTTAGTAGTTTAGTACGAATTTAAATTGGTTTTTTTTACACAAAATATACAAGAATAATTCCGATCTATAAATATGATTTTAAAACTCAAATATCTCCCTATAATTACGATTAAAAATCATATATTTGAGATAAATTTATGTTTCCAGCCGCTATAAATTTAGCAGATCTTGATGGTAATAATGGCTTTGTCATTAACGGTATTGACGAAGAAGATCGTTCTGGTGAGTCAGTTAGTAATGCGGGAGATGTTAACGATGATGGCATTGATGATATTATCATCAGCACACGTATTACGGCTCCCAATGGGAAGTTAAATGCTGGCGAGAGCTATGTTGTTTTTGGGCAGAGCAATCTAGGTAGTAGTGGTAGTTTTGAACTCTCTGCTCTCGATGGGAATAATGGCTTTGTGATTAACGGTATTGATAGAAATGACTTTTCTGGTGAGTCAATCAGTAATGCGGGAGACGTCAACGATGATGGCATTGATGACCTGATTATTGGTGCGCCCCGAGCAGAACCCAATGATAAGTTTAATGCGGGAGAGAGTTATGTCATCTTTGGGGACAGCAATGTGGGAGAAACTGGTATTTTAGAACTCTCTGCTCTCGATGGTAATAATGGCTTTGTGATTAATGGGATTGATGAAGTAGATTATTCTGGTGTGGCAGTCAGTAACGCTGGAGATGTTAACGGTGATGGTATTGATGACCTGATTATTGGTGCGAGGGGGGCAGATCCCAATGGAAATAATCGTGCAGGAGAAAGTTATGTCATTTTTGGTGGTCGTAATCTAGGTAGTAATGGAAGTTTAGAACTCTCTACTCTTGATGGCATTAATGGTTTTGTGATTAACGGGATTGATGAAGATGACTATTCTGGTGTGGCAGTCAGTAATGCGGGAGACGTTAACGGTGATGGTCTTGATGATCTGATTATTGGTGCACGTTCTGCTGACCCCAATGGGATATTTAATGCTGGAGAAAGTTATGTCATCTTTGGTGGTCGTAATCTAGGTAGTAATGGGAGTTTAGAACTCTCTGCTCTCGATGGTACCAATGGCTTTGTGATCAACGGTATTGATTTAGTTGACTTTTCTGGTGGTTCCGTAAGTAATGCGGGAGATGTTAATGGTGATGGTCTTGATGATCTGATTATTGGTGCGCGTACTGCTAACCCCAATGGCAAACTTTATGCAGGAGAGAGTTATGTCGTCTTTGGTAGTAGCAATCTGGGGGAAAGCGGTAGTTTAGAACTCTCTGCTCTTGATGGGACTAATGGCTTTGTGATTAATGGTATTGATTCACGGGATTTTTCTGGTGGTTCCGTAAGTAATGCGGGAGATATTAACGGTGATGGCATAGATGACCTGATTATTGGTGCCAAGGGAGCAGCACCCAATGGTAATGAGTCAGGAGAGAGTTATCTCATCTTTGGTAGTCGCAATGTGGGAGGGAACGGGATCTTAGAACTCTCTGCTCTTAATGGCACCAATGGCTTTGTGATTAATGGTATTGAGGAACAAGACTATTCTGGTATTTCTGTCAGTAATGCGGGAGATGTTAACGGTGATGGTCTTGATGACATCATTATTGGTGCCTATGGTGCTGATCCCAATGGTAAACGTCGTGCAGGAGAGAGTTATGTGATTTTTGGTTTCGAGGAGTCTGTGCCCAACAAAATTACTGGAACAGTAGGAAACGATACCATTGACGGAACAATTAATGCAGATAAAATCCATGCTTTAGCAGGTAATGATCGCGTTCGCGGATTAGCTGGTGATGACACCATTAACGGTGATGCAGGACAGGATACTCTCTTTGGTAATAACGGTAATGATCTGATCGACGGTGGCGATGGCAATGATATTATTTGGGGTCAAGCAGATAATGATTCGGTTACTGGCGGTAGTGGACGCGAGCGCGTTTTGGGGAATAATGGTAACGATACCTTACTCGGTGGCAATGGCATAGATACTCTCTTTGGCGGAGAAGGCAATGATTTGGTTTTCGGCAATGCAGGAAATGACCAAGTAATAGGCAATGCAGGAGATGACACTCTCTTTGGTGGGACAGATAACGATATTCTCTTTGGTTATGCTGGAGAAGACGAACTTCATGGTGGAGAAGGGGACGACGTTCTTTGGGGACAAGCCGCAAATGACTTTTTAGCTGGTGGTGCGGGGACTGATGTTCTCTATGGCAACAATGGTAATGATGTCTTAGTTGGCGGCGACGGTACGGATAGTTTATTTGGTAATGCTGGCAACGATTCTCTGGCGGGAAATACTGGCAGTGATATTTTATTCGGGAATAATGGTAACGACATTCTCTACGGGGGACCAGGGAATGATACTCTCTGGAGTGGTACTGGTAGTGATTTCTTTGAATTAACCCGTGGCACTAATGTTGGTGTCGATCGAGTTAAAGACTATCAAGATGGTATAGATAAGTTTTTACTGAGCGATCGCTTTGGTCTTGGTAGCCTAGAATTTAGTGATTTAACTATTACCCAAAATGGCAATAATGCTCAAATAAAAATTACCGAAACTAATCAATTATTAGCCATAGTAGATAATACGAATGCTGAGCAACTTAATAGTAATGACTTTGTTGTTAGATAGCTGTAGCAATTTTCATAGAAATGAGTAATTGTGAAAGCGCTCGCTATTTCTCAGTTCTTATTTTATCGTCAAGTGCGATCGCGATTAAGTCTCAGATTGATTATTAACAATTCCTAATTTCTCTCTCATAATGGCTCTGGCTGCTTCGTAATCCTGGTTTAGCAAATAGGAAAAATGGTAATAACTAGCTAAATAGAAATCACAACCAAATTTCTGATAGCGATCAGCTATTGCGAGAAAACCATATCTGGCATCTCCTTCTCTGGTAAACCAACTTTCATGATAGGAATCGTGAAGCAAAATAGTTAGAGTTTGTCCGTCAAAACTGGGTATGAGACGAATGATGTTAATAAAAGGATGATGAGTGCGGGGAACGGGAAAGAGAACATCATTACCATCTAAACTGAAAAACTCAGCTAAATCATTTTCGTCTGGTTGATAATAAGAATTGGCTTCACTTAAGGCGATAAAATGTCGCCAAACCATCCAAAATTCGTGCTTGCTATCAAATCCAGGATCGATATCTAACCGCCACTTATCATCTTGACAGAGATCGTTAATAACTTCTGAAGGTAAATCTTCTAGTTTCATAATTTTTGCTCTATAATTTTAGCGATCGCATTATTAATCAACTTAAAGGAATTGGTTAGTGAATTTTAAAGTTTATATTTTATGTTTATGATAATATCAATATTCCTCCTGGCTTCAAGGCTTCTTAGAA
>JAAUXX010022741.1_pt1 | contig 10127 bp, 15 predicted proteins | sample 7278111 | NCBI WGS metagenome assembly JAAUXX01 (sample SAMN14350116, study PRJNA611818) | marine sediment metagenome | isolation source: surface marine sediment (1.8m) | place: French Polynesia: Moorea | collected 2018-08
ATCGAAAATTCCCAAGTCGAAATCATAGCCGAGACCGTTAGGCAACATTTGTAAAGCTCCATAGTTTTACTTACCTTTGGCGTTAGTAACGTAATGCGTAATTATGATTGTTTCTTTTGGCTCAAAAGAGACCGAACAAATTTGGAACGGTACCAGGGTCAAAAAAATGCCACTTGATATCCAAAATACGGGACGTCGAAAACTGAGGATGTTGAATAACTCCCAGAATTTAATGGACTTGAGGGTGCCGCCGTCAAACCGACTTGAAAAGTTATCCGGAGACCTAAACGGATTCTACAGCATTCGTATTAATAAGCAATGGCGGATAATCTTCAAATGGGACAGTGGAAACGCAAATGAGGTAGAAATAATTGATTACCATTAAAAAAGAAAAAATGGAAAAGTTGGCAAATATACATCCCGGAGAAATACTCTATTACGAATTTCTTGAACCCCTGGAAATCTCGGCATACCGACTTTCAAAGGACTTGAAAATTCCGCAGACCAGGATTTCAGAGATAATAAAGGGTAGACGGAGAATAACGGCGGACACCGCCCTTCGACTTAGTAAATACTTTGGAAACTCGGCTAAGTTTTGGCTGGGACTTCAAGATGATTACGATATTGAAGAAGAAAAGACAGATAAAAAAGACGAATTGGACGGAATAGAACGCTTAATGGGGCGGTTTTTGTTATTGTCTTTGGTTGTCTCCAGTCTTAAGGTAAGAGTACTATCTTCTTCAAGACCTTTTTGCAGCTCAGCTATACTATTATCACGCTCAACCTGCGTTTTCTTTGGCCAATAGTATGGTGCCAAAGCTTGAGAGAGAGCATAAAACGGGTCTTTACTACCAAGCCGAAGTACAATCGATATCCAGCTATTATCTTTTGTTATTGCTGGAACAATGCCAGCAAACACAAGAGAAGATTTGCCACATCCAGATGGGCCGATGACAGCCGTGAGCGATTTTTTCGGAATTAACTTGGCTAAATCTTCAACCAGTTCACCACGTCCAAAAAAATAGTCTTTATCTTCCGAACGAAAATGCTGAAGCCCCTTAAACGGGTTCGAAGGCTTATTATATTTGGAAAGAATGTGGTCAATTAGCCATTCATGTTCTGAAAACGCCGACGGCTCTTTAGGCGGATCACTGTTGTGGCAATGAAGTACAAATTGATCCAGAAACTCAGTGTCAGACTTGTAACCGTGACACTTTTTCGTCGCTTCGATGAACAGACTTAGGTTATGTTTGGGTAGCCCATTAGACCCGAGCTTGTTGACTGTCGCTTCGGCTGGATAATCTCGAGTTTTATTCAGATAGTTGAATAGATCATCTTTGTTCTGTGAAATACAAAACTGCCAAAGAATTCGGCCATCCCATTCTAGTTTTCGTACATCCTGTACTTGCTCATTTTTTAACTTTAATTTGTTGAGGCTATCGGGGGAACAGGATTCGATGATGCTTTCTGTTAAAGCCTCATAGGCTTCGTCAACGTTAATGTCCACATTACTCTCGGTAGAATAAAATCCAGTCAATCAAGTTGTTCTCGCCTTATTGAAAGGAAAAAGCGATCTATGCGACGAGGGATAATTTTCGTGCCAAAAAAACAGCTACGGATCAGAAGGGCGGAAATTGTAAGCATTCTTTAGCTGAAAGTCAGGAGATTCCTGGTTGATTTCTATGCCAAACTTTTTCTTTAATTTAGAATAGATGCTTGCATCACTCCAACCGCGTTTTCGGTAGCTTTCTATGTAGAGGTTGATAACGGCCGTAACAAGCATCGCGGTTTTACTATCTTTTTTTCCTACGCCGAACATAAAATCTGGATAGTCGGCGCTGGCATAACCATATCTCACCTCATCAATGAGCTTTTTTAATTGTATCGGAACGTCAAACGTCTCTGTATAAGTTTCCGCTTTTTCTTCATCATTTGGCATGAAAATTCCTTTCTTCTTTTTCCGAACTTTTTCCTCTCAACGATCAACATACATAAAAACCCTTTATAAATTATTAACTTAGCGAACCGAAAGCATCTTTTTCATTTTCATCTGTATTTCCTGTTTTTCCGTGCCTCTACTAGGTAGCGATCCCGGTTTTAGTCCATAGGAAATCAGCAATGAAAAAAGAACGTTTCAAAGAAGTACTAGCGAGCGCGCTATTTATGACACTGCTGCTATCTGCATTAGCGGGTGTGATTTGGTCTGCTATTGAAAGAGATTGGCTGTTTGGTCTGGCGTTTGTTATCGCCGTATTACAAACCCTACGTGACGTGATTTTGGACTTTAAAGAGTCCACAGATGAAGGCGGTCAATCATGATTGCCTCATTTTTCATCAATATGGCGCGAAAAATATTATATTTCCTCGCGTCATTGTTCTCAATAACACCGGATCAGATTCCGCCGAACGTGAGCAGCTTCTGCATCGGGTTTATCGCTCTATTACTGGTTATCGTCATCGCCAAGGCACTCATAGCGATCTTGCAGCGCACCTTTGGATTTAGCAAACCGGAGGCACGGCGATGAACAGAGCAATGGATCAATTTCTGTCGTTTATCGCGCCAATTAGGGATGCCGCAGAAATCCACGCCAACCGTCTAGCTGCGTGGTTTGACGGACTGACACCAGAACTGCAAGTGGGTGTAGTAGTGGTTTCTGTATTGGGGCTACCTGTCGCAGAATTCATCCTATTCATTACAAAGACCATCGTGACAACCTTTCTTAGGTTTTGGGGCTTATCCCACCCGGCACACTATCGGTATTGGCCTCGCGTTTTGCCTTGGCGTCTCTTCTATCAAATCAAGATGGCTGTGTCTCGCTGGTGGGAGTTTGCACGGGGATCGAATGGGTCAAATGCTGGCTTTGCATCGCCTCTGGCAACCATGACTCTATTGTACCGCCGTAATACTTTTTTCTTCGGGCGTGTGTGGGCTTATGGGTTCGGGTTAATGCAGCCGGTCGGATTAAAACTGTCCTCCCATTTGATGATTTACGCGATGAGTTCGGCGGGAAAAACAACCCTGCTTAACACAATACTCCGCCTGTATCGAGGTGCAGCAATTATCATCGATCCGCAAAATCAGATTACGAAAATTCTATCCCGCTGCGATAAGCGTCGGCAATGGGTGATATTAAACCCGTATGACAGGGAAACAACCAGCCAGTGGAATCCGTTTGACGATATAAAAGCCGCCATTGAGCGTGAAGGCATCGATGCGGGTGTTAAGTTTGCTACACGACTGGCTGAAAGCTTGATTGTCACACCTGCTGGAGACAAGCAACCCTTCTGGACGCAGAGTTCAAGACAGTTTGTATCAGCATTGGTGATGCATATCTTGAGTTATCACCCAGAAGAAGAGCATACCTTGGGGTTTGCACGCGAACTAATTTGCCATGCCTACCGGGTTTACAACGATGATGGATCGTTGGAGACAACAAAAGAAGAAAGCCGACAATTACTTCACAAATTGATGGATGAGAACCCGGCCTTTGGCGATGCCATTAGTAAGGCGGCGTCTTCCTTTACTTCCGCGACGGGAGACACTTCATCGAGCTTGCTTTCAACGCTACAACAGCAGACCCAGTGGCTCGATCTGCCCTCTGTTCAACATATGCTGTCGGCGACGACACGCCCCTTATCGGATGCTAAAGAACGTGACGATGTGGTGTTTTCTTTTGTCGCTCCGGTGATGTCTTTACGTCAGGAACTACAGCCACTCTCCCGGCTTTTTACCAACTTTATTATCTACACCTTCGACTCTGTTCAAAAAAAGAGAGGCGATACACTTTTTATTATCGATGAAATGCCTGCGCAGGGGCGAAATGAAACCTTGGCTAATGCCATGTATTTTGTGCGCTCTAAGGGATTAAGAATGGTGCCAATTGCACAGGATGTGGAAGGAGTAAAGGCCAGTTACCCGAATAATGAAAAAGCCTTTATCGGAAATGCGTCGGCGACCTTGTGGATGGCGAGCAGTCACCCCGATAATTTAAAGCAACTTAGCGAAACCCTTGGCAAAACCACATTGGTTGAAACGGACAAGGAGACAGGCAAAAAACATTTCCGCGAAATCAACGTGATGGACCCGGAGCAAGTCGGGCGATTTCTTTCTAAAGAGAGCGGCAACATGATTGTTACCCGCGCCGGGAAAAGACCGCTGCGCCTGAAACTCGATCCTTACTTTAAAGCCTTGCCTGTCACCGCTTATGACCCCGACCCGGATCATAAGGAAACACTGCCGCGCCGCGTTATCCGATTTTTTATAAATCCACGCCCTAAAGTCAAATAGGAGTTTTTATGTCTAACCCACTAACGATTAATACGCAAAAAATTTACGACCATATTCGAAGTTCGGTCAGCGCCTTAATGATGCCAAATCTGGAACTCCTCAAAGGTTTGTTTCTCGCCAAAAAACAAATCCATGAGGCACAAAAAAACGCGTTGCTCCGTGCACAGGGGCAGGCGATTACCAGAGCACAACAAGCAGCGCTCAGTATTTATTACCGCCATCACCCGAACCACCAAGCCCTGCCTAACGATTACCAAGGGGTGGTGAATTACCTGGCTAAGAGGACATAAAGATGAGGATCCAAGTGTTTGATGAAAGCACCCTGCAGGTCATTGAAAAATGCGTTCAAGCAAGCGCGGAAGAATTCCGTAAGGCACAAGTGTATATGCTGCCCCTGATTGGCAATGCCATTGTGATGCTCGGCGTATTCGGATTTGAATACGAAGTTTTTTACCGCATTTTTCAGTATCTCGCAGGTGACGACCACGACTTTTGGACACCGTGGATTATGGGCTGTAGTTCCATGATTTTAGTGGTTGCGATACATGCCTTAGCCAGTAGCCATACCGCTCACCCGATCCATCGTTTCATGAGCCGCATTACCGGCGTGCTGATACCGATCTACTTGATGGGAATTGGTTTACTGCTCGTCGCCATGATTTATAACGATGGCCTGCGCGACATGCTCGCCAATAACGCTTCGCTGTCTTTTGATGGTGACCCGTTTGCCGAACAAACCACATGGCTTAACACCCTCATGGAAACGGTGGCTACGCCCATTGCAACCTTGCTCTTCTGTGCAGGCATTGGAGCCATTGCCATTATCAATGTCTTTGTCGCTCACCATGCGATGAAGAATGTGCAATCGTCAGTATCGCGTATAAGCGAGGCGCGTACCGCGTACAAGGCCGATCAAGCTGATTTGGAAGCCTACGAAGCAGCGCGTGCGGATTTCGACATCCAGCAAGGACATATCGACAATCTTATTATCAGAGACGATGACAGCTTGCGCCAAGCATTAGCCAATGAGGTGCTGCTTATCCTTCAAGAGGAAATTGCACCTGCGCAACAAGCCTTAACACAGCTTGCACATAGTGATGTTGAGTCAAGCTTACCTTTTTTAACCCAGAAACAAAAACTCAATCCGAAAGAACTGGAGAAGTCGATCAAGGCGATTACCGCCATCGATCTCACCAAACTGATCAATCACATGAAATAAGAGGAACCACATTATGAAGTTTATGAATGCATTTGCCACGTGTGTACTGCTGATAATTTCGAATACGCTGTACGCTAAGGATTTAACCGTGCTGGTGGATTTAAGCCAATCTAATCCACTGCTCATTGATCCAAGATTTAACCGCGAAGCGGCGGTCTTTACGGCGCAGAAAATTCAGCAACTAAAGCGGGGTGATCGCGTGGTATTAAAAACATTTGGTAGCTTACAAGATAGTGAAAATTTTAAAACACGCATCTTTAATATCGAACGTCACAACGGGGGGCGTATTGCAAAACAGGTGGGCAAGTTCGTCCAAACCGCCAGTCAGAATCTCGAAGCACAAGGCAGCACCAACTTGCTTGCATGGTTTGGTCGCAATCCTGTGAATTGTGACGGTGGCGGCACCATCCTTGTTCTCACCGATGCGATTGAGGCTTCGGAATATATCGATCCGGGTTGCTTGTTATCCGGTAAAAAGCCACTCCCGAAGCCCAATGAGTTCGTGCAGGTAAAGGGGTGTGAGGTGATTTTTTACGGGCTTGGTGTTGGGCGTATGGATCGCGAAGCGAACACTTTACGCAAAGCATGGAAAGACTATTTTGACGCAGCGGAAGCGCAATTTAACCCGGTGCTTTTGTGACGATTACAAAGGCTGAGTTGGAGATTTTACGCTCCCGCTTAGCCAAGCCGGACTTGCACTTGCAGTTTACCCCCTCCGGCGGATTGGAACTGCAAGTGCACCAAACCTTGGATGATGAAAAGCGCAAGTACATTATCGATGGCGAGAAAAAACTCAATGATATGCAGAAGAAATTGCGTTCAGGGTTGGAAGAGGCGCGCAAAAATGGCTTTGAACGCGGTCAATTTAACGCGCTTTCTCATACGCATGAATGCAATCCAAGGTTGTAATTAATCATTTATTAACTTCGCATCCTTAATAGGATGCGCGCCGTCAAGCTATTGATTATTAACCGTAATTTTACGATTTCACGCTGCAATGGATAGTATCGATTGCAACAATAACGTTAGGAGATAACAACGATGTGTAATGATGATTTTATTAATTTTGATGGAGAAAGTTTCCTGAAAGGAAAACCGACCCACACCGTAGTTCAGGTCATCGAATGTGAGGGCAAAATCTACCGCTACCAAATCGGGAAAGCGGAAGTGGAAGGCCAGTTAGATGGTGTTGTCAGGATGGATACCATGTTCGGTGATTTGGAGGTGGTGTCTTCCATACCGGGCGAATACCCACCTTTTCACATTATGGCTGAACAGATGCAAGCCTCTCTCATTGATAATCTTCACTGAAAGCGCGGATCAACGCACCCGCGTTGGTCCTTTTTTAACCTCAACCCAAGGAAATGACTATGACGACAGAAAACACTCAACAAGCACATCATCAAGAGCCGGATAAGGGACGTTTGCCGGACTATGAAGCCCTGCAAGAAATGGGACAAGGGTATAAAACCCGTCTCATGAAAATTGGTGCACTGTGGAAAAGCCCTAAATCCGATTACCTAATTGGCGACACGGTGCACGGAAAAATTATTTTGAAGCCCCGCGAAGCACTGGAAAAAATGCGTAATGAAAAAGCGCAGGACAACGCCATCAAGCAAGATCAAGGTATTGGTTATTAAATAAGGAGGTAGGTTTTCCGGGCTGATTTTCCCAGCCCGGACTTTTTCTTATGCTACAAGTGATTTCATTCTGATAGGAAAACAGGAATATTCTATGACTCCCGCCTCACCTTATTCACTTCGTTTGACGCAGCCGCAGCGTGACTTTATTCGCGCTCAGGCGAGCGCTATGAAGATGAGTGATGCCAAGTGGATACGCTACCGTCTGTTTAGGGATACGGCGCTGAAAAGCTCAGAACAAAAAATCTTACAGCCAATAAGTCATCAAAAAGAACTTGCACAAATCCTGTTTCTATTGGGGCAATCGCGCATTGCCAATAACCTTAATCAGATTGCCAAGGCTGTGAATATGGGAACACTGGTTTTAGGCCCTGACGTTTACAACCAGATTGATGAAAGTTATCGCTCAGTCATCTGGATGCGCCGTTCTTTGATCAAAGCCCTCGGGTTGAAAGGTGATTAAACGCATGATCTTAAAAGCTTCACAGCGCGGCGGTGCCAAACAACTGGCCTTGCACCTCCTTCACCCGGAAAACGAGCATGTGACCGTACATGAATTAAAGGGCTTTGTGAGAGATGATGTTGCAGGTGCATTTCAAGAAATTCAAGCCACGGCCAAAGCCACGCGGTGTAAGAAGTTTTTATTTTCTCTAAGCCTTAATCCGCCTGCGGATGAAGCGGTTAAAACCAAGGATTTTGAAAACGCTATCAGTGAAATAGAAAATCAACTCAACTTAAAAGACCAGCCCCGCGCCATTATTTTTCATGAAAAGGAAGGCCGCAGACACGCGCACTGTGTTTGGTCGCGTATTGACGGGCAGGAATTGAAAGCCATTAAGCTACCGTATTTTAAGAGAAAGCTTAATGGCATTGCCAAGGACCTATTTATTGAGCATGGCTGGACAATGCCGAAGGGCTTTCTTTCGCCTAAGTTATCCGATCCTCGGAATTTTAATCTTGCGGAATGGCAACAGGCCAAGCGGCATAATCTCGATCCACGCGAAATTAAATACCAAATTCAACAATGCTGGAGACATTCTGACAGCAAAGTCAGCTTTAAACATGCTTTAAAGGAAGACGGCTATTTTTTAGCGCAAGGCGATAAGCGCGGCTTTGTGGCGATTGATTGGCGTGGTGAGGTGTATTCACTCAGCCGCGCCTTAAAGATTAAAATTAAGGAGATTAAATCGCGCCTGGGCGAGCCGGATAATTTGCCCACCGTGGAAAGCACCAAAACAAAAATAGCGCGTGAATATTCAGAACTGCATAAGCGCTTTGTGAAAGAGCTGGCGCTTAAACATGAATTTACTCTCAAGCCGCTTCAAGATGAACGCCGCGCAATGTTGCAAACGCACAGACAAGCGCGAGAGGCGCTTAAAACGCAACATGTCGAACGGCAACAGCAGGAACAAACGGAACGGCAGCAAAAAATACGCAAAGGCTTCTTGGGACTATGGGACTTCTTAACGGGTAAATCCCACAAGCAACACAAAGCTAATGAAGCCCAAGCACAAGATTCAGCCAAGCGTGACCGGGACGAAAAGGAAGCCCTGATTTTGCGCCAGCTTCAAGACCGCAGGAAACTCCAAGAAGGGCTACAAAAGCTCCGCGAAGATCAGCGGCTAGAACGCATGACGCTCAGTAGCAAGATGATGGACGAGCTATCGCCCGATATGCGTGCACGCTTGAAGACCGAAAACCCCGATATGAACCCACGCCTTAGCTTATAGGAGAAGCCGTTGTCACCCGAAGAACTACAAGCATTACTCCCCTACACGGAAAGCTTTAACCTGCCGGAGGCTCAGCGGGTTGAGGTCATTAAAACCGTATGGGGCATTATGGAATCCTTTGTCGATGAGGCGTGGGGGACGCATCCCGTTCAATTGACCTGTGCACAACTTGAAACCAAGGATTTACAGAGTCACAATCCTGACTCACAGTGGAAGGGTTGTTCGGTGAAAAGCGATTTTAACGACTATCTGGAGGCCAGCCATGAAGGAAAAATCACCCACTAAAGCCATCATTTATGCGCGTATTTCGACGTTGAAACAGCTAGCGGAGGGCAGCGGTTTGTCGTCCCAGCAAGTGCGTTGTGAGCAATTCGCTGAGCATAAGGGGCTTGAGGTGATTGATGTCTTCCGGGATGAAGGCGTATCTGGCTCCCTGATAGAGCGCCCCGGTATGAAAGCCATGCTGGACTACCTGAAGCTCCAGCCGGAACCTGTCGCCGTAATCGTCGATGATATCTCGCGCCTTGCACGGGGCTTACAAGCTCACCTTGAGCTAAGAGCCACCATTGAAGTTGCGGGCGGCAAGCTTATGTCCCCCTCCATTGAGTTTGGTTCCTCACCCGATGAAATCCTTGTTGAAAACCTCATGGCGTCTGTGTCCCAGCATTTTAGGGATAAGAACCGGGAGCAAAGTATTAATCGCTCCAATGCGCGATTGTCTCAAGGGTATTGTATCGCGAGCGTTCCCGCCGCCGGGTACAAATATGCGGATATTGCCGGTCATGGCAAATTGCTGGTAAGGGATGAACCCGTTGCCACGATTGTACAACACACGCTTGAATCTTTTGCCTGTGGCCGTTTCGAAACGCAAACCGAAGTCAAAACATTTTTAGACTCTCAAGCCTGTTTCCCGAAAGGTAAAAACGGCAAAGTCAGTTATGAGCGTGTTAAACGCCTTCTGACCAATGTGGTTTACGCGGGCTATATTGACCTTCCCGCGCGCGGTATCAACATGGTGCCTGCCAAGCATGAGCCTCTGATTAGCTATGAAGCTTATCTAAATATTCAGAAGCGTCTTGAAGGGCAAGCGAAAGCGCCCGTTAGAAAAGATTTAAAAATCGAATTTCCGTTGCGTGGATTTATTACCTGTACGGGGTGCGGTGAGCCTTTAACCTCAGCTAAAAGTAAAGGACGCTCGCAGTATTACCCTTACTATCATTGCCACCGGAAAGGCTGTTCCCAGTACGGCA
>JAAUXX010001073.1_pt1 | contig 10123 bp, 9 predicted proteins | sample 7278111 | NCBI WGS metagenome assembly JAAUXX01 (sample SAMN14350116, study PRJNA611818) | marine sediment metagenome | isolation source: surface marine sediment (1.8m) | place: French Polynesia: Moorea | collected 2018-08
ATTAACATTTATAAAAAAAACTATAGGAAATCGAGGTTGCCTCCAATATTCTAATCCTAATTATCAAACTTAGCCAATTGAACATAATTATATTCGATGTTTTATTTATCGATCAGACCTCAGACCAATTAACCAAAAACTAATAACTAAGAACTAGTAACGACAAGGCATGCCTTGTCTCTAGCTAATAACTAGAATCTCCGCCCAGAGAGGGCGAAGAGATTCAACGTAAACTCCGAATTTCCTTTTCCTACTAGAAAAAAAGTTGGGATTTCTAATTAATTTGAGTATGAGTTTACCTATGACTTAGCTGGCGATCCCAGTTGGTAATTCTTAAAGTAAGTAGCTAGAGCAGATTAAGTATAAAATACAAACGTTTTATTTTTCTTACATCTTCTCCCTGTTGCTAACTTGATTAAGCCTACCTACTTATTTGGCGAGACACTAATTTTTCAAGCGTTGCCTGAGTTTCTTGCAACATTTGTTTTCTGGGATCGTTAACTTCTGTTAGATGTGGTACTAAATTACGAGCTTGCAAAGCCATATGTAGCTGAAGCTGTGCTACATATTCACTAATATCTTCACGAGATAGTTGTTGTTCGCTAGGTTTAAACTGAGAATTCAAAACTTAACCTCTTTAACTCAATTTTTTATAAAGTTTAGATAGCACCAGTCCAGATTATCATGTCTAGATAATTTTGGCTAAAACGGTTGAGCAACTCTCAATATTTCGCAATGTGTTTTATTAATAAATATGAAGCTTCTTGAAGCTTATATATGACTTGCTTGAATCAGCAATAAAGAAAAATAAGATAATTGTAATTGAGGATATCTAGCTAAATTACGATATATTTTTTGTTCGGGAAAAGTTGCTTTTTCCACAATCCAACTACGATCGAGCAATTTACGCTGGTGTAAGATTTGCCAAACTTGCTGATAAACGGAGCTAACTTTAAGTAGAATAACTACTTCTGCCCAGTCCAAAGCAGTTTCTAGTTCATTAATAGTATAGAGAGCTGGTAAAATAGCTAAACGTTGAGAACGAATTGTCAGAGGAATTTGCAGCACAGAAGCGATCGCCATGGGAGAACAAACCCCCGGTACAGTTTTAATTATCACCTCTGGATGTAACTCTTGTAAGGTCTGTGCCAAATAAGTAAAGGTGCTATAGAAACTAACATCCCCTTCACAAGCAAAGGCAATATTCTTGCCTTGGTTAAGATGATTCCAAACTTGCTGTGCTGCTTGTTGCCAGGCAGAAACTAAAATTGACTCATCTTGAACGTAGGGAAAATTGAGAGCTAAAGTTGTTTGTGGTGGTTTTAACCAAGTAGAGATAATTTGGTGAGCGATCCCTGGTCGATCGCCTAATCCAGTAGGAAAAGCTACAATAGGACATTGTTGCAGCCAACGTAATCCTTTAAGAGTAATTAACTCAGGATCTCCTGTGCCAACACTAATACCATAGAGAATACCTAGTTGCACTCTGTTTAAAAATCCGTAAAATTGTATCTAGATTAATTATCCTACACTAAATATTCATTATTTATAAAATACACTTCTACTAAAATTAAAAAGTATCAGTTTTGGCAACTAATTGTGTTTCAAAAACATATCAATTCTATAATTTATTGGGGTTTATCAGTATCTTTACTAGCTGCTTTAACAGCTTGTACTGAAGGGAAAACCTTAGAGGATTTTTTAGGAGCAGACCCCCAATTACAAAAAAATCAAGAACAACCAGAAACTTCCCCGCAAATCTCTCAAGAAAATACGTCTAAGCCTCAAAAGAGCGAAAATACTAATAGTAAATCTCAATCTACTGAGCAAGAAATAAATGAAGATAACAGTAAAGATCAGTCTCTTAAGCAAGAAATAGCTGAAGATAGCGACAAATCTCAGCCTACTGAGCAAGAAATAGCTCAAGAATTAAAAAGCATAAATGTACCAGAAAATTTTCCTGCAACCATTCCCCTTTATCCTCAAGCCAAATTAATAGAAGTAGAACGAATAACTACAGAAGATCGAGGTAAAACTAAATGGCGATCGCCTGATAATATTGAACAAATAACCAGTTTTTATCGACAAGAATTTCAAGATAATCAATGGGAAATTATTCAGGCACCAATCTCCAATTCTCCCGATGAAGATACTTTGATTGCGCTCAAAGATAATCTAGAAGTTGTTCTATTTTCATACCAATTATCCACCGAAAAAGATAATAATTCAGCAAATACTGAATTTACGATTGAATATCAACCAAATGATAATATTGTCGAGCCAACAGCAGAAACAGTAGAATCAGAAACAGTAGAATCAGAAACAGTAGAATCGGCATCTCATGGGGGAGCTATTTCGGCAAACTTTAGTGATTTACAAGAAACACCAGAACAATTACGTCAATATGTTGAAGACGTAGCCAACTTAGGGATTTTGACTACTTATGAACAAGAAGGAAAGGTGAATTTAGACAAATTTGCTCCTAATCAACCAATAACTCGCAGAGAATATGCTCGTTGGTTAGTAGAGATTAATAATCGCTTTTATGCTGACTCTTCTGGCAATAAAATCCATTTAGCTACTAAATCAGATGAACCAGCTTTTAAGGATATTAGTATTAACGATCCTGATTATGCAATAATTCAAGGGCTAGCTGAAGCTGGATTAATTCCTTCTAGGTTGACTAATGATGGTAGTAAGTTATTGTTTCAACCTGATGCACCCTTAACTAGAGAAGATTTAATTACTTGGAAAGTGCCTCTAGACTTGCGTAAAGCTTTACCTCCTGCTTCCATCGAAACGATCGCCGATAGTTGGGGATTTCAAGATGTTAATAGTATCGATGCTCAAGGATTAAGAGCATTGTTTGCTGATTTTCAGAATGGCGAACAAGCCAATATTAGGCGAACATTTGGCTATACTACTCTATTTCAACCGAAAAAAACAGTCACTCGTGCTGAAGCTGCTGCTTCTCTTTGGTATCTTGGATTTCAAGGGGATGGAATTAATGCTAAAGAAGCTTTAAAGTTACGAGAATAGGGGTAATGGGGTAATAGGTAATAGGTAATGGGTAGAGACAAGGCATGTCTTGTCTGTACTGGGTAATAGGTAATAGTAAAGAAAAATAATTATGGTTAAGATAGTCGAGCGCAAATCTTTGGGTAAGGAGTCTGTTTACGATATTGGTGTGGTTAAAGATCACAATTTTTTACTGGCTAATGGTTTAGTTGCTTCCAACTGTTTCAATAAATCCCACTCTACCGCCTACGCCTATGTTACCTATCAGACGGCATATCTCAAAGCCAACTATCCTGTAGAGTATATGAGTGCCTTGCTGACTGCGAGTAGTGGCATTCAAGACAAGGTAGAAAAATATCGGGAAAATTGCCAAAGAATGGGCATTGAAGTGGAAGCACCCGATATCAATCGCTCTCAGGAAGATTTTACCCCGCAAAAAAATCAAATATTGTTTGGTTTATCGGCAGTAAAAAATTTAGGACAAGGTGCGATCGAAAACATTCTGCAAGCGAGACAAGAAGCAGGAGGACAGTTTACATCTCTAGCAGATTTTTGTGAACGGGTTGATTTACGAGTAGTTAATCGTCGTGCGTTAGAAACCCTAATTTATTGTGGGGCTTTCGATCGCATTCAAAATAATCGCCGACAGCTACTCAACGATCTCGATTTAGTGATTCCCTGGGCGCAAAAACGCACTAAAGAAAAAGAAAGTGGTCAGATGAATTTATTCGATCTGATTGATAATAATAGCTCTAATAATAATGGTAATGAAGTTTTTGAACAAGCACCCAGTAGCCCGTCTGTTGCCGATTTTCCTTTACAAGAAAAACTAAAGCTAGAAAAAGAAAATTTAGGTTTTTATGTTTCTGAACATCCCCTTAAATCTGTTCAGCAAGCAGCACAAATTCTATCTCCTATTAGTTTAAGTCAATTATCCGCACAAAAATCAAGGAAAAAGATTAGTGCAGTAGTGATGTTAACTACTATCAAAAAAATTGTGACTAAAAAAGGTACTCCTATGGCTTTTGTTCAGATGGAGGATATTACAGGAGAAGCAGAAGGAGTAATTTTTCCTAATGCCTACGAACAACTAGAAAACCTAATTATAGATAATGCTCGTCTAATTATCTGGGGTAAAGTTGAAAGAAGAGAAGAACAACTGCAAATTATTGTTGAAGATGCAGAAATAATCGAACAAGTAAAAATGATAATGTTAGAAATAACTCCCGAACAAGCATTAGATAGAAGCATACAAGCAAGTCTTAAAGGAATTTTACAAGAGCAATCTGGAGAAAGAAACAAAGCTAAAATGCCTGTAGTTGCTGCGATCGGTCAAGGAGAACAACGTCAATTTATTCGTTTCGGACAGAAATTTTGGGTACAAGACGACCAAAAAACCGTTTTTTCTCTTAAGAATGCAGGTTTCTCTGCTTATACACAACCTTTACTGCCTAGTTAATTTATATATAATTTAGGCTTAATTCCATACTTTTACTGATGCCATTTGGTATTTTAATTTGATTCACTTTATATTGAGATGAAGTTTTTTAGAACACGATTTTATGATAAGTTATATGGGAGTTATTAAAGTAATTATATTTCATATTTTTATCTCATCTTAATTAAAAAATATACAAATTATCCCCTAAATATAATGATTGCTGAGAAACCTAAGCTGACTCTAGTTAATTTTAATAAAGCGAATTTATTAGAGGGAAGACATATACTAATTGTGGAATCACCAGATTCTAGGAGGGCAGTATCTCTCAATACTTCGGTTTTCTCTATTGGTCGTCATCCTAGTAATGCTTTAGTAGTTTCTGATAAGCTGATTTCTCGCCATCATGCAACCATAGCCTGGATGAGATACACAGGAAAGGCTGGGCAAACTGACTATTCTTATTGGATTATTGATGGTAAGGGTAAACGCCAAAGAAGTCGTAATGGTATATTCATTAATGGAGATAAAAAAACCCTTCATCGACTTGATTCTGGGGATATTATCAATTTGGGCAAGTGTATCAAAATAACTTATAACTATATTACTTATAGTTCAGAAACTAGTGGTTTTCTTAATTATTGTGATACCCAAAAACAGCAATATTCGGCTGAAAATGATACAAACTATAAGGATACGATAATTAGAGACTTCTCAAGTATGGAGTAGTTAGTAGTTAGTTTTGATTTTGTAACTCCTAAACTCCTCAACTAAATTATTTACTTGAATCGGTAACTCGCCAGCTTAATTTGAGGTTAAACCAGAAGTTCCAGAGAGTAACGGCAGCGATCGCCATTAATTTAGCAATATATTCGTTTACTCCTAAGACATTAAATAATAAATTAACTAGCAAAACATTTAATACTAGTCCAGAAAGACAGACTATATTAAACTTAAGTAATCTTTTAATTCTTTTGCGCCATCCTCTTTGTTGACTAGCAATATCGCCAAAAGTCCAAAGATCGTTCCAGAGAAAGTTATTGATAATTGCCACTTCTGAGGAGAGAATTGCGCTGCGAGTTAACCCTAATCCCAGTAGAGTTCTTAAAACATAAAATATACCTAAATCGACAAAAACACCACTAAAACCAACTACCCCAAAGCGGAGAAATCTTTTAATCGGCCAGAGAGAAAAACGCAACCTAAGCAAATGCTGAATATACTCAATATACTGCTTCCAGGTAACTTTACTTTCTCCTGCTTGGCGTTCTCGAAAAACATAGCCTACTTCGCCTATCCAGCGAATTTTTCCCCTACCAGTTACTTCAATCAAAATTTTATAACCTACGGGACTTAGAGATTTACCCACAATGGCATTACGGCGTACCATAAAATAGCCACTCATAGGATCGGAGAGACGACCAATTACTTCTGGTAAGATAATTAAGCCTAGCATTTGCGCCCCACGGGAGAGAAAACGGCGAATAACACTCCATTCACTTACCCCTCCGCCGTCAACGTGACGACTACCAACGGCTAAATCTGCCCCTTTTTCCATTTCTTGCCACAGTTGCAGTAATACTTCTGGCGGATGTTGCAAATCAGCGTCAATTACTCCTAGTACTTCTCCTCTGGCTACTTGCCAACCACGAATTACGGCAGTAGATAACCCTTTTTCTTGTTGACGACGCATTACCCTTAGTTGAGGATATTGACTGGTTAATTCTTGGGCTAGTTTCCAAGTTCCATCTGGACTATTATCGTCAACTACAATTAATTCGTATTCTCCTGGAATTTCGCTATCGAGTAATCCACTCAAAATTCTGACAATTTCTTGAATATTATCCCCTTCGTTATAAGAGGGAATAATCAAAGAAAACTTGAGGGGGGTTGGGGTTGTTTCCACAGTTACCGAAGGCGTGTTACCAATTTCTAATCCACCAGTAGGAACAGGCAAAAGTTCTGAGTAGGAATTCATAGGGATAAAGTATATTTAGGTTAAGAATGAGGTAGACGACGTTGATAGAGATTAGCAGTAAAATTATCTAACTCCCAAGTGCCTATAAGTCTTTCGGTTTTGATTAACTCAAATTGTGGGCTCAAAGTTTGTTCTACTTGCTTTTTTTCTATGTTGGTTGCGGGAGAACCCCATACAGGTCGATCGCTATCTAACCAAAGGATATACTGGTATGGCTGTGATGGGTTAACAAGGGTTCGATCGAGGGCATCAGCTAACTTAGCAGAATTTTGGGCTAGTAGCATTACTGGAGACTCCAAGGGTAGATAATAAGCCAGGCGCAACACATGACCCCAAGCATTAGAGTTCATAGCAATCAAAGTCGGTTTAGCTGTTTCTTGCTCAATTATGTCTGCTATTCGATGAAACATCCACCGAGAACGCCAAGAAAAATCTGTGACGTTAACAGTTAAGTAAAATAAGAGTAAGCTAAGGACTACTACTAATTTCCATTGTCCTGCTGCTTTTTCGATCCAGACAGTTAATAACAATAGACAACCAGGCAAAATAAAAATTAATGACCGTCCCCAACCAAAACCAACGGTAAATTTGCCTGATACCACATCTACCGCTACCATCATTAATAATGGAACAATCCCGAAACACAAGGCAACTAGTAGAAGTTGACGGTGATTTTGTTGCCAAAGATGGATACTAATAGCGATTAATAGGGCGATCGCGACTATGCCTGATAAGATAATCTCTAGAGGAGGCATAATCGTTACCCAATCTCCCCAAATAAGTTGAGGGGTAAAAGTATTGATTATTCCTTGTAAGTGTTTAATAGTAGTTTCTAGCCAATTACTACCCGCAGCAAAACGACCTAAATCTGCATTATTTAATTGTTGTCTTGTTCCCCACAACAGCCAAGGCACAGGAAGTAAAACGCCTACGGTTAATCTAATAGCGTGTTGCCACCATCTTTGGATATCCCATAATAAGACTAAAATTCCTAAACTGGCTACAAAAAAAAGAAAGTAATAAAAGGTCATAAATCCTGCTGCTACCGAAAAAACCAGGATTACAATCCAAAAACACAGTTTCTTAGGCTCATTTTCTTGCTTAGTTGTTTCTAGCAATGCCCAACCACTTAAAAGCGTCCAAAACACTAAAGGACTATACATTCTAACATTAAGAGAATGAAATAGATAAAAAGGATTTAAACCCAGTAATGCGGAAAAGAGTAAACCACTTCGATGTCCAAGTAAGTATCGCCCAATACTGTAGGCACAAACCATAGCCCCGATACTGTATAGGGTAGGTAAGCTACGCATAGCTACCTCAGAATTACCAAACAATCTTAACCACAAATGTTGTCCTAAATAAAACAGTGGAGGATGAGGTTCTGCCACTAACCCTTTGAGTAGTTTTTCTAGGGTAATAGCAATATCACTCAGGCTGTTTTCTATCGGTAAAGAGAAGAGAGTTTGATAACTAGCGATCGCGACAGGTACATCTTTTGGTGTAGAGTATAAACTTTTTTGTCCTGTAGATAAAAGTAAAGATAGAACCTCATCATACCAAAATTCACGACTACCAAGATTAATAATTCTTAAAATAACAGCGATTGCGATCGCGCCTAAAAGTAACCATTCCCAGGAAATAGACTTGAGTGTTTTCGACATAGCCTGTTTATATTGATTAGGACAATCAGAATTCAAATATTTATCTATTTTGGGGTTTGGATGTGTGTCCCAATTTACTTAGATAATTTTTGAACAATGGTAGATTGAAATTTTGTAATTCTGCCGATACCAGTATAATCTCCGTAATAAATAAGCATGGACTTAACTTAATTTGCCAGAGTGCCTATTGCCTTGTCCAGAATTTGAAAATACAGTCTGAATACGTCTAAGCTTAAAGCTACTAACCATTTTATTGAGAAGATCCTAAATTATTGTCTGACTGTGCAATATCAGACTTAGTATTATTCAATCAAACACTATATTTACCAAACCGAGTGTATGTCATTCCCATCTAATTCTGTAGAACTTTCTATAGTTGTTCCTCTTTATAATGAAGAAGCCAATATTGACTATTTAATTGAAAGACTTTTATCTGCCTTAGATCCCCTAAATACCACCTATGAAATTGTCTGCATTAATGATGGTAGCCGAGATAACACTCTCAAATTATTAATAGATCATCATAATTGTAATCCAGCTATCAAGGTAGTTAATTTATCTCGTAATTTTGGTAAAGAAATTGCTCTCACTGCGGGTATAGATTATGCTGACGGGGCAGCAATTATACCTATAGATGCTGATTTACAAGATCCACCAGAATTAATTGAACAATTAGTAGCCAAATGGCGAGAAGGATATGATGTTGTCTATGCTACCAGGCGATCGCGTTTAGGAGAAAGTTGGCTTAAACGTTTTACAGCTAAATCTTTTTATCAAACTATTGGCCAAATGAGTCCTGTACCTATTCCCCCCAATACAGGAGATTTCCGCTTATTAGATCGCCAAGTAGTAGAAGCTATTAAACAAATGCCTGAAAGGACTCGTTTTATGAAAGGATTATTTGCTTGGGTAGGGTATAAACAGACTTCTATTTTATTCGATCGAGAGCCTCGTTTTGGCGGGAAAACTACCTGGAATTATTGGAAACTGTGGAATTTTGCTTTAGATGGCATTACTTCTTTTAGTTTTTTTCCCCTCAAAGTTTGGAGTTATATTGGCTTAGTTGTCTCGTTTATTTCTTTGGTATATGCTTCTTTTTTAATTATTCGTACTCTCATCTTTGGTATTGATGTTGCAGGGTATGCTTCTTTGATGGTAGCAGTTCTATTTTTTGGTGGTATACAGTTAATTACCCTGGGAATTATTGGTGAATATTTAGGTCGTGTCTATGAAGAAGTTAAAAGAAGACCTCTATATTTTGTCCGAGAATCTTATGGATTTAAAGACAATAATTAATTTCAGAAAAGCTTATGCTTAACGAAGATATCAAAGTCTTAGTTAAATCAAATCAAAACAAACAAGTTTATAGATATAGAGCTTATATTTATAATAGCGATCGCAGCTTTACTAAGAATAGTTTTACTTTCAAATCTTACACTGTCTACAGTTAGCAAGTAAAGTACGTAGTAAAAATTTGTGGCAGTTAAAACCTTCTTTTTGTCAAAATGCTAACAATAAATAATAAAACTATTGCAAAAGTTTTTTATGGTATGATTATTTTTTATTTTGTTTTAATTTTTATCTGATTAAAATAATGGGAATTGAGATATTTTTTGAGTGAGGAAAAAAAGGGCGATCATCAAAACAGTAAAAATTTGCAGCACAAAGGATTTCAGCACAGAATTAATAGTAGTATCCTAACCTAACTAACTTTCCATGTATTCTCAACTAACTAAACCTTCTTCATCAAAATCACTAAAGCAGAAACAATTATTACCATCTTATTTAGTGGAAATAACCATAGTTATACTATTAGTTTTAACTACTGTAATTATTAACTCAAGAATGATCCGTGATGGGCTAAATGGCATGACTGATATGAGATGGCACATCACTTGGCTACAACATTTTTCCAAACAACTAGCAGAAGGAATTTGGTATCCTCGTTGGTTAGCAGGTACAAATTATGGCTATGGTAGTCCTACTTTTGTTTTTTATCCACCACTAGTTTACTATTTAGCTTCA
>JAAUXX010008563.1_pt1 | contig 10123 bp, 11 predicted proteins | sample 7278111 | NCBI WGS metagenome assembly JAAUXX01 (sample SAMN14350116, study PRJNA611818) | marine sediment metagenome | isolation source: surface marine sediment (1.8m) | place: French Polynesia: Moorea | collected 2018-08
CCTCTCTTGAACTTCGGCGCCGGCAGCGGCAGCGCCAGCATGAACATCGTAATGACGGGTGCCACGAACGACATGTTCCACGCGATGACCTGCGAGAACCACAGGCTGATGGCCGTACCGAGCGCCAGGCGCAGGATGCGCACCTGCTCGATTGACAGCGCGCTGGTCTTCGCTGCGGGGACGGATTCAGACGGCATACGTCAGCTTGCTGACGAGCCACATGTGCATTTTGCCCGCGACGTTGAACAGCCAGTTCCCGCCCGTGTAGACCTTGACCGAGGCCTGCGCGCCAACGCGAATCCCGAGGCGATCGTCGGCGTCGGGCAGTTCGAAGTCGACGAGGACCGAGAATCGTTGCGCATCGCGCAGCCACGCGCGGTCGTTCTCGATTGTCGGCAGGCTACCCAGCGGCGCCGAGTCGACGTTGACGCCGAAGCCGGTCGTGCGAATCGTCCCCTTGACGACTTTGCCCGGCAGTGCGTCGAATACTATTTCGACCGGGTCTCCGCGCTTGATATTGCCGAGGTTGTTCTCGGTGAAGTCTGCTTGTATCCACACATCCTTCGTACCGAGGAACGTAATCAAGGGAGCGCCGGCCTGCGTATAGTTGCCGGCGTCGACCCTGACGTCCGTCACGACGCCGTCGTCGGGTGCGAGAACATCTGTGCGTTCGAAGTTGACCCGTGCCTGGTCCAGCGCGGCTTGCGCCTGGAGGATCCGTGAGTTCTCTTCGCCGGTTTGGCCAAGGTTCTGACGAGCCTGCTCGAGAGACGCCTTCGCCGCGGCAAGCTGAGCCCGAGACACATCCAGCGATGCAATGGCCGAATCGAGCCGCCGCTGCGATATCGCGCCGGGATCTTCCTCGCGAATGCGCTCCATGCGCTCGGCGTCCTTGCGTGACCGAACCAGCGCAGCTTCCGCAGATCGCACCTGCGCCTCGGCCGCATCCACGGCTGCCGTAGAGGCCCCTGTTGCCTGACGGGCGGCTTCGAGGTTCGCCTCGGCAGTCTCGACATCGAGCGCGTAGCGCGTCTTGTCGATTCGGAACAGGAGGTCGCCCTCGGCAACGAGTTCGTTGTTGGTGACTGCAACCTCGGTCACGGTGCCGGCAATCTCGGCGGCGATCGGAATCACGAATGCATGCACACGCGCCTGGGTGGTATAGGGCGTAATGCGATCCGAAACGATGTACCAGATCATCAGGAAGCCGCACAGCGCCAGGATGATCAGTGTCCACTTCCGCACCGGGTCTATGGCTTCTTTTTCGGTCGTCTTTTTGTCGCTGGCTTCTTCGTCAGCCATTGCGTCCTCCATTACCGGTCGGGCGTCGCCTCAATCAGATCGCCCCAGTTGGTTCGTTCCTGCATTTCCTCGGCGGTCGCGGGGTCTACGAAGTCGCGCGTCGCCGAGACACCGCCACCGAGACTTCGGTAAACGGCGATCATGTTGCGCATGACGTCCCCACGGGCCGTCGCGTGACGTTGCTGCTGCGAGAACAGCGCTTGCTGGGCATTGAGTACTCGCTGGTAGTCGGCAAAGCCTTCCTGGTAGCGCAGGATCGACAGGCTAGCCGACCGCTCGGCCGTATCGACGCCCTCCCCGAGAATCCGGCTCTGATCGCGCGCGCCTCGAAACGCGGCCATCGCGTCCTCGACTTCGCGCGAGGCCTGCAGCACGGTCTCACGATAGCCGACCAATGCTTGCTGCAGGCGGGCATCCTCTACGCGAATGTTGTTTCTGATTCGGCCGTAGTTCAGAAACGGCCAGACGAACGATACGCCAACCGCGTAGCTCGAGCTGTCGCCGTTGAGCAGATCGGCCAGGTCCGAGTCGTTCGCATCGGTCGTGCTCAAACCGAGGCTGCCATTGAGGCTGAAGCTCGGATAGAGGTTGGCGGTCGCGACCCCGACCAGGGCGTTCTGGGCGAGCGCGTTGAGCTCGGCTTGCCTGACGTCCGGTCGTTGCCGCAGCGTGTTCGCCGGAATGCCCACCGCTATCGTCTCGGGAACTTTCGGCAGGGCGCCGGACGGCCCGAGTATCGCGTCAACCTCGCCCGGCGACATCCCGAGCAACACGGACAGCGCATTCTTCGTTTGCCGAATCGACTGCTCGAGACCGGGTATTGCGGCTTCGGTGCCGAGGAGCTGCGTGCGCGCCTGCAGCGCGTCGAGCTCGGAGTTGACGCCGTTTCGGTACAGCACCTCGGCTATCTCGTAGCTCCGCTGCTGCAGCGCGAAACTGTCCCTTGCCAGGCGGACCTGTTCTTCCAGCGTCCTCAGGACGGCGTAAGCGTCGGCGACGCCCGCCGTGACGAGAATCATGACGTCGTCAAACTCAGTAATGCTCGCGAGGAGGCTCGCGTCTGCGGCCTCGACGCCACGCCGGAACCGGCCCCAGAAGTCGAGCTCCCAGGCGATGCTGCCTGCGGCATTGGCTTGCAGGAATGCGGTCTCGGTGTTCGTGCCGTCGGCGCTGTTCTCGCTTGTGCCAATGGCCGTGACGTCGCCCAGGATGACCTGCGTTTGCGGGTACTGATTGCCGACAGCAATGTTCAGCGCGGCCTGGGCCTCGATGACCCGAAGACCGGCCAGCTTGAGCGAGTTGTTTCGCTCGTAGGCGAGCGCGATCAGCTTGTCGAGGACCGGGTCATTGAATTGTCGCCACCAGTCGACGAGCTCCGGCTGGCTCGTCTCGAATTCCTCCAGTTCGGCCGTCAGCCACTCGGGCTGCACCTCGACGTCCGGGCGGACGAAGTCGGGCCCGACCGGCGCACAGCCGCTCGCGAGAGCCGCAACGGCGGTTGCGGTGAGTGCACGGAGCCTAGTCAGTCGCAGGGGCCGGCGCGTCATCGTGATTCTCGGGCGCCATCCACAGGGTCAGGAGTTCGTAGCCGAGCGCCAATACGACGGCGCCGATGAACAGGCCGACGATGCCCATCGACACGGCGCCGCCGATTGCGCCGATCAGGATTACGAGCATTGGCGTTTTCAGACCACGGCCGAGGAACATTGGCTTGAGGAAGGTATCGCTGCCGCTGACGATCAACGCGAAAACGAGGAAGATCGTTGCCGACACGCCGTCGGCGACCGAGAAATACCAGAGTGCGACAGGACCGAGCACGAGCAATGGGGGGAGCTGAACGATTGCGAGAACGAGGACCGCGCCCGCGAGCAGGCCCGCGGCCGGTATTCCCGCAACGACCATGCCTATGGCGCTGGCGATCGCCTGGATCGCAGCGACGCCGAGCACGCCCTTGAAGACGCTTCGGATCGTGCCGATCGACATATCGGTGAGCTCGTGCCCGCGCCTGGTGCCCGCAATGCTGTTGGCGATGTTCTTCGCGGCACCGTAGCCGTCATTCGCAACCATGAAGAGGGCGGCCGCAATGATGATCGAGAAGACGAACTGGAAAACCGTAAGTACCGTGTGGCCGGCGAACGAGATCGCCCGCGCGCCGAAGGCCTCGATCTGCTCTTCGTACTGGTTGATCGTCTCTTCAAGATTCGCCGACGCCTGCGACCAAATCTCATAGACATTCTCTCCAATCAGTGGCCACTCGCTGACGCTTTCGTTGGGCGGTGGAATGGTCACCGAGCCCGTCTTCGCGGTTTCGCCGACGTACTTGAGGGCGCCGACCGTCGAGTCGGCGAGGAGCCAGGCCGGTACGACGATGATCGAGATGCCAAGCAATGCGATGAGGACCGCGGCCACCTTGTGGCGGCCGCCGAGTTTGTCGGCGATTGACAGGAAGAACGGATACAAGGCAACGCTGATAATGACGCCCCAGACGACGATGGCCATGAAGGGCTTTACGATCTGGAAGCAGATCCAGAAGAGCAGCACGACGCCTGCGATCTGTATGAACGAGGCCATCGCGTTGGCCAGGAACGACTGGTCGACTTTGGAACTGTCAGCGCTACTCATTGCTGTCTTCCCCGTTGGATTTCTTTGTAAAGGCCATGTCCTGCCAGCTCCGCTGCACAACGGCGAACAACAGCGCGGTCGACCAGCCTCCGAGCATGATGCCGTTGAGTGCCTCGATGCCGCTCATGATCCGCAGAGGCGGTGGCAATACAATGTCGCCATAACCGAGCGTCGTGAACGTGACGAACGAGAAATAGCTCGCTTCTTCAGGCGTCGGCAAGTAGGCATCGGACAACAAATACAGGTACGCGGCCGCCCACAACTCGATCTCAATCGTGTGCAGCAACAGGAGCACGAGGACCGTGGCACTCAGGTACTTCACCGACCGCCTGAGCGTGTGCGTACCCCCCGACGTATAGGTCTTGCTGAGCCGTCTGAGCCACCAGGTCGTGCCGACTGCGTGCACAATGACCGTGGCGACCACGAGCGCTGCGCCAAGCGTGGCATAGACGAATGTGTGGTCGGGCAGGAGCATGGGAAATTCAGGAAAGGCCTCTGTTTCAGTCCGCTGGCCGGGAGCCGGGACGGGCTGAGGGACTTGGTGGCGAAGGTTCGCTCTTGTTCTGTTTTCAGTCTAACCCGTATCGGGCGCCGATACGAAATCCGAAGTTCGACAAGACCGGGGGCTCTTACTGCAAGCCGCCCGGCGATGGCCACGTCACATCGGGCGTCGCCTGGTCGATATCGGCGGCAATCAGCCAGTCTCCGTCAGGCCCACGTTTGTAGACGAGCAGCGATCGGCCCGCATCGCGATAGGTCTCACCGGTCTCTCGATCGACGGCGACGAGCCAGTACTTGCTGATGATGTAGGCAATGTCGCCGTAAATCTCCTCGAGCTCGTAGTCGAGCTCGAACTCCGTTTCGGCCTTGCCGATGCGTGTCGAGAAGTATTCCCGGACGGCCGCCTTGCCGTAGAGCGCGGGCTGGCCGTGCAGGGCGACGACGACGTCGTCGGTGTAGAGCGTCATCAGCGCGTCGAGATCGCCGGCCTTGTAGTACTTGGCCCATCTGCTTCCTTCGGCCTGCACGGGTCCGGCGTTATCGCACAGGGCCGCGCTCGAGATCACGAGTAGGCCAAGAAGGGTAAAGAGTCTCAGCATCAGGTGGTCGCCATCGCAGGTGCAGGCTTCAACCTGCCGTTTAACATCCAGCCTATCGGCGTGGGTCGAATGATTGTGACATAGCTGGCGAAGCCAATGGCGAGCGTGCCGAACGACGCAATCAGAAATTCGACCCAGATCGGCCAGTCGACGTCGAGCAGCAGGAGCTGAATCCAGAACAAGACGGGCAGGTGCAGGATGTAGACCCAGTACGATGAATCGGACACGAAACGATTGAAGCGGCTCGGCGTATCGAGGAACTGCTTGCCGAGCACGAGGCAGACGAGCGTCATGTGCACGGCGATGATGGCCTCAGAGAGGCCAGCGATGGCATGCGCCGTCGAGACTGTAGCGCCTTGCTGCATCGCCAGCGCGTCCGGAAAGCTGAGTTCCTGAGGCACCTGTCGGTACACGATGACGTAGAGGACGAGGCTCAGGCCCACGAGATACGGTGTGAACGGGCGTAGCCGGTCGATCACGTCCTTTCCGAAGAACATCCGGTAGCCCGCGAGGAAGAATGTGCCGTAGAAAACCAGTGCCCAGGGTTTCGGCGTGAACTGCTCGGGTGCGGGGTGGGGGATGACCTGCGAGATGAGCGCGGGCGCTATCACAAGCGGCATGCCGACTACGAGAAACCAGGGGTTGTCGAACACCTGTAGCCAGGTTCTTTCCAGCAGACCGGTTCTCCTGACCAGCGCAATGATGATGTAGAGCTGGAGCAGCGTGTACAGGAACCAGAGATGGGCCGTGCTGGGTGGCGGCGACGGTGCCTCCGGGTTGTCTTGCATCCAGACGATGAGCTCGAGCAGCGGCGACTGGTTATCGATAGCGCTGATCCCCCAGACGATCAGCGCGATCAGGCTCGCGAGTATCAGCGGCCAGAAGACGACGAAAGGCAACAGGATGCGGACCGCGCGATTCCGGAGGAAGCCCGGCAGTCCCCGCTTGCCTATCAGGTAAGCCGAAAAGAACCCGGCGATCAGAAAGAAGAGCGGCATGCGGAACAGGTGCGAAAACCATGCGATGGCGTCCATCACGAGCGAATTTTCGGGACTGGCCGACATCCACAGGTTCGTCATCATCGGGCTGTACGCAAGCGCGGCATGGAAGAAAACGCCTGCCATCATCGCGAGCGCGCGAAGGTTGTCCATGTAGTGGTAGCGGATTGTCGGGGCGGCGTTCATGTGATCCTCTCGCTGTCCTGCGGGCAGCAGCATACCGCCCGGACGGGTCGGCATTGAAATGCGCTACTGCGCCGTGAAGCCGCCGTCCACTGTCAGGATATGCCCTGTGGTCGAAGCCGCGCCATCCGACAGCAGGAACAAAATAGCGGCCGCAATATCGCCGGGCTCCGCGAGACGCCCGAGCGGAATCTGCTCGACGAGCTTTGCCGAACGTTCAGGGTCGGCCATTGCCTCGGCCGTCATAGGCGTAGCGGTCGGACCGGGTGCGACGGCGTTAACGCGAATGCCGTGCGGCGCGAGTTCTACGGCGGCGGCGCGGACGAGTCCGTTCATTCCGGCCTTCGACGCGGCATAGGCGGCGGCGCGTGGATGTCCGACCTCGCCAATCTGGCTTGATACGAGCACGATCGAGCCGCGCCCGGTCTGCATCATGCGACGAGCTGCTGCCTGTGCCACGATGAACGCAGCGCGCAGGTTGACGGCAAGTGTGTTGTCGAGCGTATCCGCGCTCGTCTCGACGAGACCCTCGTGCACGAACAGTCCGGCCGAGTAAACGAGCGCATCGAGAGCGCCGAGTGCGTCAATCGCCTGCTCGCTTGCTCGTGCCGCCATTTCAGCGTCACCAAGGTCGGCCACGAACCGGTGGCTTCGGTCGACCAGGCCATCCAGCCTGCCGTCGTCATCGCGGACGATCGCGGCCAGCTCAGCCCCGGCGGCGCTGGTCGCCTCGACGAACGCGAGCCCGATGCCGGAGTCTGCACCCGTGACGAGTATTCGGCGTCCGGCAATCGAGTCCATCAGTCGTGCTGCGGCCCGATTCCCGACGCTTCGTTGAAGCCGCCCTGACCCGACAACGCCGCCCAGGTGCGGAACTCGGGAGAGGCGTCGACCTTCCCAGACAACACGACGTTGCGCCACACGTCGGCCGCTTCGACGAAGTTCGGTACACCGCCCGGAAACATCGTCAGCGACAAGGCTTCGGCGAGCCCGTTCTCGTCGGTTCCGTCGGCGTAGGCCGCCAGGAGTTGCCACTCGAGGCCGGGCCAGTCGCCCAGCGTCGTGAAGACGGCCGCTGCGGCCATGTGCGCGAGACCGAGATCCGAACCCTCGGCAGCCGCGCGGAACGCGTCCACGTAGCCCGCGAACGGATCGACGTCCGGCAGGTGTTCCTGCCAGTGCTCGCCGACAAAGCGATAGGACGAACTGCCCATCGCAAGCGACGTGATGGCGAGAACGCTCTGAAACTCGGGGGCGCTGCCGCCGGCATCCTGGTAGCGCGGGATGTGGTGCGTGCCGATCGCCTCTTTCGAGGCGATCAGGATCGCCATCCACACATATTCGTGGCCGTGCTTTGTCAGCACGCGGTCCTTGAGCGTCAGCTCGGTGTACAGCGCGTCGTAGGCGTCGAGGAGCTTCGGCATCGAGACGGCCATGAGGCCGTGATGCGGCAGCAGGTAGCCGCGTTTTTCGCGTATTTCTTGAAGGTATGCCGCAAGGTCGCTGCTCATACGTCCGGTCCGTATCCGTTGGTGGGAAGAGTGTTATACGCTAGCGGGCAAATACCGGACAAGAACAGGAAGGGGTATGACGGACGATCTCAAAGGGCAGGTAGTGCTCGTGACGGGCGGTGCGCGAGGGATTGGCCTTGCCGCGGCACAGGCGCTGTCGGCTCGGGGCGCGCGGCTGCACCTGGCCGACATACTCGACTGCACCGAAGCCGTTACGGCGATCGAAGCCGACGGCGGGAGCGCAATGGGCCACGAACTCGACGTCCGGGACAAGTCCGCCTGCGCGGCGCTCGTCGACTCGATCGTCGGACAGGACGGCCGCCTCGACGCGATCGTCTGCAACGCAGGCGTTTGCCCGCCGGGCGCACCCGTGGGGGACGACGAGCAGTGGCATCGTGTGCTCGATATCAACATCAACGGCACCCGGAACTCTGTCGCGGCCGTGTGGGATCACATGCGGAAGCAGGGCGGCGGCCGAATTGTGATCATCAGCTCAATGGCCTTCTACCAGGGCGGTTTGATCGTCGGAACGGAGTACACGGCCTCGAAGGCGGCCCTCGTCGGCATGACGCGCCACCTTGCGCGAAACGGAGGACAGTACGGGATCATCGTCAACGCCGTTGCGCCGGGCGTAATCGAGACCGAGATGACGCGCGACTTCAACAAACCCGATCTCGAGACAATACCGCTGCGACGGCTCGGCACGGCGGCGGACGTAGCGGGGCCGATCAGCTTCCTGTGCGGCCCCGAGTCCGCATACATGACCGGCACAGTGCTCAATGTGACGGGCGGAATCATCCTGGCGGACTGACGGCTTGGCTCCCGAGTGACGGGCTGAGCCCGCGAGCCAGATTGGAGAGGGCAGAGCGATGACAATCAGAGCGACAAGGCAGACCGATATCCCGGATCTGAAGCGCGTGCTGGATGAGACCGGGCTTTTTCCAAGCGAGATGCTGCCTGAGCTAATTAGTGGATTCTTGTCCGAGGATGCTCACACTGACGTCTGGCTCACCTGCGATTCGGACGGCGATGCTGTCGGTTTTTGCTACGCGGCCCCCGAGCCCCTGACCGACGGCACATGGAACATGCTGGCGATTGCGGTGCTGCCGGAAATACAAGGCAGAGGTTCAGGCGCGGAGCTCGTTGCGGAGCTGGAATCGCGCCTGCAAAAGCTCGGCCACCGGATACTGATTGCCGACACGTCCGGAACGGCCGAGTATGAACGAACGCGCGCATTCTACCGAAAGAACGGCTACTCCGAGGAGGCCCGGATTCGGGACTTCTGGGGGCCGGGCGACGACAAGGTTGTCTTCTGGAAATCCCTGGCGTGATCGACGCCGACCGCTCGCTCTCAGAGATCAGGCAGCAATGATGCACGCGGTCGTCTTCGATATCGACGGTACCCTGATCGAGTCGCTGTCCGTCGACGAGCGGCTCTATCGATCGTCGATCACGGACGTTCTCGGACCGGTCAGTCTTCGGGACCTCCATGACTACGAGCACGTCACGGATAGTGGAATTCTCGCTGAGATAATCCATGACAATGCGCTCGACGTTGGTGCCGAGACGATCGAGGCCGTCAAGTCGCTGTTTGTCGAGCGGCTTCGAGAGCACGTCGCCGTGTCGGGCGCATTCCCGGCAATCGGCGGAGCGATTTCGTTTTTTGAAACACTGCGCCAGTCAGGGGACAAGCGCGTGGCCATCGCAACCGGGGGGTGGCGAGCGTCAGCGCTGATAAAACTCGAGAGTGCCGGATTCAACATCAACGGAGTTCCGCTCGTTACAAGCGACGATTCTCCACGTCGAGTCGAGATCATGCAGGCCGCACTGGACAAGGCCGGCCAGGAGTTCAGTTCGGTTACGTACTTCGGTGATGCGCTGTGGGATGAGCGCGCTTGCAGACAGCTCGGCTGGACGTTCGTACCCGTCGGTCCGGCGCTGGATGGAATACGCTCGTTCGATGACGTGCGGCTCTGGCCGGGGCAGGACTAGTTGGCATTCAGGCGATATCGAACACCGATCGCGACAAGTACGTTCTCGTCGTTGTAGGGCTCAGCACCGAGTGACAGCAGTAGTGGGACGGCATCCGGCGTCACACCCTTAAGGGCCCAGTCCGAGGCCTTGAAGCGCTGGTAACTCGCACTGAATGTGATATCCAGTGCCTGCGATCGCCGATACAGCAGGTCCACGCGCACGCGGTCGAGGTCGGTCTCGAGACTCGGGAACTGGTCGGGCCCCGATATCAGCGAGATGATCGAAATGTTCGATTCGCCGCGCGAAGTCAACGCGCTGAAGCGCAGGTCGAATTTCTCGGCAATGTTGTCAATGTTGAAGCCGCCGCTTAAGGACGTGAACTTGTCGTCGTTGTTCGCAATCCAGTCGACGTTGCCGAGGGACTCGCTGCCGA
>JAAUXX010032315.1_pt1 | contig 10122 bp, 2 predicted proteins | sample 7278111 | NCBI WGS metagenome assembly JAAUXX01 (sample SAMN14350116, study PRJNA611818) | marine sediment metagenome | isolation source: surface marine sediment (1.8m) | place: French Polynesia: Moorea | collected 2018-08
CAAGGCGCGTCTCGCCGGCAAGGGTGGGTGCCCTTGTCAAGAGGCGCAACGCCGTCCAGAAGCGCTGACACACTCACTGAACCCGGCAATATTATGTTGAAGGAGTACTAGATTTCAGCGGCAGCCAAAGGTGAGTTAGCCCGCGCCGAAACTAAAGCTTAAGACATATAGAAGGTAGCGACAGGGGTGCTATCATCATTTAAGGGCGCGACAATCCCCAATAACAAATGTTTCCAGATGCCTGAAATCCATCCGCCAATTTCCCACCCGGGCGCCATTCCCGCGGCGCAATGGTCACCGAGTACCTCGCGCCATCGCGTCCTCTGTTGGCTTGCCTGCGCACTGGCCGCCGCGCTCGCCATGGTCATGGGCAACCATGCGCTGGGCGCGCCGAAAACGGTGGGCGAGCTATATTTCGAATCCGTCGGCGCGATGCCCGGCAATGTGGTGACGGCGCTGACGCAGGATCACGCGGGCTTCCTCTGGATCGGCACGCAAAATGGATTACTGCGTTATGATGGCTACGACTTTCTGCACTTCCAACACGACCCGGCGGACCCCACCTCCATCGGCGCCAACTATATCCGCGCGCTGTGGCTGGCGGACGACGGTAGGCTCTGGATCGGCACCACATCCAACGGCATATCGATCTACGATCCCACCACGCTCGCCTTTCGCCATATCCGCCACGATCCGGCGAATCCCCATTCGCTGCCGCACCGGCGGGTCTACGCCATCCTCGGCGACGCGCGGGGCGTATGGGCGGGGAGCAACGCGGGCTTGAGTTTGCTCGACCCCGACACCGGCGCGGTGGTGAAGCACTTTCGCCACCGCGACGACGACCCCGGCAGCTTGGGCGACAATCGGGTGCGCGACCTGCTGATCGATCAAGAGGGGGATCTGTTGGTCAGTCACTGGCGCGGGGTAGACAGATTGCGCGGCGACGACGAGCGCTTCGAGCGCCTGGATGCCACGACCGCCGACGGACGGCCGCTGGCGGATTTCGTCGTACAGAGGTTGTTTATAGATCGCCGCCAGCGCTTGTGGGTGGGCACCGCAAAGCATGGCGCCGCCTGGATCGATAGCGATAAGGGACTGCATTTTTTGGCGCTCGATCCCACCTCGCCCAAGGCCATGAAGCATCCACACACCAGGACCTTCGCGCAAATCGATCCCGACACCCTATGGATTGGCACCTACGGCGGCGGCATCTCCATTGTCGATCTGCGCGAGCTCGCTGTCGTCAGAACGATTCGCTGGCAGTCACAGTCCGGTGAAAACCGCCAGGCCTATGTCAGCGCGCTGATGGTGGACCGTTCGGGCCTGCTGTGGGTGGGGGAATGGGGCGGTGGTCTGCACAAATTCAATCCGGCCTCGCGGGCCTTGACCATTCTGCGTCCCAAGCCGGACGACGCCGGGGCCCTGTCCGGCAGGGAGGTGCCCTCGGTATTGGAGCGCCCCAACGGGGAAATCTGGGTCGGCATCGTCGGTCAGCAAATCGACGTGCTCGATGCGTCACTGACGCGAATTGCCAGCCATCGCTATGCGCCCGAGCAGTCGTCGGGCCTCACTATTCTCCCCCAAGCCATGCAAGAGACGTCACACGGCCTCTGGGTTGGCGCCCACAACCAGGGCCTGTTCCACTATGACCCGCTGCGGCGCGCCTTCACCCGTTTTGCCGAGCAGCAAGGCTTGCCGTCCCTGGGCATTCGCGCACTGGCGTACGCTGAGGGAACACTGTGGATTGGCGCCGAAAACGGCCTCAACAAACTACAGCTGGCGTCGGGGCGCATTGCGGCGATCGCGGCGGCCCCGGGGTCGGAAGGGCCCGGCGTTGTCTATAGTCTGGCCATTGCCCCTAACGGCGACGTGTGGCTGGGGGCCGCCAACGGCCTCTATGCACTGCGGCGACAGGAAGGGCGATTGCGGCGTATTGCCAGTGTGGGCGAGGATCAACGCAATCCGATTGTCGTCGACTTGCTGTTCGATGGGCGCGACCGGCTTTGGATCTCCTCGCAAGCCGGCACCCGGGTGCTCACTTTCGCCGACGGCCAACCCGCGGAGTTCCTCAACGTTAATCGCCGCACCGGGCAGCCGCCCGGCGAACTATTGTCCGGAATGGAAGAAGACGCCAATGGCAATATCTGGTCCGTCGCCGGTTATGTCGATCCCGAAATACGCCGCTTCACGCCGCTGGAAAAGTTCGATGGCATGGCGATCGGCCAGCCCTGGAGCACTAGCCATGGCGATCTGCGCGACGGCCGATTCGCGTTTGGCGGCACCAATGGGCTGGCGATTTTTCATCCGGACGAGGTGCGGGCCTGGCGCTACGTTCCGCCGCTGGTGATTACCCGTTTGACCATCGACGGGCAACCGCGGGCCGTGCCCGTCGATCGGCGACTGCAACTCCCCGCCGGCACCCGCAGCGTGCGGGTGGATTTCTCCGCCCTGGATTATTCCAACCCGGAAAAAAACCGCTACGCCGCCTTTCTGCGAGGTTTCGACCCGGACTGGCAAGAGGTCTCCGCGCAGGATCGCTTTGCCGCCTACAACAATCTCGACCCGGGTCGCTACACCCTGCAGATCAAAGGCAGCAACCGTCTGGGCGAATGGAGTTCGCACGAGCTGGCGATCGACATCCACATGTTGCCCTTCTGGCACCAAACGCTGGCGGCAAAAATCGTCGCGGTGATGGCGGCCGCGCTGTTGCTCTATCTCGCCTATATCGCGCGCGTCGGACAACTCAAACGGCGCGAGCGGCAATTGCAGCGCGAGGTGGCTGAACGCACCCTGGAAATCGACCGGCAAAAAGATCATCTTCAGCAAGTATTGAAGGAAAAGGAAAGCCTGTTCGAGCAGATCAGCCACGAGCTGCGTACCCCAGTGACTTTGCTGAACCTTTTGCTGCAGCAGCTGGCGGTCAAACACACCGCGGCGGCAGAGGGCGAAGTGCTGCAGATGATGGTGCGCAGCACGCATCGGCTGGGCCAGATGGTGGAAGACATCATCGACCTGAGCAAGGTGCGCGCCAGCATCCGCCAGAAAAGCAAACAGCTGCCGCTTGCCCGACTGGCCGCCACCGTGGTGGAATTTCTGCGGCCGCTGGCCCGCCAGTACCAGGTCGACATCGAGGTCGAGATCCCGCAGACGCTGGTGGTCGACGCCGTGGAAAAGGAAATGGCCCTGCTGCTGCGCAACCTGATCAACAACGCCATCCTCCACGCCCATTGCCGGCGCGTGCATCTGAGCGCGACATTGACGGGCGACACCGCCGTGCTGCGCGTGCGGGACGACGGCGAGGGGATCTCGCCCGACCACCAGGCCTACATTTACGAGCGTTTCTACCGGGCGCCGTCGGCCCGCCCGAGCGCGGGCAGTGGCCTGGGCCTGGCGCTGGTGAAACAGGTGGTGGAAAACCACGGTGGTCAGATCGATATTCATTCCGACAAAGACGCCGGCTGCGAATTCATTATTCGCCTTCCCAACGCGGCGCGGCTGGAAGACCCCCGCGCCCTGACGCCCTACCATTCGCAGGTGACCGGCGAGTATTTTGCCACCGCCCTCGCGCCGCCGGAGTCCCCGCCGGTGACAAGCGCGGCGGATGCACCGGCCGACGCGGAGGGCCGCGACCGCATCCTGGTGGTGGAGGACGAGCCGGAGCTGTGCCGCGGCTTGCAAAGTGTGTTGGGGGAAACCTTCATCGTCGATACCGCCGGCGACGGCGACGAGGGGCTGAGCAAGGCGAAGCACACGCTGCCCGATTTGATCTTGAGCGACCTGCGGATGCCAAAAATGGACGGCTTCGAACTCCTACAAGCGCTTAAAGGCGATGCCCTCACCCAGCACATTCCGGTGGTGCTGTTGACCGCGGTCGACCAGGACCCGACCAAACTCGAGAGCTACCGACACCGCGCGGACCACTTTTTGCAAAAACCCTTCGATCTACAGGAACTGTTGAGCATTATCCGCGCGATTCTGCACAATCGGCTGCTGACCCGGCAAAAGTTCGAGGCGCGGGCCGCGCCCAAAAGCGAGTTTCTCCAGCGGCTCGATGAACTGCTCGTCGCCGAGCGCGAGGGCGCGCCCGCCAGCGTCGAGTCTCTCGCCGGCGCCATGAAGCTCTCGCGCCAGCAATTCTACCGCAAGGTCTCGGCGGAATCCGGCCTCAGCCCCAAGGAATACCTGCGCCACCGGCGCATGGAGCGCGCGCAAACCCTGTTGGCGCAAGGGCGGCGCGTGGAACAGGTTATGGCCGCCTGCGGCTATCGCGACAGCGAGACCTTTCGCAATCACTTCAAGCGCCGCTTCGGGCAGACGCCGAAGCAATATCAGCGCAGCACTGTCGCCAAGTGACGAGTGTTGGCCTGGATGTTTGCGATCCCAGTCTGTATGAAACATCGGGCTGTGGTCGAATGGCGTATGATGGCAAGGTCGTCGATCGCTTATTTTCCCATGGCCCTTTTAAAGGTCGCCGCATCCACACCAATAAGTTTAAGGATACCCTGCACGGTGCCCGGTTTGACCTCGGTGTGTGCCGGAACCGGGAATGTTACAGTGCCGTCGTCGTTGCCGTAAATAACGTGATCGCCCTTGCCGTGGCGCCGCACCTTGAAGCCCAACGCGTTCAGGCCTTTGTGCATATCTGGATAAGAAACGCTTCCGAGAGCTGCCATACTGCCCACTCCTGTCGACGCTTGGGGAGCTGAGGCCCTAGCCTGCTCCTCAAATTCATCGAATTTCGCGATCAGCGTGTAGGGGTCGTAAATGTCCTCTTTATTGAGGAGCCTAATTTCATTTTCCAGGGATTGCCAGGAGAGACCTGCCTCCAATAATTGAATGGGATCGTACTCGATCGGCGCCATAATTAAGTGTTGACGACGCGGCGGCAGGGCATCGAGATTTTTCGCAAAAGCGTCTACCTGGCTTTTCAGCTCGCGATACCGTGGAGAAGTCCAGTCGATGTCTTTGGCGACTTTGGTTTCGATCAGCGCCTTGATATCTATCGCTTCGAATGTGAACTGTTTCGTCAACTCAGGCTGATCGGCGAGATTGGCGATGAGTCTAAGGCGGCCAAGCACTGGATCCTTGTTGCCGATGGCCGACAGGAACGCTTGCGACGCACGTGTGTCGTTTGGGTTTTTTAGCAGCGCTAGCAGCTGGCGTTCATTTTCTGCGGCGTCTGGTGAAGGCCCGGAACTGATAATGGGCCCAAGTCGGCCGTCATCCAAGGCTTGCTGAACAAGGATATGATTTTTGACGCCTTGAAGGCCTGCCTCGGGGAAGTAGGTATTGCCCAGGTCGGTCAGCGTCCGCTCGTCTTTTTCGCTCAGTTGTAATTGCTTGTTGGATAAATAGGGGTTCTCTTTGAGCACGTACAAGTACTTTCGCACGCTGTCGCTGACTCTATCGGTGCCCGGGAAATATTCTTTTAATTGTTGTTGCTCCTGTGCATTCAGCTCAAGGTTCGAGATCGGACTCGAATCCACATCGGTCGTGCCACGAAGGATCTTGGCTGTTCTCGCCGTCGCGTCAGCCCTTGTGTTGGGTAAAGGTGCCGGAGTCAAATCCTTGGCGACGCGGGGTTTTTGGCCAAGCATCGCGAAGATAGCTTCAATTTGCGTTAGGCCGGCTGCCACCAATTGGCCTTCCTCAAAATCGGCGGCATCTTCACCCAGCCTATCCCTTGCAATCTCTGCCGCCAATGCCCGCTGGCTGTCGGTCATTGGCCGTGAGTTTTCGCGCAGGCTATTTATATGTATCTGAGTCAGTTCATTCACGACTTTTGGTTTATCCCAACCGCTAAGCTGCAGCTTACTGTAGAGGGGAAGATAGGCGTTGTTCAGCAGCTGTGCGTTGTTCCAGTATTGGACAAGCTCGGGCAGGGATTCTATCCCGAGTGGTTGCATGAGTTTGGCAAAGCCATTTGATTCCTGCGCTTTGATTTCATCTCTTGTCGGGGCCAGAAGAAGCCTATTCAGAAGATCAAAATCAGCTTCATTCAATGGGGATTGAGTATCAGCATCGAGAATATTTTCCCACGTTAGATAATTCGGGCCAATAATATGAAAAGAGCTTTTATCGCCGTAAAGCTCGACGGTAAAGTTCCCTGGTGTCCAAGGTAACTTGATATTGTTTACACGCTTGTCATACAAAAAATCAATCACGGGATTATTAAATATTTCTATGTGCACCGGCTTTCCGGCTTGGTTGCGCTTGTCAATATACTCTCTCGAAAGCGCAAGGTAGTAGCGCAGGGTTTCCGGGTTGTGCTTGACGGTTTGCGCAAGCTTTTTGTCGATACTTAGCGCAATATCGACTAGGTGCTGCTTTAATGCAGGGAGTGAAAGATCATTACTTGCTGCGATATCTTCGAGATTTTTATCCGGTTGACTATAGAGAGGCTCTACTATTTTTATCAGGTGTTCATCACCGGGAAGAGGAATGTCATGCCCAGTAAGTTGATCTATTTTTCCCTTTATGCCAAACCGACTTTCGCTAATCCACTCTGGTGCATGAATACTGTAGTCTTTTGCATTTTTCTGAATTGCTTCGTAATAGATTTGCTCTCCGCGAGCAAGAGCTTGCGACTCATTCAGTGTTTTGCTTGCAGAGAGTTTCCTCCCCAGCTGGATTAGAAGATCTTTTTCTTCGTCATTTAACTTCGAAATATCTAATTTTTTTGTAGCGATTCTCGCCATCAGATCCTGTTTTTCAGGGTTGGCGGAGTAAATTGAACTGTCTTTTACCACAAAAAATTGTTCTTTGGCGCGGAGATAAGCTAAAAAATTTTCTGGCTCTTCAAAGCCCATTTTTGGCGCAATTTTTCCTAAGTGCTCAAAATCCTTGTTGTCTAAAATGGCAACTATTTGAGTGAGATTAATTTCTTTTCCGGTTTTATTGTTTTCTTTTAATATCTTATTAGAAATTTCGCTCAAAAACGTTTTCTCCTCGGGTGCCAACGCTTGATAGGCCGCACTATCGAGAATCTTAAAGTAATTTGCTGTGGCTCTGATGAATAATTTTTTATCTGGTGTTTCTGACCAATGATAATCGGCCGCACCCCAGTCCGGAGCCACATCGATTTTTTCTAACTTCACAAAAAAATCGATGACTTTATTGGAGGTGCCTTTGTAAGATCGGTCTGCGGACTTTATCCCATACTCATCCAGCACATCGTGATATTTTTCCATAAGTGATAAATAGTGGGGTAAATAGTCTGGCAATGACGCCACAATCTTACCTAGCTTGGGGTCAATCATGGTGCCTATTTTTTTAAACGTTTGGTTGATACGCCCTTCACCAAAACCCTTGTCACGGCTTATTTCTGACAAGCTCAACCCAGGCGACGTGAGAACGGCTTCCAGTATTTTGATATCGCTGGATGAAAACTTAATCCCTTTAAATTCCTTGCCGGCATATATGGACGTTAACTTACGAGTAAAATCTGATTCGTTGGTATTTTTTTTCCCCTTGCGGGCCATCGCATAAATTTCGGGATTTTTCTGATTGTCAATATCTGTGGGGTTGGATGACGTCACTTTGACATCAGTTTGATTGGTAAACCGTGTTGGCGATGTCGCCGGCTCGCCAACAGGGTTTGCCAGACTGGTGATGGTTGGCGGCGGCGCCTTTTCTGTGTTGTTGAGAAGACTCAATATCGCGGCCTTGGCATTGCGGCGAAGTTTTTTTGCCGTCCCAGGATCAAGATGTTTTGCGTATTGATTCACCTGCGCATTCACCCAAGCGATAAGTTGATCAGGCGTATAGTTTTCGCGGCCCCTTAGGTCGGCGACGCCCCTTGCCAACTCTAGGGTGAGTTGTTCGGCTTGTTCGTTACCGCTGAGTTTCCCTATATAGTCTGGCAGAGGGACTTCCCCGTTAACAATATTTTCCAGCTGTTGCGCCGTCGGCATTGGAGGTTGTGCGCCATTATTCCCCAAGTCGCCGACCCGCGCCGGATTCACCGCGCCGGCGTCGGACAGCAGGGTTGTAAACTTACCCAGGCCTTTGAGCGCGCCCTGCATCAAGGTCTTGCTGAGCACGGCGGTGGCGACGTCACCTTTCACGTTGGCAAACACCTGAGACCAGGAGTCGCCGCGCTGTACCTGGCGGATGTAGTCGAGCATTTTCGCCGTCAATTCGCTGCCGGTGTCAATAATAAAATCACTGACCTCTTGAATAAATTCGTTGGCGCCCTTGGTTTTTAGAAACGCCCCCGCGCCGCCGCCGAGCAGCGTCGACACCAACTGCACGACATCGTCGCGCCGCGTACCCAAGACCTCGCTTACCGAGGTGTCAAGTTGGGCGGATTCGATAACCGCGTGGGCCAGTAAGCGGCTGCTGACAATGGCTGAGGCGCCGCCGAGGACGTTTGCGCTAACGGTGGCCAGGCCTATCGCGCTATCTTGCACGACATTGAGTGCGAATTTGGCGACAGCGCCGCGCCACTCCCCACTCGCGACCGAGAGATCCTTGGTGGCGATCAGCGCTTGCAGCAGCGGCTCTGGAATGTCGTCTAGCGTGGCCGCGGACGCGCCATAAAGTGCCGTGGATGTGTGCGCCAGCTCCGCGGCCAGGCGCCGGTAGGTCTGGACCGTGTGCGCGACACTGGGCGACTGCCAGGTCTGCGCATCGAGCAGGGCGGGTTGCATATAAGCCTCCTGCAGGGTCACCGCAATCGCCCCATCCCCGCGCGGGCGCTTCGAGCCGGGCGCAGCTTCGGGCTGCAAAAAGGCTTCCTCGGGCGCAAAGTTTGTCCCGCCGTCGATGGGGGAGCGCTCGAGTTCCATAAGCTGGCGGCGCAGCAATACCGATTTGGCGAGGCGGGGGTCGTCGGCCGCCGCGCTGCCGTGAGGATTGACGAAGGCCTGATCGCCGCGGGTAATGGCGTCAACATTCGCCAGGTCGATGAGCACCTTCGCTTCCACCAGTTGCATGGATTGCTCGGCCGCCGGCGGCAAATGTTTGTTCTTATAAGCTGTGATATAGCGCGCCGCTGGCAGGGCTTCGGTCCAGTGTTCGAGGTTGTCGAGGCCCTTGCCCAGGCGCTTACTGTCGGCCAGGTGTTCAAGTTTCTCGTTCAACAGTTGTGACAGCCGTTGAGTGCGCTGCCCACTCGTGTAGTGAGCGGCCAAGTCCTCCACGCGGTCGATGGTTTCGCCCGGCTTGAGGTGCGCCTGCAGCGCCCGGCTAAGCGCGGTCAGCAATTCGGGTTTGGTTTTGATCAGCAAATGGTGGCCATTCTGCAAGGCTTGCAGGCGTTCCTGCGATGACAACAGATCGCCCGGCGCTTTGATTTCCGCCGCCTCATCCTGCAGCTCGCCGTGTCGCCGCATGCGGGTCAACTCCTGTTGCAGGGCGTCGATGATGCGTTGTGAAAGATCGCCCTGGGCGTAGTCGAGAAAAACCTGTTTGACGTTGTCGATGGCGGTGTTGGCGTTGAATGGATTATCGCCGTTGCCGGCGGAATCCCGAGATTGGCGCAAAAAATGATTGATGGCCCGCTCGACGCTTTGGCGATCGCTGAAAGGGGGGCCAATGACGGCATCCTGAGGGCTGGACGGCGATAGCCAATCGCCGATATCGGGCGAGTCAAAAAGCGGCGTTTGCGGCACCAACAAATCGTGCTCGTCGAATCCGGCGCCGCCAAGACGGAGATTGCCGGCGATCGAAAAGGTGTCGCGGTGATTGTCTTCCTGGCGTCGAGTTGGGGGCAGCGGATTGGCGTCAAAATCTGTGCGATAGCGATCAAACTGCGCCCTCGCCGGCGCAATATTCGCGCGCGATAAAAATAAGTCGGGGGGTTGATCGCCATTGTCAGCGTTCAATTCGAGCGTAAAAGATCCCGAGAGCCCCTTTCTTTCTACGTCGGTCATGTGCAGTCGTTAAACCCGGATACCTCTTGAATTAAGAGAACGCCAATGCCAGTTGTGTATTCCAGTGCAGCAGTATGCCGAGTATGCGACAGCGTTGAAATACGACGAATGGTGTAGCTATTAACCCGGCATTCAAATACTAACGAGAGACTATTAATCAGTACACATGCCTAGAGGAATCGATTATAATAGGCGTTATGAAAAATGATGCCAGAAAGTTAAGCGCCGAAGAACAGCATTTAATACG
>JAAUXX010018426.1_pt1 | contig 10117 bp, 7 predicted proteins | sample 7278111 | NCBI WGS metagenome assembly JAAUXX01 (sample SAMN14350116, study PRJNA611818) | marine sediment metagenome | isolation source: surface marine sediment (1.8m) | place: French Polynesia: Moorea | collected 2018-08
ACCAAGTACAATCGATTGTCGAAGAAAGGACAGCACAACTTAAATGGAGTTTAGATGTCCAAGCTAAACTTTCTGAAAAAATGCGTCAACAAATTCAGCAGTTGCAACAACTTAATGAGTTAAAAGATGATTTTCTCAGTAGTATGTCTCACGAGCTGAAAACGCCTTTGACTAGTATGAAAATGGCGATTAAAATGCTGCGTCAGCCTCTATCTGAAGCGATGCGAGACAAGTATCTCAATATTCTCGAACAGGAATGGGATCGCGAATATAATTTAATCAAAGATTTACTGACTTTACAACAGGCAGAATCGGGACAGTTAACATTTGATCCGCAGGAGCTAAATTTTCATCAGATTGCGGAAGAACTAGTTGGCTCTTTTACCGAAAAATGGCATTCTAATCGGGGATTGACCTTGGAAACTCATTTTTCTGAACCGAATTTAAGTTTTTATTCTGATTTGGATAGTCTGAATAATATTCTCAATGAGTTATTATTGAATGCAGGTAAATATGCTGAACCTGATACTGCGGTTAGTTTATCTGCTAGTAGTCATCAGACTCTTAAGGGAAAAGAACTGGAAATTACAATTGAGAATAATGGTGCAGGGATTGCCGAGGATGAATTACCTTATATCTTTGATAAATTTCGTCGCGGTAAAGGGGTAACAGATCGCGCTGTTCCTGGTACCGGTTTAGGTTTAGCTTTAGTGAAATATTTAGTCGAACATCTTGATGGTAGTATCTCTGTAACCAGCAAACCTTTAGAAAATTCGCAAGTTTTTAGAACAATTTTTACAGTAAAATTACCTCAGATTAAACAAATTTAACATATTTGTGAATTCTATAATTTTGAATTCTGAATGAAAAAAAAACACGAATTATCTTGGTATAACAATAGCTATTCTCCTTTTATAAGACAAGTTAAAACTTTTTTTATTGCTTTACGATTTCTCTTATCTCTCTGGTGGGATAATTTAGTTGGCAATAATTCTTCTAAACAAAAAACTCGGCGGGCTAAATGGCTAGTCAGAAATTTATTGAATCTCGGTCCAACATTTATTAAAATTGGGCAGGCATTGTCAACTCGTGCTGATTTGATTCCCTTAGAATATGTTCAAGAATTTAGTCAATTACAAGATCGAGTACCGCCATTTGCTTCGGAAAAAGCGATCGCGGTTGTGGAAAAAGAGTTAGGAAAATCTATCTATAATTTATTTCGTGATTTCGATCCCAAACCAATTGCCGCTGCTAGTTTAGGACAAGTTCATAGGGCGAGATTGCATACAGGAGAAGATATTGTTGTTAAGGTACAACGGCCGGGATTGGAGCAATTATTCAATCTAGATTTTGAGATTTTACATCGTTTAGTTAGATTTATTAATCAGTTTGCTCGAAGTTTAAAAAAATATAATTTAGAGGCTATTTATCAAGAATTTTTTGAATTATTATTTCAAGAAATAGATTATATTCATGAGGGCAAAAATGCCGAGCGCTTTCGGGAAAATTTTAAGAAATATCATAAGGTAATTGCCCCTAGAGTATATTGGCAATATACAACTCGCAAAGTTTTAACTTTAGAATATTTACCAGGCATCAAAATTGACGATCGCCAAACTTTAGAAGACCATAAAATAAATACTAAAGAAGTAATTCAACTGGGAATTACTTGTTATCTCAAACAATTATTGGAAGATGGATTTTTTCAGTCCGATCCCCATCCAGGAAATATGGCAGTTACCCCCCAAGGAGAGATTATTTTTTATGATTTTGGTACGATGGCAGAGGTTAAAGCGATCGCGCAAGACCAGATGGTTAAAACCTTTTTTGCTGTTTTAAAAAATGATACCGATGAGGTGGTACAAACTTTAATTTATATGGGATTAATCGAACCTGTTTCTGATATGACTCCCATTAAAAGAATGGTCTCTTTTCTCTTAAGAGAATTTCGGGATAAACCAATAGATGTTAGAGCTTTTGAACAAGTGGCTGACGAAATTTATCTGATGTTTGAGCAACAGCCATTTCGTCTCCCTCCCCAGATGACTTTTATTATTAAATCTCTAACGACTCTAGATGGTATTGCACGGGTTTTAGATCCTCAATATAATCTTTTAGCTGCTGCCCAACCTTTTCTGAAAAGTCTGGCTTTTTCTCAGAAACCAACTAATGTTTTAGGTGCTGTAGCTCGACAAACCAAAGATCTAGTGCAACAAAAATTTAATCAGCCTAGTCGCACCGAATTATCTATTCAAAGATTAGAATCTCGACTAGAATTAGGGGAACTACAAGTTCGAGTCCGTTCTGTAGAAAGCGATCGCACTTTGAAGCTAATTCAATTAGGTATTAAAAGTTTAATCTTTACTTGTTTAACAGGATTTACTCTCTTATCAGGAACGATTTTTTTAGTTAATGCCTATAAAATTTTGGCTTTTGTGATGTTTGGCCTATCGGGATTATGGTTTTTATTATTGATGCGCTATCTCATGAGTTTAGCTGTTAAGGAAAAAATGGCTCGTATGGGCAAAAAATAATTAAGTATTCTATGATCAAGGCTGAACAGCCACTTTGGCAATCTGCGATCGCGTTTTCTTCGACGCATTTCATGTACGCGGGGCGCGTAGTGCTTCACTTTGCATATAGCAGTAAAACAGTTAATACCACAAATACTGCTATTAGGAATGCCAAAATTAGCCGCAAATAAAATTCTAATTCATCCACTCTTTTCTCTAATTGCTCAAAGGGAGTAGTAGCATGAATATAGTTGGGCTAATGCTTTAAGTTTATTTGCTTTTTCTTTTTGATTATTTATATTAGTTTCACCTTTTTTATCGCTCATTTGTCATACTCCTAGCAGGTTTAAAAGAGATTTTCAAGACATCCCCTATAGCAATCTTATGTGAGTTATGAAATTTTAAATAGATGAAAGGCAGAAGGCAGGAGGCAGTCCTAACCCTAACCCTAAAGGGTACCGCTTCGCATAAGGGTACACCTTCGGATAAGGATACCGCTGCCCCTTCGGGTAGAGCAGACCCTTTGGGTAGAGCTTCGCAAGCGCAAGCGCATAAGGGCAGAAGCTATTTTCACAAATGATTTAGGATTGCTATATTAATTGGGAATTCGTTGGGGATGTCTTGATTTTAAAGTAAGCTTGATTATCTGTTGATTATCGCTGGAATGATAATTGCGAGAGCAGAGGTGAGAATTAATCCAAATGCTAAGTTAACTACCTGCTGAGAAGATTTTTGGTAGGTTTCTATTCTTATATTAAATTTTTCTTGCTCATTTACTAGTTTTTCTAATGTCTCTTCAATTTTGTCTAGTCTGCTGCTGGTGGTGGTTTGAAATTCTTGTTCGGTTATGGTTTTTATTTACCGTATTCTAAGTTTATTATAAAGACCATGACTTGGTATCTGGTATCCAGAAAAAGAAGAAATATCAGTAAATTTACTGTTCAGGATTTAATTCCGATCGTGTTAAAAAGTGGCAGTACCAGGCGATGTTTAGGAATATTCTCGATTACTTCAATACATCACCTAAATAGTTAGGCAGCTAGGTACATAAAGTATGTGCCAAAATGTTCGACTCTCTAAAGATGGCAAAACTTGATCAAGGTCTTCCCTCTTGGAACCATTGGCGACAAGAGAATCTCGCTATTGAGCTTATAAGACGATGAAGAGGTTTTATTTCATTGCATTAGTGATAGCCCTGACTTTCGGGACTATTTCACTTCGAGTCCTCGCGAGATTTAGCAGTGCTAGAAGTAGCAACTCTCTACTTGTATTGAGCGATCAGTCTGCGGATGAGCCATGCCCCAGTACACCGCGAGGTATGGCTGCTTGGGTGTCTTCTCGTACTTCTAGGAGTGTAGCGAGGGTAAAAACTCGACCCGTTCCAGGTCAGGAAGCGAAGAGAAGTCAATTTGCTGGCACGGCATTCTTCTTCAGCAAAAATCTTCTCGTTACCAATCATCACGTCGTGAAGGATACGGCGGGTTTCTCCGTAGTTCTAGAGGATGGTCGTGAATTTGAGGGAGTGCTTGAAGGATATGATGCTGATTCTGACTTAGCGGTTATTCGTGTCGAAGGTCAAGATCTCCCTCCAGGACTCGTGATTGCCAATACTGTTGTTCTTGGCGAACCTGTGGTTGGGATAGGCTATCCCTTAGGGCTTCAACAGAGCATAACTCAAGGCATAGTGAGTGGCGTGAATGTAGAGAGTTCCTTTGTGTTGGAAGATCGTTCCGTACGGCTACTTCAAATTGATGCCCCGATTAATCCAGGCAATTCTGGGGGTCCATTATTCAACTGTTTTGGTGAAGTTGTGGGAGTAAACATGGCGATTCATCCTTCTGGACAAGGGATTGCCTGGTCAATTTCAGCCGAAGAGATTCGTCATATAATTCCGACAATTGCTCAGGGGAAAGAGGTTCCCAGGGGATACCTGGATGTAGGTTTATCTATGGTTCCCCAGAACCTAAGAGAGACTCTTAACAAGCTAGATATAAAACCAGCACGAAATGTCGGAGTCTATGTCTTCAGTGGAAATTCCCCAGAAAAGGCAGTTCAACAGGGATTAAATACAGGAGATATCGTGTTATCCATTGCGGGAACCGACGTGAAATCCCCTCGTCAGTTTCTGCGACTCTTGGCGCGGCGAAGACCAGGAGAGATCGTAACACTCTCGATTCTGAGGGGATCTACTACTATGGATATTGAGATCGTCCTCGATCAGCGCCCCTCGAACCATTAGTCTGTCAATTGTGATTAGATTTTCAATACATTCTAATGCTAGTGTAGAATCTGAGACTTCCTAATCGCATTCCTAAATTCTATGCTTCCCACATTACTTGCTTTAGATTTTGATGGTGTAATTTGTGATGGTTTGATTGAATATTTTGCGACCACAAAAAAGACTTATTACAAAATTTGGCAAGCAGATTCAGTAACGATAACTGATGAATTTGCCGAGCTTTTTTCGCAGTTACGTCCTGTAATTGAAACTGGTTGGGAAATGCCTGTTTTATTGCGATCGCTTGTGTTAGGAATTACGCCAGAAGCTATCTTATCTCAATGGCATTTGATTCGCGAACAAATAGTTACCCAAGAAAATTTAGATAAAAAATTAATTACTCACAGTCTAGATAGTACTAGAGATGATTGGATTAATAATAATTTAGATGATTGGTTAAGTTTACATCGTTTTTATCCAGGAATTTTGGATAAGCTGCAACAAATTATTAATTCTGATTGTCATTGCTATATCGTCACAACTAAAGAAGGAAGATTCGTTAAACAATTATTAGAAAAACAAGGAATTGAATTACCAGCTAATAAGATTATTGGTAAAGAATCTAAGCGTCCTAAATATGAAACCTTGAGATTATTAAGAGATACTATTCCTGGCTCAGATATTAGTATTTGGTTTGTGGAAGATCGCTTAAAAACTTTGGAGTTGGTTAAACAGCAAGCTGATTTAGCGGAAGTACAATTATTCCTTGCTGACTGGGGATATAATACCGAATTAGAAAGAAAAAAGGCGCAAGAAGATTCTCAAATTAAATTGATATCTTTAGCTGAATTTAAAATTACTAATTGTTAGTGGTTAGTGGTTAGTTGTTAGTTGTTGTCTGTTTCAATATTATTTCCTTGGATTATTGTATGTAATTCCCAATCAGTATCGGTATCGGGATAATCTAAACGATAATGTCCGCCGCGACTTTCAGTGCGAAATAAGGCACTTTTGAGGATCAGATTAGCAATATCTATTAGGTTGAAAGTTTCAGCATACATTCTTAAATTTTCTTCATCAGGAGCAGAAAATTGAATTTGTTCTGTGGGAGATAACTCTAAAATATATTTATTCAGATCGAGACTAATTAGTTCCTGACGCCAAGTTTGAATTTGAGATAGTGCCTTTTCCATGACTTTCTGGCTACGACAAATACCAGCACTTTTCCATACGAGATAGGGTAATTGTTCTCGAATATTCTTAACAGTATCAATCCCAAAATTAGTTTCTTTAACAGTTAATAATTTTGGTTCCACTTGAGAAATATTAAATTTATTAGCTGAAATCTCTAACTTAGATAACTGACCTGCATAGACAATACATTCTAGTAAAGAATTACTCGCCAAGCGATTAGCACCATGAACTCCAGTACTAGCGGTTTCTCCCACTGCGTATAAACCTGGAATAGAAGTTTGATTGTTCGTATCGACAGCAATTCCTCCCATCCAATAGTGAGCAGCTGGAGCAACAGGTATCGGTTCATGAAAAAGATCTACGCCCCATTTTTGACAAACCCGAATAATATTGGGAAATCGATAACGAATTTTGGCTTCGGGGATGACACTTAAATCCAAATAAACATTACTGTCTCCAGTTTTTTGTAAATGAGTAAAAATCGCCCGACTCACCACATCTCTCGGTGCTAATTCCCCATCGGGATGATAGTCAAAAGCAAAACGCTTGCCTGTTTTATCTACTAGATGCGCTCCTTCTCCTCTAACAGCTTCACTAATCAAAAATCTCGGTGCGCCTAATTTGGTCAAGGCAGTAGGATGAAACTGCACAAATTCAGCGTCGCGTATTTTCGCGCCACTACGCCAGGCGATCGCGACTCCATCTCCTGTGCTAACCTGAGGATTAGTAGTTTGGGAAAAAACTTGTCCGCCGCCTCCGGTAGCCAAAATCACTGCACCTGCGCTAATCCAGGTAATTTTATTTTCATAGAGAATGCTAATGCCCTGACAAACCCCTTCATTCAGCCATAAATTTAGAGCAAAGGCTTGGGATAAGACGGTAATATTAGAGCGTTGTAAAACCTGTTGCCTGAGGGTACTAACGATCGCCCTACCCGTGGTATCCGCCGCATGAAGTACCCTGGGGCGTGAATGGGCAGCTTCGAGAGTCATTGCCAATTGTTCATTTTTGCGGTCAAAAGCGACTCCCATCTCTACTAAAGATTGAATCGAACTTGCTCCATGTTCTACGAGAAACTGTACTGCTTCGCGATCGCACAAACCCGCACCAGCTTTTAAGGTATCCTCTAGATGTAGTTTCGGAGAATCCTTGGGGTTAATTGCCGCTGCGATCCCTCCCTGTGCCCAATCACTAGCCCCTGTTTTCAGTTTCGCTTTCGTGATCAAGCCAACACGGTAGTGGGAAGGTAAACATAAAGCAGAATATAGTCCCGCAGCACCAGAGCCTATTACTACGACATCAAAATTAGAGTAACCTTTCTCTTTAGACATATTTGTGCGAAATTCAATTTATAGAACCTAGGTATTAAGGATTGGATGATGGGGAATAAGTAGTAGGTAAAAAATTTAGAATGTGTAATTAATTCTACCTCCAGATAGTAACAATGATGGCTGGTTTGCCTAGCTAGAGTTTTATTTCCTATTTTAAACTGGCGATCAATAGGAAAAAATCTGGGAATAATAAAGAAGACGAATTGTTGAATATTTATATGAACCCCAATCCAGAACTCAGTTTAATAGAACAGAAACATATTGAATTAAGAAAGCATCCACGCCTAGACGTAGATTTAGGAACTTCAATTGAATTTAGGCTCCAAGATGACGAACATCAGATTTTACATGAAGCTTTTATTGTCGATATGTCCATTGACGGTTGCGGAATCAGAACATTTAATCAGGATGCTAAGCAGCTTAAAGAAAATGCTATCTGTTACATCAACGAGCCAGACACAAGGCATATTCTTACTAAAACCAAAATTGTATGGATCAAGGAAACAGAAAATAATGCTTTTAGAATTGGGCTTAAATTTATCGATTAGAAACTGATAACTGATAACTGTTAAATGATTAATAATGGTTCCCTACTTTACGATGATGCACCGCAGTTAAACCATCAGGATTAGAAACTTTACCTGCTGTAATCTTTCTCTTTGTGTAAAATTTAATCAATATTTTTTTCGAGCTAATAAAATTCTGATTTCCAGGCAAATTTTTGCTTTGTTTTGATTTAATTGGTGATAAATCAAGAAAAAATTTGGGAACTATAAAAAAAGAGAAGCATAAAAACTACATCTACAATGCAAACTAATCTAGAAATAAATTCAACAGAACAGGATCGCAAAGAATCAAGAACACATCCACGCTTAGACGTAGATTTAGGAACTTTGATTCAACTCAGTCTCCATAATGATCATTTTCAACCTTCATACAATGCTCTTATCCTTGATGGTTCTCTCGGGGGATGTGGAATAATCACAGTTAATAAAGATAATAAGCTATTTCAAACCGATTATACTTGTTACCTCAAAGCTCCTGAAGCAAGTCATACTGTTATTAAAGCTAGAATTGTATGGGTAAAGGAAAGGGAAAATAAAGTTTTTAGACTCGGACTTGAGTATATCGATTAGTTACTGATAACTGATAACTGATAACTGTTAACTGATTAATAGTGGTTCCCTACTTTACGATGATGCACCGCAGTTAAACCATCAGGATTAGAAACTCTACCTGCGGTAACTTTACTATAAACAATCCAGTGATCATTACATTCCATCCGAGTCACTACTTCACATTCTAGATAAGCTAGGGCTTGGGTTAAAATTGGTGAACCATTCTCCGCCGTTTGAGTAGCGACTCCCGCAAAGCGATCTGCACCAGGTTTAAAGCGCTTAAGAAAATGTTTCATTAAGCCTTGATATTTGCCTTCTTCCAGGACATTTAAGACAAAGCGATCGCCGACTTGCATTAAAGATTCGATCGCCCGATCCTTAGCTACAGCGATCGTAAAACCAGGGGGTTCAAAACTAGCTTGAGATACCCAAGAAGCGAGCATCGCACTACTGACATGATCTTTAGTCGCAGTGATTATATAAAGCCCGCCGCTAATTCTGCCCATAGCTTTATCTAAATCGCTATCGAGGGATTTCATCTGTTTAACTAGCTTATCGCGAGATAAAAATTGTCCTAAATCTGTCCCCGATTCTTCACATAATTGATAAGTCGCCTCGTTAGGAGTATCTTTAACCCGAATTGAGGGAAAAGCCATTTTTAAACCCACATCGCGGAATTTAGTTAACAGAGGATCGATTGGTTCATCGTTATCCCCATAGGATTCAAACATCCCGATAACTTGCTTTTCTTTAGCTGCGGCTAATAATGTTCCCACATTAGCCACAATATCTTGATGATTATGCCCTGATAAAGGGGGCATTCCTAAAACGATTCCCGAAGAGCGGGAGACTAATTCATGAACTTCGGTGTTTTCTGCCGATCGCAAATCGAGCATTTCTACCGCTACCCCAGTTTTGGTAATCCCGTGGGCAATCGCTTGGGATAGGCGATCGCTGTAACCATAGTCAGAAATATAAAATACGGCGGCGGTTTTTTCGGCTTTAGTTTGGGCTTTACTCCATTTGTAATAGCGATCTAATAATTCCTGTAAGTTATGACGCAATAAAGGACCATGTCCATTAGCAACAGTGGTAATTTCGCCTAGTTTATCCATCCGCTTCATGGCAGAAAGTACCGAACGAGCATTGGGAGCCATCAAACAATCATAATAGAACCGATAATCTAGCTCGATCGCATCTAAATCTTCATCAAACAGAAGATCTGAACAATAATGCATGCCAAAAGCATCACAGGTATATAAAATATTGGTTCCGCGATCATAACTAAAGATGGTATCTGGCCAATGGAGATTCGGTGCATTGATAAAATCTATAACATGACCATTGCCCAAATCGATACTATTGCCAGTTTTAATGATCTGGGACTCAAAAGGTTGATGAACCAGATCTTCTAAGAATTTAATTGCTGTTTTAGCGGCGACTACCGTTGCTTGAGGCGCTAAGGTTAAAAAATCTGCTACTAAACCACTATGATCGGGTTCAGTATGACTAATAATTAGATAATCAATTTCTTTGGGATCGATGATTCCTTGCAAAGCATCAAGGTATAGCTGGCGAAATTTAGCATGGGAAGTATCGACTAAAGCTGTTTTCTCTCCTCGAATTAAATAGGAGTTGTAAGTAGTACCATTTTGTAAACCAAATTCGATATCAAAGCGATCGCGATCCCAGTCTAAAGAACGTATTGTAGTAGTATCTGGGGCTATTTCCGCAGTTTGGATA
>JAAUXX010026270.1_pt1 | contig 10103 bp, 9 predicted proteins | sample 7278111 | NCBI WGS metagenome assembly JAAUXX01 (sample SAMN14350116, study PRJNA611818) | marine sediment metagenome | isolation source: surface marine sediment (1.8m) | place: French Polynesia: Moorea | collected 2018-08
GTAGAGCTAGCCATTGCAGGTAATGCACAAGTACTAGTCACCCATAATATTAAGGATTTTCAGCAATCGCAGTTAAAATTCCCTCAATTACAAATTAAACAACCAAAGGAGATTATTTGATATGGGTTCATTACATTTAAGAATTCCAGATGACAAGCATCAAAGACTGAAAGAGCTAGCCCGCTCTAGAAACATTAGTGTTAATAAGTTACTCGAAGAATTAACCACAATGGCTTTAGCTGAATACGATCTGGAAACCAGATTTAAACTTAGAGCAAGTAGAGGCTCAACAGAAAAGGCATTGGAAGTTCTAGATAAATTAAAACAAGATTTCGGAGATAAAGAATAAAACAAATCTACCAACCGAACTGATACAGTCTTTTTCTCTGCATATCTCTGAATACGTTCCCAGATAATTTCAGAGAAGAATTGTATCCGAACATGGGGGCGTTACACAAAATCTGTATTTCGTCAACTCATTGACTGGGCTGACCTCTAGATATAACCGCTTTTTTTGAAGTAATGTTAAGGGTAAAACCATCTTCACAATGTTTTCACAGCATATATTTAGATTTTTTAGTGTAGTGTAGGTAAGCAGAATAATTTGAACCTATCTTGCTAATCAATTTTTTGGATTTCCAAGTCGCAGGAGAAGAATTATGACAACAATATTGACAGAAATAGGCTGGGAAGATGAAAACGGAAATCCACTCGGTACGTGGACGAATCGGGCAGATGTCGTTGATGAAGGCGATGAAATTACAGTAGCTAGCGGTGTCACAGCTAACAGCCTAGCTGGTAAAGACAGAATTACAGGCACTAACACTGCCACTGGCGGCTCTTTCGGCATTGACAACAGCGGCATCATTGATACTGGTGAAGGCAAAGACACCATTACAGGGATTGGTGGTAGCAGGGGCATCTTTAACACTGGTACTATTGAGACTGGCGAAGGTAAGGACACTATCTTCGCAAATAGCAACTCCTACGGCATCTACAACGGGGGTTCTTACAGCGAGAACGATGGCATCATTAGTACTGGTGCTGGTAACGATATCATTACTGGTGGCACTGGCAATACTAACTTTTCAGGTATTTATAATGCTGGCATCATTGATACTGGCGATGGTAAAGACACTATCACTGGCGCTGGCTACTCCTACGGCATCTATAACACTGACACTATTAAAACTGGTGCTGGTAAAGATACCATTATTGGCACTGGCGGCTTGTCTGATGGCTTTTTTGGCATCTACAACGGTGGTGGTAGCATCGATACTGGTGCTGGTAAAGATACCATTATTGGCATTGGCACTAGTACTGGTATTGCTTACGGAACTATTAAAACTGGCGATGGTAACGACACTATCAAAGGGAATAGCACTGTTGACTCGATCTACAATCAAGGTGGCATCGTCAATGTCAATATTAATACGGGTGCTGGTAACGACACTATCATTGGTCATAATAACAGTACCAGTTCTGCCCCTGGTATTAGCAACGAAGGAACTGTGATCGATACGGGGGTTGGTAAAGATACAGTCGATGCCTTAACTGGTGGTTTTAGCGGCGACGGCATGATCGATTTGGGTGTAGGTCGCGATCTGATTCGGGGCTTCGGCGAGCAAATTGTGGATGGCGGCAGAGGCTTCGATACCGCCGAGTTAGGGATTGACTTTGAGGAAAACCAAATCACCCTTGGCAGTACAGCTCCAACCTCTATCGACATTACATTCGATTCCGCAACCATGTCCTTTACTGATGTAGAGCTGTTTGATTTTAACGGTCAAGAGTTCGCTCTTGAACAACTGCAAGACATGGTGTAATGGTTCATTGCTGGAACTACCAACCAATCACCGATACAGCCTGTTCTATCTGATCGGGTGACACTTCTAGGGGGTACCAACCTAAAGCGAAAAAGAAACTGTACATTGAGGCAGTCTCTGGCAAATGGAAGGATTGTGGCGAAAAATACCGTTAACAGAGGGGAGTGAGCGTTATCGTACCTTGGTAAACCAATCAAGGTGAGCGATGAGTTTTAGTATACCCGACCCATTGGCAGTGCTATCGGCCGTCAACTAAGTCACTGCCAGAAACAAGCACGAATACTTCAACAACAATATCTCAAAACTGCTCAGGAGTTCCAAGGCCAGGAACTCAAGCAATCTATGGCTCAGCTTCAAGCACAACAGCAAATCTTGGCCGAGGACCAAACCACCTACCATCATGCTCTCCAGACCATTACTCTAGCCATTCATCCTTTTAATTTCCTTAGCCAGCAATTTCAGCTCTTAGAGGAACTATCAATCTGTCTGAGTGCTCCCTTAAAATAACTATCGCTCCTCGCCCAAAGTTATGGTGGAGACAAGGCTGCTCAAGCCGTTGATACCTTTGAGCAGCAAATTCCCTCGATAGCTCAGGGCCTTCAAGCCTGGTGGCAATGGGTTAATGAAGCTCTCGCGCTCCAAACAGAAGACCTAGCAGTACAAAAGTGGGTACTCACACTTCTCTTGCCTTGGGCTTATTGGCAGCAACAAGCCGATAAAACTCGTCATCCCGAACTGAAACAGGAGTATCAACAAGCGGCCCACAGAGCCTATGAACATTTGGCTGCTCATCCCCTCACTCAGCAAATGGGGGTCAAACAAGGGCAAGATTGGATTGAGTGGGCTCAATGGATGAGTAGCAAATATCAACGCACTTCCTCCGCTGTGGAAGGACGCAATGGCTATTTATCCAAACTCCACCATGCTGGGCGAGGATTAAGCCCACAATCTTTGAAGGTTCTCACCATTATTCACAATTTCGACCTCAAGCGAGCTGATGGAACTACCGCAGCTCAAAGGCTATTTGACCATCGTTTTCCTGACTTATTCGAGTGGGTTGTTGACTATATGGGGGAACTTCCTGTGGCTCGACGCTCCTCCAAGGTACAACAAGCCAATCCCTTACCCCAAGCTCTTTTTTCGGCTTAAGTTGGTACCCATCAAGTCTTTGCATGTGTGCAGGATGCTATATATTTTATTACTGATAGTTACTGGCTTGCCTCGTAAACATGAGGTGATATTGCCCGTCCATCGCCATTAGTCGCTCGTGAGTCCCAGTTTCAATAATCCTTCCGTTTTGCAGGACAACAATCCGATCTGCTAGTTTGGCTAAAGCTAAACGATGGCTGATGACCACAGAAATTTTATTAGAGGTAATAGTGCCAAAGAGCTGATAAATCTCATGCTCGGTTTTCGGATCGAGGGCTGCGCTAGGTTCATCAAAAATTAATAGCTCTACAGAAGATAACCGCATCAAGGAACGAGCGAGCGCAATTCTCTGCCACTGTCCCTCAGATAGATCCACCCCACCTTCTAATTGCTTGCCCAATGGAGTTTCTAAGCCTTGGGGTAGATGCTCACTCGCTGTAGCGATTCCTGCTTTTTGGAGAACATTGTTAAGGGCGCGATCGTCCAGTATTAAAGGCAAATATCCAAAGCCTACATTTTCTCGTACCGTAGCGGGAAACCGAGCATAATCTTGCATAATTACAGCAATACGGGAATAAATTTTTTTCAAGTCAAGCTCCCGTAAATCTTGCCCATTCCACAGAATTTTGCCCCCTTGAGGGTCATACAAGCGACAGATTAGCTTGGCAAGGGTTGTCTTACCTGCACCATTTTCCCCAACCAGTGCGATCGTTTCATTGGGCTGAATTGTCAGGTTGATATTTTCCAAAACCTTTCTGTCGCTACCTGGATAAGAGAAGGATAAGTTCTGGATTTGTATTCCCCTTTGCTTTTCCCTTCCCCTTTGGTTCGAGGAAAATCTGGCAGCAGTATTACTCCTGGAAGGCAAGGATAACTGCAATTTTGGCTTTAGTTCTAAGAGTTGAAAAATCCGACTAGTACCTAACACTACATCGTACAAGTCAGAGCCATTATTGATGAGGATAAATAAACTCTGACGCACTTGCAAAATCAAACCCGAATACAGAGCTAAATCCCCCAAAGTATAGTTACCGCCCAAAGCCCCCATCACTACATAAACATAAGGCAAAGCAACTCCCAATCCACCAAGCATCGACCAAAAAATAACCATTACCGTACCTTGGCGACGAACTTGCTGCATCGAGCAAAACATTTGCCAGAATAGACTTTGCCACCGATTTAGTAATAAAGGTTGTAGGCTGAATAAGCGTAACTCTTTGGCATATGCCTCGCCCATTAAGACATTTTGGTACAAGTTCATTTGGCGAACGATACCAGCCTGAGTTTCTTCAACTTTCCAGCTTTGTTTGCGATATTTCAGTTCTACGTAAACCGAGGGGGCGGTAGAAATAAACAAGATCAAAGGTATCCACCAAGCGATCGCTCCAGAAAGTAAAACCGCTGGTATCAGGATAAAGAAACCATTGAGGGTGGTAACGATAATAAATGATAGGTGCTTTAGTCGCTCTATTCCTTGTTCTGACAACTGAACCAGATTTAATAGTTCGGGGGTTTCAAATAAGGCAATATCCTCAAAATTGGCAACTTTGTCCAAAACCCGTCCTTGAACAAAACCTTGAACGCGATCGCGCAGGGAGGAAAAGACTAGGTTAGTAACTGTGTTCATCGAGTCTGTGAGCAGATTGAGCAGAATTAAGCCCCCAATAGTCCACAATAAAAGTGGCTCTTGCACCATGAGAGCGCTCGGGTTTGTTGTTGTTCCTTGTCTTAGTAAACGGGATGCTTCATCGATAACGATCTTGTTGAGAAACAGAGCGACTGGTGAACCCGCGCCACTAAATAAAGTTAGGAGGATGAGATAGCGTAATTCAATTGGTGCTGCCTGAATCACCAAAACTAGGCTACGGCGAAAACTTTGTAATAGTCTGATTTTGCTTGGTTGCATGGAACAACAGGAGATCGAGAGAGTAAACTTTAATTTAGTACAAGTGCGTGTTGAAAGAGCAGTTTAAAGCAACAAAAGTGATGGTGTTTGGCTCTCTAGTACGGGATGATTGTTTTACTTGTTGGTCTGATGTAGATATTGCAGCTTGGGGAATTTTCTCCGCTTCAAATTGTATATAATTTGTATATAATTTGTGTATAATTTGTATATAATAAAAATAGGGGTAGTTAATCTAAGCCTAATTTTGGAGTAAAAAGAGGAGGTCTGATATGTCTAGGCAAAAAAACTTAGAGCCTCTAAGGCGGTTAGCGTCGCAGTTAGATAGTACTAGCAAGCAACTCCCCTACTATCAACCGAAAGTTTACTCTCTTGGTTCCCTCGAACAAGTTCAGGCTTATGCACAGGGGTATGGAACTGATGCGACTAGGTGGTATTACAGTTCTTAAATGTCAGAGCGCATTGAAAAAGTCAAAAGTTGACGAGATGGGAAATTGCTAGCTAACTATGTAGGAGGAGAGTACTATAAAGGTGAGTTCTTCCCTAATCTGGCGATTATGCCTATGTTTTAGTTTCTTAGAAAAAACAGGGAGGTGAGGGGGCGGAATGCTGTTACTTAAATTACCTGAAATTCCTGAGGATAGAGTAAAATCAGTTTGTTCTTGGCTATGGAAGGCGTTGAATAGTCATTTGGGAACTGCTCTAACAAGTGGGCTACTGGCTGCGCTTCTCTCTGTATTCTATGCTCTGAACCAATGGCAAAAAACAGTCTACAACCAGCAGCTTACAAACTACAAAGAAACAATCATAGATTTGATCGTGTTTGATGAAGAAGGAAGTCACACCTTAAACAAAAATGGAGACAAACTACGAGCATTGAGAACTTTAACCTCAGATGTTCTGCTTAATCTTGATGAAAAGAACCAGCAAAAATTAGTTAAGTTTCTAGAAGGTTTAGGACTTTTAGACAAAAAAGGGTCGGGACTGCTTGCAGAAAATAATTTGAGGGGTGCCAAACTGAAACACGCGCCTCTGGCTAGAGTCGATTTGAGCCTTTCCGACCTGAGTAAAGCTGATTTAGAGGAAGCTTTTCTAAAGGATACTCATCTAAAAGGTGCAGACTTGAGACATGCTAATCTGAGGGATGCTGAGCTATTAAATTCTGACCTCAGTTACTCTGAAAATATCCCCAGGCGTACTAATCTGAGCCATGCTGATCTGAGAGGTGCCAATCTGAGTGGTGCCGATCTGAGTGGTGTTAATCTGAGAAAAGCTGACTTGAGAAATTCCAAAAAATTAGAACAGGCTAAGATGAATGGTGCGATCTACGATGAAGAGACTAAAATTGCTGATGTTCCAAATTTGAGTAAAGCACATAAGATTGAGCCAAACGCGAAGCTTGAAGGAAAGAACCTGAGTAAATTTGACTTAAGTGAAGCTAAGTTAGCCATGGCCAATCTGCAAGGAGCTGACCTAAGTTTTGCCAATCTGAAAGGAGCCGACCTGAGTAATGCTAGCTTGAGTGGAGCTGACTTAAGTGGTGCCAACTTGAAAGATGCAAAAGTCAGTGATGATGTTAAAGAAGTTGCCAAATTATGTTCCACAATCTGGAAAAATGGTGAAATTCTCAAACCCCAAGATTTTTGTAACGGAAGAAAAATTCCTTACTATATTCCTGATCGATCCTCAGTTACTTATTCTGAAGAACCGATTGTCACCCTGGAAAATTTCCTAGAGTAGCAAAATGTACTGGACTAACAATTGAAACGTAGTAAATCCGTTATCGCTCAAAAATTAAATCTACGTGTTTAAGCCTTTTCAACCAACATAAACAACTTCTCTAGTCAATTTTGCCACTCTAGAAAATTTCTCCTTATCTTTTAATCGCTTTTGAAGGATATATCATCACCTTGAAACCATGTTGCCAACAGTATCGCCAGATACGAAACTAACAATCTGGAAAGGAGGAAAAGGAAGTGCATACTGTCTCAATCGGGATGTATTTCTGGTTATTCAGGATGACATTGCTCAATTACTAGATTTTAATCGGGGTAAGTTTTATGGACTGGACAGCATGAGTACGTTGATGGTGTCCATAGTTCTAGAACAGAACTCAGAAGATGCAGTCGCACACATTGTACAAACCTATGACGTAACTGAGGAGCAGGTTAGAACGGATTTAACCGAACTTTTGCAGAATCTAGAATGCAAGAGATTGCTCGTAGCAAAAGAAAAACAAAGTGATGGCTTTCTCCAACTGCTGCGTCATTGGGAGGCTAAAATAAGCCAAAGTCTAGGTATTGCTTGCTTTTCAACCCTTAGAGCAGTAAACTCGATTTGGCAAAATCTGCTCAACAATAGACAACTCGAAAAAAGCCGATGTTACCAATCCCCCGCTCGCCGCATTGTCGAATTACTGTTAACCTTAAGCTGGCTCAGCTTTCGCCTGCTGGGGTGGAGTACTACTATTTCTTTGTGGCAGAAGTGGCATCGCCCCCTCAATGAGGTTGAAGTGTCGGTTCGAGAGGAGATCGTTCAGATAGTAGACAGAGTCGTCCGTGAGTCGGCAAGTTGGAAGCTCTTCTTCCCCATCGCCTGTAAAGAACGGGCACTTGTCGGTTATCATATTCTCCGTGCCTTCTATGGCTTGCCTGCAACCTTGATCGTCGGCATTAGCCACTATCCCTTCCGAGTGCATGCCTGGGTGGAGTGTGACGGTCGCATCATCACTGATGACCCACCTCATTGTCAGCCCTTTACTCCTATTGTTAGATATTCCTGATGGCGAAAACGAGGACAACAATGCGAACTGGATTTGAAATCATCCTAGGAGCAACTAAGAAGGCTAAATTCAATATATTTTCTCTTCAGCAGTCTAGCACCACAGAATTGCCCCTAGTAACGTTTGCCCGAGATTCCAAAACAGCAATGGCATCAGTGCTGATGGGACAACTCTATTACCAGGATGAGCTAAAAGCTTGTCTTCCCCAGAAAGTTAAGCAGGACTTGCCTTCAGATGCTGCACTGGCGTTGGCAGTTTTTCAACATCATGGCTTGAAAGGTCTAGAATGGCTTGAAGGCGAGTTTGCCCTTGTCATCTTTGACCCCGAGACACAGGGTCTTGTCACTATGCGCGATCCTTTGGGAAGCTGGCCATTGTACTGGACTCACGACGGTCAGACCGTCAGGGTCAGCACTAATCTCCAGTTATTGGCAGGACGACTTCCACAAGCCAATCTTGACCTAGACTTTCTCTCTTTATTTCTGGCATACCCCTATCCCGCTGTTGAGCTACCTACCGAGCAGACAGCATTTGAAAAGGTTAGGCGTATCCTTCCAGGCACGATTATGACTCTGTATCCTGATGGTCGGAAAACGCTAAGCTGGCGTTGGGATTGGATGGCGAAAATCTCTAACGTAGGAGACATTACCCTGGACGATGCTGGTTTCCAGTTCGCTCAGCTTTTCCGACAAGCTGTGAAGGAACGAATCCAGCGAGGGAAGATTGCATCTCACTTGTCCGGTGGGATGGACAGCTCATCAGTAGTGTGCGTTGCCCGCGCCCATATTTCAGCAGGTATTGTCTCAGGCAGGCTGAGCACGTTGTCGATGGTGTATCAGATGCCGAGCCTAGCTGGGGAAACAGATTACATCAAGATGATCGTTGACCAAGGGGGACCGATTGACCCGCAATATCTAGATGGAGATGCCGCGCTAGATTTCCAGTGGTTTACCGACGATTTTCCCAGCCATGACGAACCCTATTTTAGCCTGTACCGCTTAGCAATGGAAAAAGCACTGGTTGATACAGCGCATCAGCTCGGCATAACAACAATTCTGAGCGGTATCGGGGCTGAGCTGATTGTGGAAGGGAATCGCTATCATCTGGCCGATTTAGTGCGTAGAGGTCACTGGTTCGCCGCCCTGAAAGAGGCACGTCAATGGGCTTACGCTAAGAACGTGAGCCCGTGGTCAGTATTGCGCCAATTTGCCATCGAACCGCTACTTCCACCCTTACTGCGTGAAGGCATGGGCACTCTGATGCGACGCGGTTACGGGCGTTGGCCAAAACAAGGGCTGTTTGCCATTCCTCCCTGGATAATCCCTGACTTTGCCCATAAGTCAGGGATGTGGAGCAAGGTTCTGGCAACTGTGCGTCAGCTCAATCGGTATCCAGTCGAGCAATCATTCAATCTCATGGCGTTTCAGGTCGCTGTTGGCAATTGGTCTTCCTGGTATCTTGGGGCACCACTGGGCATCCAAACTTGCCAACCCTTCCTCGACCCACGCCCGATCGTCTACTGTCTGAGTCTACCCAGAGAACTGAGAGAAATTCCAGGCGTTTCTAAGCCAATCCTAAAGAGTGCTATGGGCGGAATCCTTCCCGAACCAATCCTGACTAGACGGTTCAAGGTCAGTTTCGATGAGGTCTATTGGACAGGGCTGTCACGAAATTTGCCACATCTAGAAGAGATGGTCAATCAGTCGCGGATTCATGATTTGGGCATCTTCGACAAGCAGCAATTGATTCAGGTGATGCGTCAACACGCGCTCGGCATCGGCGATGTCAGAAGTGGTAGTCGGATTAGTAGTTCGTTAGCTCTGATTGCCTGGTTCGACCAGATGAAAAAGACTTTAGTTCTGTAAATTTTTTGGGTTAATTAATTACTCACGGTTCGCTTAAATAAAATGTATTGAGTCAATTAAAGTATGGAGCTTACCTTGCTACTAAAATCAATCGTCTTGCTCCTTCTAAGCGGGTTCTAGTTCTAGAAGCTGGAAGTTTTCTCATTGGAGAACACGTTCAGAACTTAGGAAGAGTTGGATTGAATGTTCCTGGTGAAATATCACCATCTAGTGACCCTGGTATTCCTCGTGAATTGGTATGGGGAATTCCTTGGCGTGGCAATGTGCCTTTTCCTGGTCTAGCTTATTGTGTTGGTGGTAAATCAGTTTATTGGGGTGGTTGGTGTCCAAAATTAACAAATAATGATTTATCTAACTGGTCAACTTCTACCGCCAATTATTTAACTAATCACTATGGCGAAATAGCCAAAGAGATTGGAGTTGAGCCAACAACAGATTTTATTTCTGGTAATCTGCAAACTGCTTTGAGTAATGCAACTATAGCTGCTACTCCTACTGTAAGCAATATTGAACTAACCATTGGTAATAATGGAGTTGAAGAAGCTCCTTTGGCTGTTCAAGGTGATTCTCCAGCATCA
>JAAUXX010007084.1_pt1 | contig 10099 bp, 9 predicted proteins | sample 7278111 | NCBI WGS metagenome assembly JAAUXX01 (sample SAMN14350116, study PRJNA611818) | marine sediment metagenome | isolation source: surface marine sediment (1.8m) | place: French Polynesia: Moorea | collected 2018-08
CAAGCTATAAAAAAAGACGATCGCGATCGGGTCAAACAGTTATTAGCCCAGGAAATTAATCCTAATGTTGAGGATAAGCAAGGTAATTCAGCCTTAATCTACGCTTCTCAAAGAGGACATAATGAAATTGTCAACCTACTGATCCAAGCTGGTGCGGATATTAACCACTGTAATCAACTCCACTGTATAACCTCTTTAATGGTAGCTGCTGCTGCTAATCAGATTGAGGTAATCCAAACTTTAATTGCAGCAGGAGCAGATGTGAATGCTGTTAATGATGATGGTACTCCTGCTTTGGCGATCGCTGTTTATCGGGGTAATCTCAAGATTGTTAAATTACTTTTAGCTGCTAAGGCACAAGTCAATTGCCAAGATAAAGATGGGGATAGCCCTCTAAGTTTAGCGATTACAGCTAATCATCCCCAGATTGTAGCAGAATTAATTCAGGCGAACGCCGAGCTTGACAAGCACTATACCAATGGTGAAACCCCCCTAACCCTAGCCATAGAAAACAAAAATTTAGCTATAGTCAAGATTTTGTTAGAAGCTGGTGCCAATCTCAATCTGCCGACGATAGAACAAGAAACACCTTTAGCGATCGCTACTGCCAATGGTAGCATAGGTATTTTTAATTACTTATTAGAAGCTGGTGCAGATATTAACTACGCTGATAACCAGGGAGATACACCGTTACATTTAGCAACAGTAGAAGGTTACACAGCTTTAGTTAAAAGTTTACTTATAGCTGGGGCAGAAGTAGATAAACGTAATTCTTTGGGAGATACTGCTTTGATGGTAGCTTCTTTACAAGGATATCCAGCGATCGTGCAGTTACTCTTAGAATATAACGCCGATCCTAACGCTAATAATAATGGGGAAACGCCTTTAACCCTTGCCATAGCTCAAAATCATACAGAAATAGTTAGGTTTCTACTCACAGCAGGGGCTAATCCAGATACGATACTTCCTGATGGTAAAACTATCTTGATGCAGGCAGGCGATCGAGGCGATAGTTCTATTATGAAAGAGTTGATTGAAGCTGGCGCAGATGTCAATTTACAAGATCAAGCTGGTGCAACGGCATTAATGTGGGCATCTCATCGTGGTTATCTAGATGCAGTTAAAGTTCTCTTAGCAACCAAGAAAGTTGATTTTACTCTTCGTAATCGTGGTGGCTACACTGCTTTAATGCTGGCGGAGTTTAACGAGTATATGCAGATAGCCAAGTTATTAAAAGAAGCAGCAGGATAAACATTTTGGTCCAAATTCAGAAAATTTGGATCGGCATCGAGTAGCAATTAGTAAAAAGTCTAATAATCACAGCAAAATCTCATTCAGGAATGAGATAAGATTAATTTAATTTATGTTAAGTTAATTTTTGTAAATATTTTCTGTCAATCGAGGAGAACACTATGGCACTAGAAATTCCCGAAGGAATAAAAACTTGGTCTCAATTTGGTCATCCCCTTTTAATGTGGGTATTGTTGGGGTTAACTGTTTATGCTTTGTATTTAGGTTGGCAAATTCGCCGTACTCGTACAGCAGATAAAGACACCAGAAAGGAACTAATTAAGCAAAATTTTAATGTCAAACATCATCAAATAGGTTCAATCTTACTATCTTTAATGGTTTTAGGGACTATTGGTGGTATGGCAGTAACCTATATTAATAACGGTAAGTTATTTGTAGGGTCTCATCTTTTGGCTGGACTAGGGATGACAGGAATAATTGCTACTTCGGCAGCTTTAGTTCCCTATATGCAAAAGGGTAATGATCTTGCTCGTTATACTCATATAACTCTAAATATTACTCTTTTGGGTCTTTTTGGTTGGCAAGCAGTAACTGGAATGCAAATCGTTCAGAAAATTCTTGATAATTTGTAATCTACTTTTAATAATCATCCGATCTAATGTGAATATGGGGTGTAGGTGGAGTCACTCTGCAAACCTACCCCACTTATTTGGCTAAGTAGATTTGAGGAGATCTAGTTAAAGTGCAAATTTTAGAAAATGAACAGGTATGCTACTGTAATGTGATTTCTCAAAAAAATAATCAAATTGTTAATTTGCCAGGGGTTTTTTATAAAAATAAACTATTTTGTAAAGACAAATTTTTTTTAAAAGCACAAAAAAGAGAAGCCTTGGGGTATGGCAAACAAAAGTTTCTCCAAGGAAAAGGGAAAATTATGTATCTTTTGTTAGAAGATACAACAGGGTTAACTATTTGGATTGAAGATTCCAATTTAAAATTATCAAAACAACAAGCTGTTTTAGATTTTGTCAATACTTTAAATATCAAAGAAGTTGTTGCTCGGATGCGAAGTACAAAAGGAGTTGATATTAAAGACCGTCGTTATCGTTTAATATCCTATCCTAAGTGCTTTATTGGTAGCGAAGCAGTAGATTGGATGATCCACAATCTAAATCTTTCTGTGGAACAATCTGTTAGATTAGGTCAACGATTAATTGATGAAAATTTTATTCATCATGTTACCGATGAACATCCTTTTGTCAATGATTTCTTTTTTTACCGTTTTTATTGGGACGAAATTTAATTATTAATGATGCTTAGATTTATTACTATTCAATGATTTTTTCTAATTTTATCGAACTTTTTGGGGGAATGGGCAGATTATAACGAGTATGAAAATCTTGTTGTACTTTATAAGTCAAACGAGGAGAGATTTGACGAATTATTTGCCCTAGTAAACGATCTCCTGTAGATTTAATTAAGTTAGGGGATAACTTATAAATAAATTTAGGAAACCAAACTTTAACTGCTAAATTCATTTTCCAATTAATTTGAGTAGTTGCAGTAGGAACAGGCTTGGTGTTTTTACTTTTAAAAAGATTAATAGCCCATTTTTGCTTGCTAAGATCTTCCTTGACTATCTCTTTTAATTCCATAGAAGCTTGATAATCAACTTCGTAACCAGGAGGATTATAGTTAGGAACGGGGATAGTTTCCATTGTATATAATCGATCGACTGGGGTATTTAAGACGATAGCTATTTTGGGTTCTACCTCATAGTCAAAAGCACCAAAACATCCTACCGTTAGGATATAACCATCCTCATTTAACGGTTCTACTTTCATTGGTTCAGCACAGCGACAAAACCAACCCTCATGAGCGTTTAAATACTCAGCAACAGTTTCCGTATCACTATACATATCCATTGAACCTAGATAAGATACCCGAAATAAAAAGGGTTTTTGTGGCTTACAAACATCATGAGAGGAAAGAAGATTTGGTTCACAAGCTGATAATTCTGATAGGCTGGCTTGTTCATTCTCAATTAATTTAAAATACATACAGTTTTTAGATCACTAAAATTATTTTCGTTACCCTCTTTAAATTTCATACAATGAAAGAGTTAATAACCAGCTAAACATTCTTTAATTTAGTTGGGTGCGATCGAGATTATCATGAAAGCATTAGTCGCTGGAGCAACAGGACAAACAGGACGAAATATTGTTAAACAATTAGTTGAAAAAGATATTCCTGTAAAAGCATTAGTTCGCAATTTGGAACAAGCTAAAGAAATACTCCCCTCTGCAGCAGAATTGGTCGTAGGAGATGTCCTTAAACCAGAGACTTTAACAGCAGCAATAGCTGATTGCAGTGTATTATTCTGCGCTACTGGGGCTTCACCTAGTTTAGACCCTACAGGTCCTTACCAGGTAGATTTTCAAGGGACAAAAAATTTAGCGGATGCAGCTAAACAAGCGAATATTGAGCATTTTGTTATTGTTTCATCTTTATGTGTTTCCAAATTTTTTCATCCCCTTAACTTGTTTTGGTTAATTTTATATTGGAAAAAACAGGCAGAAGAATATCTTCAGCAAAGTGGTTTGACTTATACCATTGTTAGACCAGGAGGTCTTAAAAACGAAGATAACGCAGATCGAATTATAATGTCATCCGCAGATACTCTTTTTGATGGGAGTATTCCTCGTCCTAAAGTTGCTCAAGTCTGTATAGAATCTATTTTCCAAACCACAGCCAAGAATAAAATTGTGGAAATAGTAGCTAGTCCAGAAGCAGAGGGCAAAAACTGGGAACAATTGTTTGCCAGTGTTGCTTGATAGGTTAATTGTGAATATTCGATACTCGTAAATATTAATGCTCAAAAAAAGTTTTCGGAAAGTTAATTTAGCAATTAAATTAATCTCGATCGCTAGTTTATTTTTTGTCTTATCTAATTTACAAGGATACATATTTCCCAAAAAGCGATCGCCCATACCTTCTGCTGATTATCCCCTGACAATTAGAGGAACAAGACCTTTAGCCATGAAAGGAGGAGATCCTTATATTCGGGCTTTAATGCGTACTATTACCGCTAGTGAAGCCAATGTTACTCGACCTTATCACGTAATTTATGGTAATCGATATGTTGACGATCTTAGTCGTCATCCTGAATTGTGTGTTCCCATCGTAGCAGGACCTAATGTTGGTCTATGTACTACTGCTGCGGGACGTTATCAATTTCTTGACTATACTTGGTTGGAAAAAGCGCAAAAATATCATCCTAAACCATCGGGTTTACTGTGGTGGAAAAGCTACAGTTTTGAACCAAAATATCAAGATCGGGTAGTTCACGACTGGTTAAGCGACTCTAAGGCTTGGGGTACAGATATATCTAAGCTCTTGCAAGAAGGAAAAACCAAGCAAGTATTGCGTTTGTTGTCTGGCACCTGGACTAGTTTGGGTTATGGCATTGAAACTAATTCGATGAGCAAGTACCTACCCCAGATATATCAAAATATGTTGGCAGAAGAATTGTCATGAGTTCGCAGTTCGCAGTTCGGAGTTATAAAAAGGGACGGGCTAAAAAGTAGCTGGCAATAGATTTAGCATCAATAGATTCACCTGCTAAAATTGCCTCTTCTAATTCTTGAGGACTCATTAACACTACTTCAATATCTTCATCCTCGTCCTGTTGTGGTGGTATCTCTAACTTTTCTAAATCTTGTGCCAAAAAAGCATAGATATATTCATCAGAGTAGCCAGGGGCAAGGGGAAATTTGCCTAAATTACGCCATTTTCCCGCTTTATAACCTGTTTCTTCCTCAATTTCTCTTTTAATTGTTTCGGCGGGGTCTTCATTTACTTCCACTGTGCCAGCAGGAAACTCTAATAATCTTCCTTCACAAGCAAAACGATATTGTCTTACTAACACTAATTTACCCTCTGGGGTAACAGGAACAGCTAAAGCACCACCTGGATGGCGAATACATTCCCACTCTCCTTCTACTCCATTGGGTAAACGGAGTCTAATAACTTCATAATCAAATTTGCGACCTTTGTAGAAGAGACGTTGTTGTAGAATTTCTGAGGGTTCTTTAGCTAATGTCATGCCGATCTATTAATCTTACTCCTGTACAGTCTACCTCTTTGGCTAACTGCGCGATCGCTTTTTTGCTAACAGGTTCAACCCAATTGGGAGCAATTTCAGCTAAAGGTACTAAAACGAAGGCTCTTTCTGTCAGGTAAGGATGAGGAATAGTTAACTTAGGAGTCTGCATAACCAAATCTTCGTATAGAAGTATATCTAAGTCTAGAGTTCTTGCTACCCATTTTTCTTTTCTAACTCTGCCAAATTGTAATTCTATAGCTTGTAAAATAGTTAGTAATTCCTCTGGTTTTTGTTCAATTTCTAAGACCGCACAAGCATTAATATAATCTGGTTGGGGGGGACCAACAGGTGAGGTTTGATACCAACTAGAAGTTACGATCAAATCAACCCCTGGAATATTAGCTAATTCTTTAAGAGCATTTTCTACTGTATTGAGAGAGTTACCTAGGTTACTACCAAGAGCGATCGCGCATTTCGCCATAATTCTTAATTTTTGCCTAATTCTTGATTAATTATGTCTCGTCCTATTTATTTAGATTGTCATGCTACTACGCCCATGGATACTAGGGTACTAGAAGCGATGATTCCCTATTTTACCGAACGTTTTGGTAATCCTTCTAGCATCACTCACGCTTATGGCTGGGAAGCAGAAGCAGCGGTTAAAACTGCCCGTCAAACTATTGCTGATGCTATTAATGCTACTCCAGAAGAAATCGTCTTTACTAGTGGTGCAACAGAAGCCAATAACCTAGCAATCAAAGGCGTTGCCGAAGCCTATTTTAGCCAAGGAAAACACATTATCACAGTTCAAACTGAACATCGAGCAGTTCTCGATCCTTGTAAATATTTGCAAACTTTGGGTTTTGAAGTAACTTATTTGCCAGTTAGTCATCAAGGATTAATCGATTTAGCGCAACTAGAGCAAGCTATTCGTCCTGATAGTATTTTAGTTTCAGTCATGGCAGCAAATAATGAAATTGGAGTACTTCAACCCCTGAGAGAAATTGGTGCAATCTGCCGTAAACATGAAGTTTTGTTTCATACTGATGCTGCTCAGGCGATCGCCAAAATCCCTTTGGATGTCAAGACAATGAATATAGACTTAATGTCTTTAACAGCCCATAAAGTTTATGGACCGAAAGGTATTGGCGCGCTGTATGTCCGTCGCCGTAATCCCAGAGTTCGTCTGGCTGCCCAAATTCATGGAGGAGGGCAAGAAAAAGGATTGCGCTCAGGTACTCTCTATACACCCCAAATTGTTGGTTTTGCCAAGGCATTAGAATTAGGTTTAGGAGAAATCGAATCAGAATCATTGCGTCAGCTTAAGTTAAGAGAGCAGCTTTGGCATATTTTAAGTAAAATAGGAGATATTAAACTTAATGGTCATCCGACTCAAAGACTTCCAGGCAATCTGAATGTTAGTGTAAAAGGGGTAGACGATTCGGCTTTGTTGTTAGGGTTGCAACCCTTTGTTGCCCTCTCTTCTGGTTCAGCTTGTTCTACTACTTCTACCGCCCCTTCCCATGTCTTAACGGCATTAGGGCATTCGAGGGAGTTAGCGTATGGGTCTTTACGTTTCGGCATCGGCAGGTTTAATACAGCAGCAGAAATAGAGAAAGTAGGAACAGAAGCGATCGCGACCATTTGTGCTTTGCGTCAGGCAAAAAGCCAAAACTCCCAAATAACTTGCTCTTAAAGTCATATTAAGAGAGGGAAACCTCCTCTAAGGCAATTCGTCAAGAGGAAAAAACAATTTTCTTGTCAAAAGTTGTTAGACAAGGTTATATTCAAGTTAAAATTTGATTTAATTATCACTACTGTAATTCTGTGGTGTAATATTATCTATGCTAGAAGAACTAGCAGAGAAAATCGAATCCCAGGTGTCTTACTAAAATTCACCATTTTTGAGGGGTTGTAACTAAGTTACAGCCACAGCTACACTTTCAGCCAAACCTAATCTTAGGCTTAACCGTTAATCTAGTCTTTCTAGTTAAGAAAGCTTTCCGTAAGAAGGAAAATCACTCAAGACTCTAGTTAAGCAGTTAGAGTAGTTATCTATCTAAATTTTTGGTTGTGCCTAAATAATCTTTAAATTTAACTAAAGATTATTTATCCGTTTTATACGTCTTATACATATTTGAAATCAAGCAATGTTGGAGGACACAGCGATTGGGTGTCTCAACCTGCGAAGAAATTTTGAGGAAAATTAATGCCAAAACAAATTATTATTGCGGAACAGCATCACATCGCCGCCGTTTTTTGGGAAGATCACATCCAAGAACTTGTGGTAGCCACTGGCAATCAGCAAGTGAGCGATATCTATCTTGGTTCAGTAGAAAACGTTATTCCTGGGATAGATGCAGCTTTCGTTAACATTGGCGATGCAGAAAGAAACGGTTTCATTCATGTTACCGATCTCGGTCCATTACGTTTGAAAAAAACAGCATCTGCAATTACCGAACTCCTAACTCCGCAACAAAAAGTTCTAGTTCAGGTGATGAAAGAACCTACAGGCAATAAAGGACCAAGACTGACAGGTAATATTACTTTACCTGGTCGATATTTAGTGTTAATGCCTTATGGTAAAGGAGTTAAATTATCGCGGAGAATTAAAGAAGATAATGAACGCAGTCGTCTTAGAGCTTTAGCTATTCTGGTTAAACCTGCTGGTATGGGATTACTAGTCAGAACTGAAGCAGAAGGAAAGGCAGAAGAAGCCATTATGGAAGACTTGGAATTCCTCCAGAAACAGTGGGAATCTATTCAATATCAAGCCAGTTACACTAAACCTCCTGCTCTACTCAATCGCGATGATGATTTTATTCAGCGAGTACTGCGAGATATGTATTCTGCTGAAGTCAACAGTATTGTGTTGGATTCTCAGGCTGGGGTTAAACGAGTTAAACAACAGCTAATGAACTGGGGTGCTGGTCGTTCTCCCCAAGGTGTATTTATCGACTATCATCGAGAGCGTCAACCAATTCTAGAATATTACCGTGTTAATGCAGCAATTCGCGAAGCTCTCAAACCTAGAGTAGAGTTACCTTCTGGTGGTTATATTATTATTGAACCAACGGAAGCTTTGACTGTAATTGATGTTAACTCTGGCTCTTTTACTCGTTCTGCTACTGCTAGAGAAACAGTTTTGTGGACTAATAGCGAAGCAGCTACAGAAATAGCTCGTCAGTTACGTCTCCGCAATATTGGTGGGGTGATTATCGTTGACTTTATCGATATGGACTCCCGCAGAGACCAATTAAAATTACTAGAACATTTTAATAATACTCTCAAAGCGGATAAAGCTAGACCGCAAATTGCTCAACTTTCTGAATTGGGGTTAGTAGAATTAACTCGTAAACGTCAAGGTAAAAATATTTACGAGCTATTTGGTCAAACTTGTCCTAGTTGCGGTGGTTTGGGACATTTAGCTCATCTACCAGGAAAACCTGAGGGCGAGTCTTTAGAAAGTCCACCCATTACTCCTCCACCAATCGTTCCTAGCATTCCCGATAAATATAACCAAGATAATGATTTAGACTCATCGCCAGATTATGGTTACGATAGTAGTGCCCAACAATTAGAATTAATCAATCATCCTAGCTATCAAGAACAAGGAGGCGTTTCCGGTAATAATCGTCGTCGTCGTCGTCGTCGCCTTAATGAACTCCTAATGAAAGAAGAATTAGGAAATGGGGATGGTAATGGTACTAGAGACATAGAGGTAGAAAATAATACTTATGAAGAGCGTAAATCTCGTCCTTCTTCCTCAAATCGCTCTTCCCGTCGAGAAGAAGTAACCCTAGAAAAAATTTCCGTAGAAATGAGTAAATTGGAGCAGGAAATGTATGCTCTTATGGGAGTCTCTCCTCTAGTTCGCTTAGAAAGAGAATTTAAAGACCCCAAATCAGTTTTGATTCAAATCAAAACCCCTGGAGAAGAAGACGTGGTACGAACCTCGAAGCCAAAATCTACCATTTCTCTTGACCCAATTAAAGTTGAGGCAGAGGATACTGAGCCTCCAGTTGAAGTAGAGAATACCGACTCCAATGAGTCCTTAGCAGAAAATGATGAGACTAGCAATGTTCGCCGTCGCCGTCGCCGTCGTTCTTCTGCTCAGAAAGAAGTTGAGGCTCAAGTATAAAAGTTGAATGACTTTCTATTTGACGATCGCCATCTGGTATCAGAATTAGCTGAGGATAATATCTTGATAGCAGGAGTAGATGAGGTAGGGCGAGGAGCTTTATTTGGACCTGTGGTAGCAGCAGCAGTAACATTGCCGTTATCTAACCTACCTCAATTGGCAGAAATTGGTGTTCGCGACAGTAAGAAGTTATCTGCCCAAAAACGGAGGGAGTTAGTTAAACCAATTCAAGCAATCGTAAGTAGTTGGCATATTGCTCAGGCTAATGTAGCAGAAATCGATCGACTTAATATTCTGCAAGCTTCTTTACTAGCAATGAGGCGGGCAGTACTAGGGTTAAAAGTATCGCCAGAAGTATGTTTAGTTGATGGTAAATTTACTCTTCGAGATCTTCCCCTATCTCAGAAAGCGGTTGTTCAAGGGGATAATAAATCAGCAGCGATCGCATCTGCGAGTATCTTGGCTAAAGTATGGCGAGATGACTTAATTACTAGTCTTGCTGTTGATTACCCTAATTATGATTTAGTTGCTAATAAAGGCTATCCGACTAGAAAGCATCGTCTTGCGATCGAGCAATATGGTTCATCTCCTCAACACCGTAA
>JAAUXX010000855.1_pt1 | contig 10098 bp, 10 predicted proteins | sample 7278111 | NCBI WGS metagenome assembly JAAUXX01 (sample SAMN14350116, study PRJNA611818) | marine sediment metagenome | isolation source: surface marine sediment (1.8m) | place: French Polynesia: Moorea | collected 2018-08
AGACGACTCAATGAACGACCCAGGAAGACCTTGGGTTACTATTCGCCTGCTGAAAAATTTTCTGAATGCGTTGCGGCGACCGATTGAATCCGCAGTCAATTGCGGTCACCCATTGTAGCTTGAGAGCAGCCGCCTGAGTGTCTGATCTAGGGACGATAGCAGCCGAATGACTGATGTCGTTCTGACAGTGTCTATCCGGTGGAGTCTGAAGTATCACACCTACTACCCAGTGGATGCGTTGGACCAGACCGACTCAATCCAGTTTGTACCCGACCGATAGATGCCTCGAACCAAGCCTTTTCAATCCAGCTTATATCCGACCCGATAGATGCGTAGAACCAATCCGACTCAATCGAGCTTATACCCTTCCCGATAGATGCCTTGGGCCAGGCCCATCAATCGAGTTTATATCCGACCCCATAAATCGAGCGTATCGGGCCGTCATCGCCCGTAATGGCCGCAAGCTTCTTGCGCAGATTCTTGACGTGCGAGTCGACCGTTCGATCGGAGACGACGCGGCCGTCCGTGTAAATGCTGTCGATGAGCCGGTCGCGCGAGAAAACGCGCCCGGGTTGGGCAGCAAACAGCGCGAGCATGCGAAACTCGACGGGCGTCAGGTCGAGCGACTCACCGTCGAGGCTCGCCTCGAAGCGGTCCTCGTCGATTCGAATTCCCGATTGCCCTGCCGCCTCTTGTCCCGTCAGCGACGCGCGACGATGTACTGCCTTTACGCGCGCCACGACCTCGCGCGGCGAAAAGGGCTTGCAAACATAGTCGTCGGCGCCGAGTTCGAGACCCAGCAGCCGATCGATCTCGTCGATGCGCGCCGTGATCATGATGATCGGAATCGAGGAAAACCGGCGCACCTCCTGGCAGATCGACAGCCCGTCCTTGCCTGGCAGCATCAGGTCCAGCAAGACGACGTCGGGCGCCTCATCCCTCACCCAGTCGACAGCATGCGTTCCCTCGGCGAGCCAGTGGGTATCGAAGCTCGCCTGCCTGAGGTAATCCTCAAGAAGCTTCGCGATCTTGGGCTCGTCTTCGACGATGAGTACTCTTGGTTCGCCGCTCACTCGCTGCTTCCTTGATCCGCTGACACCGGCAGGCGAACAACGATCGAAACACCGCCCAGCGGCGATCGCTCAGCCCTGATGCTGCCGTCGTGGGCGCGAACGATCGCCTCAGTGATGGCGAGGCCGAGCCCGGAGCCGCCCGACGCCCGGTTCCGCGATGCATCGACGCGATAGAGCCGGTCGAACAAGCGCGGCAGTGCGTCGTCGGGAACGCCCGGCGCCGAGTCCGAGAACCGGATCTCGGCGTGGTCGTCGATATCGTCCAGGCTCACCTCGAGCGTGCCCGGTGCGTCGGTGTATCGCAGCGTATTCTCGACGAGGTTGCCGAACACCTGCTCGAGGCGCTCGGAGTCCGCGCTGACAAAGAGCGGCGCGTCGGGCAGGATCAGCCGAAGGTCGATGCCCGCATCCATGGCGCGCGGCTTCACGGCGGCGAAGTAATCGCGACAGAGTCCGGCGAGATCCACGCGGCTTCGCTCGAAACTCAAGCCGCCGTTGTCGGATACCGTGAGTTCGTGGAGATCGCCGATCAGTGTTTCGAGGCGCCGCGTCTCGGCTTCGAGCGACTCGAGGCTCGCCCGGTCGAACGGCCTCACGCCGTCCGAAAGCGCGGCCAGTTCTCCAGACAGGATTGCAACGGGCGTGCGAAGCTCATGCGCAATATCACCTACCCACTGCCGGCGTGCGCGTCGATTGTCTTCGAGGATCTCGGCGAGCCGGTCGAGATCGCGCGCGAGATCACCGAGCTCGTCGGAGCGCTCGGACGCAATGCGCTGCTCCAGGTCTCCACTCGACAGCACGTGCGTCGCAGCGGCCAGCCGCCGAATCGGGCGCGTCAACGTTCCGCTGACGAGCGCCGCGACAATGGCGGCCAGCAACAGCATGACGCCACCGATCGCGAGCGTTGCACGTTGTTGCCGCGATGCGAACGCAAGGTCGGCCTGTTCCGTGACCCGGGTCGGCGCCGCAACGTAGAGGTAGCCGACGACCTCTCCGTGGCTCTCGATCGGCAATATGGTTGACGCCGTCTCGCGCGTCGTACTTCCGACGATCGTGTCACCGCTCGCATCGGCGACGGCAATTCGTCGCTGCATGTCGACAATCTCGGGCGGCAAAGGCGGTGGTTTGAGCCTCTGTCCGTCGGGCGGCCGGCGATCGGGGGGTGACATTTCGCGAAAAATGCGGCGACGTCCGGCATCGCGATACAGCTCCATCCAGCGCATCGGGTTGCCAGCCAGCCCCTCGAAACTGCCCTCGCGTTCGTACCAGAGCGCCAGCGCAGGGGTAATCGTCGCCAGCCGCTCGGCCTCGAGGCCCGTCACATACTCGAGAAAGCCCTGCTCGAAACTCCAGCGAGTTACGACGGCCATCAGCACGAGAAGGAACAGGCTCACGAGCAGGAGGCTTGCAAACAGACGTCGTCCAATAGTCAGGCGCATGGGCGGAAGGTTAGCACCTGGCCGATGTGCATCCGCAAATTGCACGCTTTCTCCATATTCGCTGAAGACTGCGATGCTCAAGTGCGAATACTTCACGCCGGAGACGATCATCTATCCCTTCGCGCAGCGCTGCGTGTGGGGTGAACCCGGCAATGACGCGAATTAAGACTGACGCAACGCGAACCCTGCTGATCTTTGCCCTACTCTGGCCCGCGCCGTTGCTCGCGCACGGCGCCCCCGACGATCACCTCGTGATTCACACGGCCGGTCAAAGCCTCAGGCTCAATCTCGTCGTAAGCGAGTCCGTGTTGCTCCGCGCCGATTCGGACAAAGACGGCCGGGTTACGCTCGCCGAGCTCACGGCCAATCGCGACGAGCTCGAGCGTTGGTTTGCGACATCGACGCAGATCACATCGACAGGCGGGGAGGTGCCGGTGGCGGGATTCTTCGACATCACAACCGATCTCGATCAGCTCGATGCCAATGACGGCCGTGTCGATCACGCGCGTTTCATTCGCGTGCTGCTATTCGAAACAGCGCCCCGGGACCTCACGATCGATGCAGGCGAACTCTCCTCGGCCATTCCAGGGCTCGCGCTGTCGGTGCGACACACGGCATCGGGCAAGCTATTGAGCGTGAAGGACCCTGGTCGTCCAGCCAGGGTTATTCTGCTGAAATAGACATAAAAAGAGCGTTTTTGTGTCTATTCCTGCGAGTTTTTTGCTATTTCAGGCATACCGCGGTAAAACACCCGGATGCAGCAGGACGACGCGCTAACGAGCCTTCTTCGCCACCTTGGATTGTCGGCCGGAGTCTTTGTTCATGCCGAGTTTTGCGGCACCTGGGCGGTCGACACATCAGGGCAGCGGCCCGCGAGTTTTCACCTTATCCAGGACGGCCACTGCTGGCTGCATCTCGAGAGCGAAAAACCTCGCGCACTCCGCCCGGGCGATCTCGTGGTGTTCCCGCACGATGCCCGGCACGTCATCAGCGACGGTCCCGATACGCCCCCGGCCGAGTCGATCAATTCAGCCGCGATGGCAGACGAAGAACCTCCCGACAATCGCATGCTGTGCGGCTACTTCGACTTCGAGAATTCATCCGCGCGGCTGCTGCTCGACTGCCTGCCCGACGTCATCGTCGTCGAGCGCGGCGGCCAGGGCACCGACGGGCTGATCAGCCTGATCTTCCACGAACTCAATCATCCCTCGATGGGCGCGAGCGCGATCGTCGACTACTTCGCCCACGCGTTGTTCATTCACGTGTTGCGCGCGGCCGAGGCGGCCGGGTTTGCATCAGGGATGCTCGAAGCCTTTCGCGATGAACGCCTCGCGCGCGCGCTCGCAGCCATTCACAGCTCGCCCGAAGCCGACTGGAATCTCGATGCCCTCGCCCGGGAGGCGCGCATGGGCCGTTCGAGCTTCGCGCAACACTTCCGGGAAGCCGTCGGGCAAACGCCTGCGCGCTATCTCAAGGAATGGCGGCTGCAGATTGCGCGAGAGTTGCTCCGCGACACGCGCCTGTCGGTTGCCGAGATCGCCGATCGCAGTGGCTACGAGTCGGAGCCCGCATTTCGGAAAGCCTTCAGCAATTTCATGGGCGAGCCACCCGGCGCCGTTCGCCGCGCCGCGCGAGGCCCCTAGACTACGGTCTCGACACCCGGAAGCCACCCTTCCCAAAACCGGTGCAGGCCAGCCAGCTCAGCCGCCGCCGTATCCATGTCCCGTTCGAGAAAACGCAGACTGTTGCCGGTCCGAAGCTGCCCGACCAGATAGCGGTCCGCGCGTATCACCTCGGCGATGCGCGCGTAGCCGCCCGTGGTCTGGGAATCGATACCGAGCAGGAACGGCACGCCCGATTCCGGACACTGAACCGTGCCGGGAAACACGGGGCGCGAATCGAGTTCGCCGGACGACGCGATCCCGAGCCTCGTCCCTGTCAGCTCGGTGCCCATGCGGTCACTCCGCGCGCTGATCCTGAATCGGCCACCGAACAGCGTCTCGGCACTTTTGCCGATGAGTCGGTCGTTCTCGGCGCCGCGCGTCGCGCGCAGGGTCCAGGCATCGGTGAAGCCTAGCCGGAATTCCTCGGGCGTTTCGAATTCCCCGGGTCCAGCGGGCACACCATCCAGTTCGAGTTCATCGCCCGGCTTGAGGGCTCGACCCTTGAACCCCCCAAGTCCCGCCGGGAAGTAGGTAGACATCGAGCCCATGGCGACCTCTCCAGCGACTCCGCCGGCAACGGCGACATAGGATCGGACGCCTTTCTCGGCAGCGCCGAGCCGCAGTACGGATCCACGCTCGATCTCAACGCGGCGATGCATGCGGACGAGACGATGATCGGCGTATACACGGCAACGGGCTCCCGTGACGGCGATCCGCGCCGGCTCCGCAAATCGAAGCTCGACGCCCGACAGCGTGACTTCAAGCCCCGGCGTATCCAGCGGATTGCCGACGAGGCGATTCGCGAGCGCGAGGGACAATCCGTCTGCTGCACCCGACCAGGGCACGCCGAGATGCCGATACCCGCGTCGCGGGCCGCCCTGAACGAGGGTCTGGAGCCCGGGTTTTTCGACGACGATGCTCAACTTGCCTCGTCTGTGTCATTGGCCGCGACGAACCTCACGCGATCCGAGGCGTGTAGCCGGAACGGGTCCGACTCGGCGCGCCGGAACAGCTCTTCGTCGGTCCGACCGACGAGCTGCCAGCCGCCGGGTCCGGGCAGCGAGTAGATCCCCGTGCGACCGCCGGCCAGACCGACCGATCCGGCGGGCACGGCCGCGCGGGGCGTCGTGAGTCTCGGCACAGCAAGATCGTCGGCGTCGCCGTCCAGATACGCGAACCCGGGCGTGAAGCCGAGCATCGCGACACTCCATTCAACTGCCGTGTGCCGCTCGATGAACGCGTCGCGGGTCAAGCCAAGCTCTCTGCACACGTCGTCGAGATCCGGCCCATCGGCGCCGCCATATTGCACGCGGATCTCATGCAGCGCGCCGCTCGCGATTTCCTCCTTGGGCAGGTCAGAGAGTAACGCCGCGAGGTCTCTCTCGAATGCTTCACCGGTCGTCGCGGCGAGATCGAACAGCAGTTCAACCGAACGCATGCCGCCGACGGCCTCGAGCAGCCCCGGCAGGCTCCACAGCGTGCCGAGTAGATTCTGACCCTCTGCCGCCGACTCCACCGCGACGGCAAACCGGTCGTCGGCGACCCGCACGATGCTTTCGATACCCGGCGTCATCGACCGGGCGCCGCAATACGCACGCCGGCGGCGGCCAGCGCATCGACGACGGCCGTCGCGCTTGCGACGGCGCCGGGCGAGTCGCCGTGGATGCAAAGCGTCTCAACGTCGACCGGGACCGTCTCACCCGTCATCGCTTTGACCGAGCCGGTCGTCGCGATCTCAAGCGCTTGCCGCGCGGCTTCGGCCGGGTCCGAGTAAACGGAACCGGGCTCGCTCCGCGGAACAAGGGTAGCCTTCGCCGTGTACGCCCGATCGACAAAGCCCTCGGCGATGAAGCGAAGGCCGGCAGACCGCGCTGCGTGCGCGAGTTCGCTGCCGGGCAGCCCCACGACGGCGAGCGACGGATCCGTCGCCATGACGGCATCGCAGATGGCGACGGCAAGATCACGGTCTCGCGCTGCGTCGTTGTAGAGCGCACCGTGCGGCTTGACGTGGCAGAGGCAGACGCCGACCTCTTGGGCCACGGCCGTGATGTCCTCAAGCTGTTTGCAGAGTTCGGGAATCAGCTCCGCGGCGACCGTGAATCCTGTTCGACGCCCGAAGCCCTCGCGGTCCGGATAGGACGGATGAGCGCCCGCAATCACGTCGTTCCGGCGCGCCGCCGCCAGCGTCTGAGCCATCGAAGCCGCGTCGCCAGCATGTCCGCCACAGGCTACGTTGCAGGAACTTACCAACCTGAGCAGGTCGTCATCCGTCACCTCTCCCTCACCGAGATCGGCGTTCAGATCAATCGTGGTCTCCGGCGAATTCACAGCTGGCAGGGTGGGTCTCGTCATTCGACACCAGTGTAACCCGCACAGATGCGAATCGTGCGTGGCTCGGACCCGCGTCTGGGATACACTGCAGCCCGTCGCACCGGGATCGGGGAGTTTCCAATGACAGTCGCACTCGTTACGGGAGCCAGTTCGGGCATTGGCGCCGCTACAGCCATCGCCTTCGCCGAACAGGGCTGGGAAGTCATGGCCGCCGGTCGCGACGAAGGCCGGCTTGCGGAAGTTGCCGACGTCTCCGAGAGCATCGCCACCTGGGCCGGCGAACTCGCGTCGTCCGAGGACTGCGACGAACTCATCGCCGATACGATCGAGGAATTCGGTGCCCTCGACTGCCTCGTCAACTCGGCCGGCGTACTCCTTCGCGCCGACGCCACGAACACGAGCGACGACGACTGGCGTGACACGATGACGATCAATCTCGACGTGCCGTTCTTCCTGTCCCGCGCAGCCGTGCCGCACCTTATCGATACCGAAGGCAGCATCGTCAACATTTCGTCGTACTGGGGCATCCAGGCCGGCGAACGCGCAGCGGCTTACTCGTGCAGCAAGGGTGCACTTATCATGCTGACCAAGGCGATGGCCAAAGACCACGGCCGCGATGGCATGCGCGTCAACGCAATCTGCCCCGGAGGCGTCGACACGCCCATGCTCGCGGAAGGCGCCGCGGACGAGGACCTGCAAGTCGAGGAGTACCTCGACGTCGTCGCGAGCTTCTCGCCGAACGGCCGAATCTCGACGCCCGAAGACGTGGCCAACCTCGTACTGTTCCTCGCGGGAGACACGGCGCTGCAAATCAACGGCGCGGCGATCTCGATCGACGGCGGTCTTTCCGCCTAGGCCTCGCGCCTCGCGAACGCGAGTCCGACGCCCGCCAGTACGAGAAAACCGCCCGCAAGCCGGTTGGCTGCGAGGCCGGCGCGGATCAACAGCGGTTTGGCGGCGGTCGCAAAGACCGCCCACAGCACATCGCCGACACCGAGGACCGCCAGGAACACGGCGCCCACGATCGCGGCATCGACGGCCGATCCGCCAGCCGGCATGAACTGCGGCAGAAACGCGGCGTTGAAAAAAAGCGTTTTCGGGTTGACCGCCGCAACAAGGCAGCTCTTCAGGAACAGCCTGGGCCTCGCTTCGACACGTCCGAGATCGGCCGGGGGTGAACGGAAGGTCCTCACGCCGAGCCAGACGAGATAGGCAACGCCTATCCAGCGCAACCAGGCGAAAGCGTCGCCAGCGAACTCGAGCACGGCAGCGAGCCCGGCGACAACGAGAACGAGCTGCAGCGCGACGCCGAATGTCGTGCCCGCGACCGTCATGAGACCCTCCCTGAGACCGAAGGCGAGACTGTTCGCCACGATCAACGCGACATTCGGGCCCGGAATCAGTACGAGGACGACGGTCGCAGCCACCAATGCAAGCAGCAGTTCCATCAGCGGCGCCGCGCCCGCTTCCAGTAGTTGAGCAACAGGAAGCCGAACAGCATCCCGCCAAGGTGTGCGAAGTTCGCGACGCCCGGCGAGCGGCCCGTGGCTCCGACCCACAGCTCGAAGATGCCAATCAGGATGACGAAGTACTTGGCCTTCATCGGGATCGGGGGAAACAGCAGCATGACCGTGCGGTTCGGGAACGCGAGGCCGTACGCGAGCAGGATGCCGAAGACCCCGCCCGAGGCCCCGACCGTCGGATAGATATCCTGCTGCATGCCCGCAACGATGAGCTGTACGATGCCAGCCCCTATCACGCAGACGACGTAATAGGTGAGAAAGCGCCGGGGTCCCATGAGTCCTTCGAGATCGCGGCCGAACATCCACAGCGCGAACATGTTGAACGCGAGGTGCGGCAGATTGCCGTGCAGGAATCCGTAGGTCAGAAGCTGCCAGATGCCGAACGGCGAACCCTGGATGTGTGCGGGCCATAGCGCCATCAGGTAGACCCACGGCACGAACTGCTGAATCGCGAAGATCAGTCCATTCGCGACGAGCAAAGCGAGGATCACGTCGGGGATCCCGCTGACGCGCTGCGGTCTGTAGGAGTACTGGTTCAAATCAGAGCCTTCATGCGAGCGAGCGACGCAGTCTACCAGCCGCCGCCACCGCCGCCACCACCACCGCCGCCCGATGAGCCACCGCCACCGCCGCCCGACGACGAGCCGGGCGGCGTGACCGAACTGCCAATGGCCGAGCCGAGGCCCGACGACAGGCTCTTCGTCGACGCCGATAGCCGCGACGTATCGAAGTTGCCGACGTACCACGTCGGACTGTAGCCGCGGCCCGAGTCGTCGTGGACGCTGCCGAGCACGCTGGCGAACTTCTCCGACCACGCCTGCTCGACGCCCAGGGCGAGCGCAAAGGGAAGGTAGGCCTCGAACAACTCGGGCGTCTTCCGCGGAGGATTCCTTAGATTCAGTTCGTCCTTTTCCGCAACGTCGAGGTAGTCCCGGAATCCGAGCATCTCGTCGAGAACCTTGCGTCCGCGGAGCGTCGGGCGTTTCATGATCCATCCGAAGAAGATCATGACGGCAAAGTTCATGGCGACGGCCATCAGCAGGACGCCCGGCGGCCTGCCGTTAAGCAGCGTGAAAGCAAGAACGGTCGAGGCGATCACGATCGCCACCGATGGCAGCTTCAGGAGGCCATTCGTTTTGAAGTAGGTCCTGGCGTAGTCCGCGTTGAGTGAGCCCCGGTGCGCGTCCTTGGCGCGACCGAGCGCGCGATGATTCTCGTTCTTCAGCACAATGCGCTTGCGCCCGCTGAACAGCGCGTCATAGAGCTCCTTCTCGCCGGCCGCAAGCGCGGGCGGGTTCGGGCCCGGGTCTTTCTTGCGCAACATGTGCTCATCGTCGTCATTGACGATGTCGAGGTAGCCCTTCACAGCAAGGTTGAGCACGGCCGACGTCATCGTCTTGTTGTCGTAGTACATCTGCCGAATGTAGCGGAGTGATGCCGGGGAATAGTTCCGGGGCGGCTCGTAGCGCGTGACGATCACGCCCTCCTCCGGGTCCCGCCCGAAGTGAAACCACACGGGGATGTTGTAGACGAGGAGCAGCACGAAACCGATCGCGGCAACGAGCAGGTGGCGGTTATCCCGAAGCACCCAGCCGAGCTTCTCGCCACCGGTCGGCTCGGCAACGAGACTCTTGGGCCAGCTAACGGCAAAGGTCAGGCCGTTGACGGCTGACAGTGGATTCGTGGATTCGATGTGGACCGAGCCGTCATCGTCAATTCGCGCTACGTAGTCGGTGCCCTTGGCGAACATTGGACCCGTATAGCCGACGACCTCGAGATCGGCCGGATCGACGTCGAACGCGAAGCGAATCGAGGCACTCGCCTGGTCGATCGGGAACGCCCAATCGAAGCCCGTGACGTTCCAGTAGAGCTCGTCGTGCTCCGGGAAGAATCCGAGGACGCGGTTCGCACGGTAGGTAAACTCGTAGGTGTGCTCACCGTTACTGAGGTATCGGTCCGCGTGGCCGAAGTAGGTCCGCACGCCGTTGGCGCGGTGTTCTGAATGGAAGTCTTCGGGTGCACCGTTGCGATCGACCGCCTGCGGTCGGTAGTCGACGGTTTGCGTCAG
>JAAUXX010031771.1_pt1 | contig 10094 bp, 10 predicted proteins | sample 7278111 | NCBI WGS metagenome assembly JAAUXX01 (sample SAMN14350116, study PRJNA611818) | marine sediment metagenome | isolation source: surface marine sediment (1.8m) | place: French Polynesia: Moorea | collected 2018-08
AGCAAATTGCGGAATTCCTTGTCAATTTAATATTTGTGATCGCTATGTTCTGTCTAAAAATCGCTATCTTCTATCTAAAAGGCGATCGCTATCTTGAAAACCTAGATTGTTCCTAAATTTAGCACCTTTGAGATCAGCACCTTCAAGGTTAGTACGATTGTTTTTATCCCGTAACCTTTGGTTTTCTGCTTCTAATTCCATTACTTTTGAGTTTAGTTGTTCTATCAAGTTCAATAGTATTTCTACTGTTTGACACAATTCTTTGTCTGCAATCTCTTTTGGCTCGATGGTTTGCAGCAATGCCGATACTAATTTCTCAGGAGCTGTTTTTTGCCTCATGCGTCATATTTTATAACGCAGTGTGTCCTAATCTATCTTCTTCTTTTTTCTGCTACCCCGATTTATCGAGCGGATACTTTTCTAGTTTCTGGTTGAGTTGATTGAGGATGTCTTTAAGATCGAAATCGACTTGTATGCTCATTATTTATGATTGCATTAGGTGATTAAATTCAAGGAAGTTTCCTTCTTTAATTGTATTGTCTTACAGAAATGTTGTTGGAGAATGCGATCGCGCAGCGCCAGCCTTCGGGTGATCGCAGATTAGAGATTCTTAATTTTGATAAAATGTGTCAAAATTAAATTTATGGCACAAAAAAAACAAAATCTTTTTAGGTAATTATCATTATGTAGGGTGCTGTTATGGCTTTTAATTGATTATTACTTAAATCAACACCAAGCTCTTGTATCTTATCAATCCAGCTATACATTTCCTCTGATATTTTCAAGCTATATCCTAAAAAAGTTAAATTTGGCAACCTAACAATAAGCTCAGGAATTTCCAACAAACGATTACCAATTAAATTTAGAGATTTTAAACTTTTCAGTTGAAGAATAGCTTCAGGTATTCTCTTGAGATAACACCAACTCAAATTCAATAATTCTAGCTGCTCTAACTCAAAAACCTCCTCAGGAATTTCGATCAATATTTCATTACTCAAATCTAATTCCTTAAGCTGTTTCTCTTGGGCTTCTCTTTATCTTGCTTATTTGTCGGGAGTAACAGAATCAGTAAGATAATATAGTTCGCCACCAAAAACCCAGGCACGATCAGCCGAAGGCTGGCACTAACGTGATCATCGATAAATGTGAACAATTTGTACACATTTTGCTAACTCAATAAGAACAAGTAAACAATACCTTGAGAATACTAACCAAAAGACACAGGATTTTGGCTTTATACCTCGTTAAATTTGCACAATACCTTTTAGAGAATTCAAAGCTCTTGAGCGCAATTCTCGCACCATAAAAACCTCCGCTGGCACCTCTACTTCCCATCTAATAGCACCAGCTTTCAGAAAACCGAGCTTCCGATAAAATTCGAGATGCCCTAAGACAACCACAACCTCGCAAGGAAAATTCTCGCTCCTTTTCTCGTAAGAACACAGAATTAATTACACATCTTTTTTCCCTAACAACTAACACCTAACACCTAACAACTAACCCAATCTTCACGCTAGTAATTAATTTTGCACAAGTACTTATTACTCTTTTGTGTCAGAATTTAAATTTTGAAACATTTGATAGTAAGGGATCTGTTTTGCGATCGCGTAGTTAGTTTTCGATGCATAATAATTTCCCTCCTCATCATGAAACGCCCAATTAGTCGGGAACTTCGCGATCGCCCCCAAGGTAATCGGCACATTAGATTCTTTCAAAGCCTTAATTCTGCGATGGAGAGTACTTCGAGACAAGCCTGTTTCTGCCATCAGTTGACGATAGGTGTATTTTTTTCCTTCAATGAGCATTGGCGACGCATACCTTTTTGTTTCAAGATTTTAATTTTGACACATAAAAATCAAAATGTAAGTAGAAAATGATTACTATCCAAGTATTATGTTTAAGCCCACTAATCTAAAACAATTGCCTATATGGAATTAACCGAAATAGTAGCTGAACTAGAAAACTATACTGGAAAATTTCCTCGCCAAGCTTTAACAAGAGCTATTGAAGAACGTGAAGCCATTACTCCTGTATTGCTAGAAGCTCTAGAAAAATGGAAAGATAATCTAGAAGAGTTAGTAGAACTCCCTAACTATTTTTTACATATCTATGCCATGTATTTATTGGCACAGTTCAAGGAACCCAAAGCTTATCCTCTGATAATAGAGTTTTTCTTAGCTCCAGGAGAAATATCATTAGACGTAACTGGAGATCTCGTAACGGAAGATTTATCAAGAATTCTCGCAAATGTTAGCAACGGCAATATTGAACCTCTTAAACAATTAATAGAAAATCCCCAAATCAATGAATATGTTAGAAGCGCTGCTCTGAGAACTTTAGTGGTTTTAGTCGCTCAGGAAGTTATTTCTAGAGATTTGGTCATTGAATATTTTAAAGAACTTTTTACAACTCGTCTGGAACAAGAGCATTCTTATGACCAAGAACCTGCCTATATCTGGACGAATTTAGTTTCCAATAGTGCCAGACTTTATCCTCTCGAACTGAAAGAACATATTGATCGAGCCTTTGAATCAGAGTTAGTCGATCCGTTTTTTATCAATCAAGAAATTGTTGAACGTGAGCTTAAACGAGGAAAAGATGCAGTCTTAAATAAACTTCGTAATGATAGGTATTATTCTTTGATTGAAGACACAATTTCAGAAATGGAATGGTGGGCTTGCTTTCGAGAAGAAAAACAGAAAATCAAGAGAATTAAACCCCTTGGGTTAGGAAAATTAGAGCTAGCTACTGAAAAAAAATCAAATTCTAAGAACAAAGCCAAAAGAAAAGCTAAAAACAAAATGCAAAAACAAGCGCGTCGCAAAAATCGCTCCAAGAAAAAATAGCTGCTATTTGCTTTTTCTCGAAATACACTTATTTTACTTTATGTAATCTAAGTTTAGATGTATCATAATTTTAATTTTGACACAATTACCTCAATAATCTAACTATTTTAAAATAGAAAATCTATTTAGTAGTTAGCTTTAATGCCTTGTGCTGCCTTTTGAACCGTATTTTTGATGCGTTTGCTTCTAGTTTCAGGTCGTTTAGCATTCTTGATCCATTCCAAAATTCCCCGCTTTGATGATGGCGAGAATTCTGCAAAATTCTTTTGGGCTAACTCATTTTCTGAAAGAGCTTGTTTGAGATCATTCGGCAAGATGAGTGCTTCAACATCATCTAAAAAAGACCATGAGCCATCTTGTTTAGCCTGCTCAATTTTATTTAATCCCGCTTCATGAAGTAACCCTACTTTTTCTAAATTCATCACTCGTTCTTTGTTGGCTTTTGACCAATTACTACCTTTTTTACGAGGTGCAATGTAAAGCATAGTTCGTTGGTCATCAAGTTTTCTTGGCAAACTATCTATCCACCCAAAACATATACATTCTTCAACAATATCGTCATAAGGAAGATAATATTCATGAGGCTTCTTGTATTTTACTAACCAAACGCCTTTATTTTGATGATAATTCGCTTGAAGCCATTGTCTCAAATCACTGCGTGTGTTTATGGCAATTTTTGCAGCATTTTCAGCAGGTCTTCCCATAGTGATTTTCCTTACTATTGTTTCAATAATTTAATTTTGACACAAAAATATTTAATATTTATTAGTTAATTAAGTAGAATATTGTGATTGCATATTACCAGGCTAATCGTATGATAGATCTATACTGTGAACGTGTTGGTTCAGGTTTATGGGCTGAACCAGTTAACGCTTTGTCCAATATCTCATTTTTTCTTGCTGCTTGGGCATCCTGGTACTTCGCCAATCGTCTGGGTTCACTATCTCTTGTCATTGGGCTGCTAATTAGTTTAATAGTTGCCATTGGGGTTGGCAGCAGCCTATTTCATACTTTGGCAACACCATTCGCCAAACTACTAGATATCATTCCCATTGCTTTATTCCAGATAGCCTATTTATGGATTTACAGTCGTCAAGTGATCGAGCTCAAAAGTATTTGGGCTGTGTTTTTGATAATTTTACTGCTGATTTCAATTATTTTAACTTTTCAGTTTAATCAAATATTTCATGGCTCTATTGTTTATCTACCAGGATTTTTAACCCTCTTGGGATTAGGATTTTATCATTGGCAACAAAGGAAACGAGGTCGTTTTTTGCTGTTAACGGCAACAGGTATTTTTTTGATGGCTCTATTTTTTCGTACTATTGATTTGGTGATTTGTCCCTACTGGACAGTTGGAACTCACTTTCTTTGGCATTTACTGAATGGAGTTGTACTGTACTTCGTAATGAAATCTCTCATCCAGAACTATTCTACAAAAAGATAAGATAGCAATTTTGGTTCCCTTACTAGGTAACTATTTCTATGGGCGATGAGAGACTCGAACTCTCACGGTTTCCCGCCACATTTTGAGTGTGGTGCGTCTACCAATTCCGCCAATCGCCCTTTCGCGTTCACGCTACCCGATTATAATCCACTTGGGGTTTTTCTTACAACAATACTGATAACAAAAACAATACCAAAGTCACAATTTCGCTATTACTCTCGGAATATCCACTTCGATCTGACATCCTTTCCCGTACTCACTAATAACCATAAAATTACCATTTAAAGCTTCTGTCCGCTCCTGCATCCCCTGCAAACCAAAACCCGTCGTATTCTCCTGAGGATTAAAACCGCAACCGTTATCTTTTATCGAGAGCTTAATTTTTACTGCTGTTTCCTGCAAGTACAGGTTAACCATCGTCGCTTGACTATGTTTGGTAATATTAGTCAATGCTTCTTGAACAATACGATAAACGGCTGTAGTAACTTCTGTAGCCAGAGGAGAAACCAAATCAATTTTAGAAGTGATAGTAATATCAGTATTGAGTTTAAAATCAGCTATTAATCCCTCTAAAATAGTTTCCAGCGATCGCTCTTGTAAAGGATTTTTTCTTAGAGTTGCTACAGAAGCACGAATATTCGCTAATGCTTCTTTCCCTAACTTTCTGGCTTTGGCTAAATGATTGGCAGCCTTATCTGGCTCTTGTGTCAAGAATAAAGACGTATTTTCTAACTGAATACTTTGTGCAGTTAAATAATGACCTACCGAGTCGTGGATTTCCCGAGCAATCCGGTTTCTCTCTTGTAATATTGCCTGGTTTTCTATCTGTAAAGCATAGTCTCGCAAACGACGATGCGCCGTGACTAATTTAGTTCTACTTTCATGTTCGGCTAAAACTGCACCGACTAACAAGAGAACAAATGCCAAGACAAAAGCGAAAAGTAATGCCGAATTGAAAGCCAAACCAAATAATACTCTTTGTAATTCTTCTGGTGGTAAGCGTCTTAAAACTCTCGGTAATGGTCTAGTTATAGGGATACCAAAAGGGTTAATTCTCATCAATGACATTATCTGTATCGAGAAAAAAGAAAGATAAGCCAAAACTGCAACCAATATTCTGCCGCGCCAAGGAAATAATAAACAAGCGCGAATGACTACGATTAATAATAAAGCGGGAAAAACCCTTTCTCCCCTTCCTGCTAGTAATGCCGCTAACCAACTTAAAGTAAATCCCCCAATGATATAAATTCCCCTCATGAATTTAGAGCCAAAAGGTAGTTTTAAACCGATTATTCCCAAAGCCACAATACATAAAATAGCACCTAAATTGAATAAGGGTGGATGGGATACCCAATGATGACGGGGATGGGGAATTGCAAAAGTAAGCGTGGCGAGTAAAGCAATGCCCAATAATACCCACTCTACATAGAGCAATAATCTAAAGGGATGTTTTTGCCAAATTTTAGTCATTGAACATTGAGCATTGAACATTAGTCATTGATAGTCTTTTAATGAGGAACTCTACGATCGGAACTCAAATCTCATCTCAGACCCTTAATTATCAATTATCAACTATCAATTATCAATTGATCTAGTCCTAAAGTACCAAAACAAATTAGGAATATAGATCGATGTAATCAACACTCTAATTTATTAGTATGAAATTGTAAGAAATAAACAACATGAAAATGTTAAATACAAAATGTTTAATGCTAAATGTTTAATGTTTAATGGAGAAAAGTGATGAATAGATATATGATTTCTGCGAGACCTTCGGTAGTCACTATCGCGATCGCAACAGCTTTGTTAATCTCCCCCTTTGCTGTTAATGCTACTTCATTAAATTGGAAGTCTCAGAATATTTCCGAATCGCGCCCCGCTTTGCGAATCTCGGAGAGATCGACTGTTCCCCAATTAGCCCATCATAATTTCCAACAGGGAAGAAGGGGTGGATATGGTGGCATGAAAAACGTTCTGGAACAACTAGATTTAACGCCAGAACAGTCCCAAAAAATTGATGCGATTCACGAACAGTTTCACTCCGACAATGAAACCTTGTTCCAAGAAATGCGTACCAATCATCAAGAATTGCGATCGCTTTTAGCCAGTGATGCTTCTCCAGAAACATTACGACAACAGCATCAAAAAATTCAAGATTTACGTCAACAATTAGGCACTAACCGCTTTGAAACTATGCTGCAAGTCAGAGAAGTTTTAACTCCCGAACAACGTACTCAAATGGCAGAATTAATGGAACAACGAAGAGGCAGAAGAGGTAATCCCAATTTCGGTAATTAATTGTCTTGTTAGTTGACTATTTGAGCAACTTTCTTCTCATCGGGACAAAACGAACTGGAATAGTTTTCTCCTCAATTATCCGCTCCTCTGTTTTAGTCAGCACAACTATTTCCTGATACCAACTACCTACAGGAATTACCATCTTACCGTTAGTTGCTAGCTGATCGATTAAAGGTTGAGGTATCTTTTCTGGAGCCGCAGTGACAATAATGGCATCGTAGGGAGCATGTTCTACCCAACCTTGATAGCCATCACCAGTTTTTACTTCGATGTTCTCGTAACCCAATTGGCTAAGAGTTTGACGCGCTCTTTCTGCCAGTTGGGGAATAATTTCGATCGAATAAACTTGTTTTGCTATCTCTCCTAAGATTGCTGCTTGGTATCCACAACCGGTACCGATTTCCAATACTTTAGCTTCGGTCGAAATCTCGGCAGCTTCACTCATGTAAGCCACGATGTAAGGTTGAGAGATGGTCTGTTGATAACCGATGGGTAAAGGGCGATCGCTATAAGCAAAATCCTTCCAAGGTGGTTCTACGAATTGATGGCGAGGTACCTTGGATATGGCAGCTAAAACACGTTTATCTTGGACGCCGCGATCGCGAATTTGATACTTGACCATTTCCTGGCGCTCTATCTCAAATTGGTCGATTCCCGAATTAGAATTTTCTCCCTGAATTCCAGAGTTATTAGAGTTTACTTCTCCTGCACAACCAGGTAGACAGAGGATTAAAATGCAACAATATAATAAGGCGATCGATACCAAACTAAAATTCATCATTCTTCCCTCTCTGATCAAATTTCAACCTTGAAAGATGGGAGTTCAGACTAAATCTCTAGCAGCATCCTATCGATGTTAGTAGTTAGTAATTTCGAGATCGCGATTAAGCCAATTAACCAAGGATCAAACTGTTTAATAAATTTAACGGGCTTTGCCACTCGCCGACTCAGCCCGCTAAACTCTCACTTATTTGATTGACCAAGGTTTCCTCCCAACCTAATTTAAGTTTAACCGCTCTTAGAGTTAGTCTTTTGCTCCTTTCATAGTCACCTCTTCCTAGAGCCTGGTTTGATTTTGCCTCTCCTCTTGAAGCGTTATCACTTTGCCTATGGCGAAGGTAGATTAACTTAAGGGCTCACCTATATAATAACAAATTTTGATAGTTTCTTCCCTGGTCTGTAAATTAACCCTAGCGCTCGGATAAGCCTAGTTCCGTTAAATTCTGTTCGACTAAAATTATAGGGATAGTACTGGTTTCCAAAACAGCTTGAGACACTGAGCCAACTAATACTTGTTGCCAAGGTTGGTGTCCTCGTTTACCCATAATAATATCGGTGACTTGATATTCTTGTGCCAGATTGATAATCTCTTCTGGGATTGAACCCTTTACGGTTAAAAACTGATGGGGAATATCTAACAGTAACCGAGAAGTAAGTTGTTGCAACTGAGTAATTTCTGAGTCTGAAGACGTATTGCTAACATGAATCACGATCGCTTCTCCATTACTTCGTCTGGCTAAATCCGCCACTTTAGTTAAGACTGAAATTGCTAAATCAGAAGTATCAATAGCAGCTAACAAGATAGTCTGGGTTGTAATAGTAGTTTTGGTCGGATCTACGGGATCTTGAGTTAGCAATTTGGGAGCAAAGGTAGGAATCGCCCAAGCGCCTAGAGGTGCTGTAATGAGTATCGAAAGCGCTGCTATAGCAAGAATAATCTCGCCTCCTGGAATTCCTTGACTGAGAGGAATTGCACCAATGGCTGCTTGTACTGTTGCTTTAGCCGAATTTCCTGGCAATAAAAACAATTTCTCGCGCCAATTCCAATTGCTGCCTACGGTGGCGCAATACCAACCAATCGTGCGTCCACAGATTAAGCCCAGAGCAAGTAATAAAATTCCTGGTAATAAAATATTTTCTAAAACTTTGAGTTGAATGGTTGCTCCCATCAGCACAAATAACAAAATCTCTGCCACAATCCAGAGATGATTAAATTCGACTCGCAATCTTCTGGCTAGAGGAGGATTGAATTCAATTAAGAAAAATCCCATTGCCATTGCCGATAAATAACCAGAAAAATAAGGGAATTGCTCGGCTAAGACAACGATAAATAAAGCAAAAGTTGCAGCGATTAAAGTATCTTGAACCGTATTTTGTGTCCATTGCTGCCTAATTGTTAACCAAACAATTAATTTTGCTCCCAAATAGCCAATTATCACCCCGAAAATAATTTGACTAATTACCTGAAAGGGCAGCAACCACAAGGCATTACTATCAATAACAGATTGGGATAAAAAATTGAGCAACAAACTGAATAACAGTAATACCAAAACATCCGATAAAGCACTACCAGTTAAAATCGCATCGGCAATTCCTTTAGCAGTTCCCCAACCCAAACTCTTGAGGCGTAACATTCCTGGAACAATCACCGCTGGAGATTCAGCACTAACGACACAACCCAATAACAAACCCGTCAAGAAATCAAACTGAAATAACCACATGGCGACGAGGGCAACCGCGATCGCTTCTGCGATCGCAGGTAATACTCCCAACCTCAGAGCAACATTCCCCTGTTTCAGCAGTTTATCGCGGTCTAATCCCAATCCTGCTCGCATTAAAATGACCATCACCGCCATAGTACGCAGCTCATCAGCAAGTTCTAACACTGAAGGAGTAATCGCATTACCTACTTCAGAGCCTAGTAAAATACCGATAATAATCATTCCCATTAGCGGTGGTGCGCCTATTCTGCGGGCTAATTGACCACCAAAAAATCCTAATAATAAGATGAGAATAATGCTGAGTAAGAAGCTGATTTGCATTGAATTTAAGGTTCTAACAAATTACTCATCCAATATTATTTTTAGGACTACCAAATTGCTATATATAAGCAGAAATATCTTCGTGACATTCATCCGCTAAATAAGATAGAGCGCGGAAGCGTAAGCCCACAACCTCTTCATACAGAGGATTTAATTTACATAATGGGGGAATATGGGCAAGATTACGCCCAAAAAGATTAATATCTCTTTCTAGGGGACATTGGGGGGGAATCATGCGACAGATAAAATGAGCTACACGAGGATCGTGAATTTCCATCCCATTAAGCCAATTCTTGATTGGTTTGAGAAGATCGGGATGAGGATGAGTTTGATTTGGGTCAATAACGCCAGTCTGATCTTCTAACTTACAAATAGTATGCTCCAGATATTCTAAAGCCTTCACTTCAATTTCTAAGGCAGCGCAATATTTGTGTAATAGTTCATATTCTGGAGGAGAGTAAACCCCATCGGCGATCGCAACTAAGACTGCGGTTCTTAAAAAATTTTCTCCTGTATTGGGATCTTTTCCTAATTCTGTTGCTAATTCTTCTGGAGTAATCGTTTCTAAAGGTAAATCTGGATCTAGATTCGCCAAATCCTTTGCTAATTGATTAATAACCTCCTTTTCTTCAGGATCGTAATGTCCATCCGCCCAAGCTACAGTATACAAACCTCGCAGCC
>JAAUXX010029885.1_pt1 | contig 10089 bp, 8 predicted proteins | sample 7278111 | NCBI WGS metagenome assembly JAAUXX01 (sample SAMN14350116, study PRJNA611818) | marine sediment metagenome | isolation source: surface marine sediment (1.8m) | place: French Polynesia: Moorea | collected 2018-08
CCAGAGAAATTATTCAGGTGCGCCAATCTCAGGATTTAGCATTACAAGAATTGGTGCAGCATATTTTTAATCCACGCTGGCAAGAGGTTTTTTTCCTGGCAGTTGCCATGTCTCCTAGTGCAGATAAATTGGTGCTGTTGATGAAGAAAACTATCGATAAATCTTTAGCAAAGGATAAAAAGTTACAAGAGTTTTTACAATGGTTAAATGAGAAAACAAAAGCAGTAGATATAACTTACAATTCTCAAGATATTACAAAAATTCAGAGTGAGTTTGACTTTTTCATCAACTCAAATCTCTCCCTCTCTCGTATCCTCTACCTTGACATCGACCTTTTCTCTCTCTATCAATCCCTCGAACTCTTCTCCCTCTCCTCTGCTTACCAAGACGTCAATCTTAAATTCTCCTCTCTTTCCCTAGCCCTCGACCTCTTCTCCCTCTTCTACCTCGACCTCTCGCTCGATCTCACCTTCTCATTTCTCCTCCGAGCTTTCTCCTTCGTCTCCCGAACCATTCCTCAATCCTTAGAATTCTCCTTTTTCGAACTCTCCGCTTCCCTATCTGTTTCCCTCTGCCGAGCAAAAGAAATTGATCGTGAACTTTATCAAAAATTGCAAGAACTCAAAGAAAAACTTCCTAATACAGAAGAAATAGAAAAATTCGAAAAATGGTGGCAAGCCAACGGAACAGATTGGCGAGAAGATTTAAGAAAAATTATGATTGAACATCGTAATATCGGTCATGATTGGCAATTTAACCAAGAACAAATAAAATTACTCAATCAATATTATCGGGCTAACCAATTTTTAACCCAATGCTTGCATCGCGAATGTTATGTCAGTCTAGAAGTGCGCCAATATATAGAAGAAACAATTCTTTTACCGATGGTTGAGATAGAAAAAGTAGGGTGGGCAAGATAATTTGTATTTCAAGTTTGATTTGAAAATATTAAGAATTTGCCCACCATAGCAACTAGATAGTTCATTCATCAATTATTGTTCCAGATTTTTGAGGAGGAAAAGCTAACAAAGTTAGATGCCCCACTAAAATTAATAAATCTCTTTCTAATCCTGCGACTTTTTTTGCATCTGCTAAAAAATTAGGCAGTTGCACTGTAACAATTGCTCCTGCAATGATAAATAATAAAACTAAATTGCTAGTCTTCCAAAAACGACCAAACAAGAGTGAAATACTCGCAATCACTTCAGCAATTCCTGTTATCGGTCCTAAGAAACCAGGAAGTCCAAAACCAACAAATTTTTCAGTTGCCATTGACCAAAAAATTGCCTTGGGTAGTCCATGATATAGAAAAATTGCAACCAAAGTTAAACGCAAAATTAATAAAGCATAGGTTTGAAAATTTGTTTTAGAATTTGTTGTTTGGGCTACAGTAGTTTTCATAGTTTAATCTCCTTTTGATATTAGATTTATTGACAGATATAGTTGATAATTAATCAATTTTGGCAAGGTTTCTATTGAGCTTTATCTGGCTGCTACGATCTTTATGCTGACTAGTGGGAGAAAAAATGAATCGCATCGCACGATCGCGGATAATATAGGTATGAAGCCAAGTCATGAGAATCATCAGACGGTTGCGCCAGTTGGGGAAATAAACTAAATGAACAGCTAGCCAAAAAAACCAGGGAAAAAATCCTCTAAGTTTCAAAACTCCAATTTTTCCGACTCCGCAATAACAGCCAATAATAGCCAGTCTTCCTTTGTTGAAATATCTAAAAGGTGGGAGTGGTTTCCCTTGAATAATTTTTTCAATCGCCTTAGCAACATATACTCCTTGTTGCAAAGCTTCTGGTGCTACTCCCGATAAATATTGACGCGGGCAATTTACATGAGCGAGATCGCCTATGGCAAATACTTCGGGATATTCGGCTAATTGTAAAGTTGGGGAAACGGTAATTTTCCCTTTTTTCCCTGTTTGGGGAAAGGGAAAGCTTTTCGGGATGGCTCCAGTGACTCCTACCGCCCAAATAACCGTAGCCGCCGCAAAGTAACTACCATCATCAAGTTCAAAACCTTGAGGTGAAACTTCAGTAACTTTGGAGCGCAACATCACTTTTACTCCCAGACGACGCAGCTTTTTCACCGTGTAATCACTTAAAGATGGAGGAAATTCTGCTAAAACGCGATCGCCAGAATGAACTAAAATAATAGTAACCTCCCGAGGATCTAGTCGGGGATAATCTCTGTGTAAGGCATCATTAACTAGCTCGACTAAGGAACCTGCTAACTCAACTCCTGTAGCACCACCTCCGACAATCGCGATCGTTAATAGTTCTTGGCGTTGGGCAAGATCTAATTCTCTTTCCCCTTGTTCAAAGCAGCTTAGCAGATGATTGCGCAGGTTTATGGCATGAGCCAGTGTTTTTAGGGGAAAAGCAGAGTTTTTTGCCGATTCAATCCCGAAAAATTGACTACGACTGCCCGTAGCTAATACCAGATAGTCATAGTTAATTGTCTCGTTGGTGAGTTTAACTATTTTGGCTGCGAAATCGATAGTTTCAACTTCTGCTTGTAGAAAAGTAATATTGGGTGATTTACGTAATAGAGTACGAATTGGTACAGCTACTTGTTCAGGAGCTAACTGGGCGGTGGCAACTTGATATAGTAAGGGAATAAAACTGTGATAGTTATGGCGATCTATTAAAATAACTTCTACTGCTTTATGGGCTAAGGATTGAGCTGCTTGTAAACCAGCAAAACCAGCCCCGACAATTACGATACGATTAGATGGTTTATGTTGTTTCATAAGGGAAAATAACCATTCATGATAGGGTTGCCTTGGGGTTGTTTAGTATCGGCTTCAGGTTCAATGGTGATTAAGATAGAATTAGCGTCTTTAAGAGCATTGTTCGATAATTCCAGATGGACAATTCCCTGTTCATCGGGAGTAAAATTAGCACAGCCAGTTTTTTTTCCTTGAGATACTGCCCAAAGACGATATACTTTTTTTCCAGATAAAGGTGCCAAATTCTGTAAGGCTAAAACGGCTTTCTTTTCCTGCGGTGCAATAAATAAACTTCCCGACGCCCTAGGTAATTCATCTAATCCCTGAAGGGAAACTAAACGATTATGGGGTTGGCGCAGCAGACTAATTAATTCTTCTTGCTGTCGCAATTGGTTATTATTGATTGCTAGCTGTTGCCGTAAACCATAATTATTTACTCCTAACAATAAGGCACTTACAGCAGTAAGACCAGTAATAATCCAAGCTAAACGATTGAGTTGTAAAACTCTCGAATATTTTGGTTGATTATGATGAGAAATTTTATGGCAGATTTTACTGCGTAAATCAGAACTAGGAACATTCTTTGGTAAACTATAGGGCATCAAAGCTAAAGTTGCTTCTAATTCTTGAATTTGCTGCTTAATTTGGGGATTAGCTGCTAATTGTTCATTGAGCCAAGTTAATTCTTGCTCCTCAAGATTTCCGAGAACATATCCTGCCAGAAGTTCTTCTAAATTATAAGATTCATAATTATTTTTCATCTTTTAGTTAACTAAATTTTGTAAGTTTTTTCTCAGTTTTAGTAGTCCTCGACGACTATGGGTTTTAACAGTTCCTAACGGAATTTTTAACCTTTCAGCAATTTCTGATTGACTTAATCCTTCGTAATAAGATAATTCTAGAATTTGCCGTTGATTAGCAGATAAATATCCTAAGGCAGTTCTAACTTTATGTTCCCGTTCCTCTGCCGAAGCAATCTCCATTGGATTAGTATTATTTTCTGTTCCGATTAAATCTCTCATCTTGCCAAGATTCCGTAATAAATTACCTTGCGAATGTTTAGAGCGCAACCGATCTATGGTTCTCGATCTTGTTAACATCATTAAATAAGTATAAAAAGAACCTCTTTGGGGATTATACTTTGGTCGTTCTTGAAGAGAAAGAAAAATTTCTTGGGTTAAATCTTCTGCTTCGGAAGTATTATTTAACATCCGATAAATCAAACGATAAACTAATAATCCATAGCGATCATATAATATTCCTAAAGCAGAACTATCTCCTCTGATAAAGGCTGCAAAAATTGCTTCATCTGTTGTCTGTTCTCCGCCAGTATTATTCACCTGAAATAAATCACGATCTGTTTTTATCACGCTCTTATTAGATGGATTAAAATTGCCCTGTAGAAATCACTCCCAGATCTAAATACGGAGTAACTTCAGATTTGGATTCAATTTTTTTGAACATTATTTGAAAATTAAATTGGAAACTTAAAGGTAAAAACTTTACTCGGCGTTGGGGAATCAAGTTGCGATCGCCTTTGGCAAGCTCAGAATTGCTGCAATTACATACTCTCTAAATTACCAAGCCCTTGTCTTTACCCAAACTTCAAAGGAAATTCCTAATCTTTATGAGAGATTAACAATCTCGTAAATAGGATTCTGTTAGTCTATAAGTAAATTTACTCAAACACTTTATAATAAAAGCAAAAAGTAAAAGATTGGAAAAACAAGAGATTATAGAGGCTAGAAATAAATGCAAATAAAACCTAGGGACTCTGCTCGTCTCACGACGGCTGTTACTAGAGAATCATTGATTGCAGTTACCGAAAGCAAGGAAGCCGCCTTCGGTGATTCTACGATTGCTGAGATTACGGAGTCACTTGTACTATTCAAAGGTTTTACCAGTAAGATAACGCAAGATCTGCTCCTTGGTCCTCAAGCCGTAGGCGAACGAGAGGCGCATTTATCCGCAGCCATTAGCTGGCTCAAGCGAGCTCATGATGTTACCCCTAACGACGGTGTGAGCTGGGGGTATTCCCTTAAGGGCAGATGGAGACCTTCTTACCGCGAGACATCAGGCTACATTGCTACCACATTTTTCGATATATCTGAGCAGTTACAAGATGAGGATTGCCGACATCGAGCGCTGGCAATCTCCAAATGGCTGGTACAAATGCAGAACTCTGATGGGTCGATTTCTGACCCGCGCTACGGTTCTGGGGGAATCGTCTTTGATACAGGTCAGGTTTTGCTGGGGTTGGTTAGAGCATTTGAAGAGACACAAGAACCCTTGTTCCTCAAAGCGGCTGAAAGAGCTGCGGACTGGCTGGTTGAAGTTGCCGATCCTCAAGGACGTTGGATCAAAAACACCCATTGCGACACCCCACATGTTTACAACACACGCGTAGCTTGGGCGCTGTTGAAGTTGAATGCCTTAAGCCCAACTTTAGACAGGGAGAGAGTTGCGCGAGCCAATTTGGACTGGGCTTTGGCTCAACAGCGCAATGGATGGTTTGAGCAATGTGCGTTCATCCCAGGAGTTGCTCCTTTTACTCACACAATCGCCTATGCTATTCGCGGTTTGCTAGAGTCTGGGCTCCTGCTGGGCGAGCAGAAGTATATCGACGCCGCTGTTAGAGGAGCTGAGGTTTCCCTCAACTACCTGCGCTCCGACGGCTTCATTCCAGGTCAAATTGATACTGATGGCAAGGCGCAGGGTCGCTACTGCTGTTTAACTGGTAACTGCCAGATGGCAATTGTTTGGCTGATGCTCTTTGAATTGCAAGGCGAACAGCGTTACTACCAGGCTGCTGACGATAGTCTTCGGTATGTGATGTCTTCCCAAGATATCCGTACCTCCGATCCCAATATTCGGGGCGGGATTAAGGGTTCGCAACCAATTTGGGGTAAATATACGCGTTTGTCCTATCCTAACTGGGCTACAAAGTTTTTTATTGATGCTTTGCTAATGTTATTGAGACTACAACCATGAACAGAAAAACCATTCTCAACGGCAGCTTCGATCCTGTAACAACAGCAGAAACCTCGGACTGGGCGACCCGATTAATTAAGTTGGGCGAGAGAGGATATATCTGCACTGTCAACGTTGCTATTCTGATGATGATGTCTGCCGATTCACAACTACAAAAGTTTGTGGAAAGAGCATCGTTAGTGGTAGCAGATGGTCAACCAATCGTTTGGGCTTCAAGATGGCTTTCTCAAGCTTTGCCAGAGCGGGTGACAGGCATTGACCTAATCGATTCTCTAGCAGCGAGAGCTGAGAAGGAGCAGTTTGGCATCTACCTATTGGGCGCAACCCAAGAGGTGATCGCCACAACAGTAACAAACCTAAAATTGCGATATCCTCAACTTAACATCTGCGGTTTCGACGACGGCTATTTTTCTGCTACTGAAACCTCTGAGCGGGTGCAGGCTATCCGTCAGAGCGGAGCTCAGATTCTCATTGTCGGGATGGGAGTACCTCGGCAAGAAATTTTTCTGGAAGAAAATTGGTCAGATTTAGGTATAAACTTGGCGATTGGTGTTGGCGGTAGTTTCGACGTGATTGCGGGTAAGAAGAAACGAGCGCCGCTCTGGATGCAAAAAGTGGGACTGGAATGGTTATACCGATTAATCCAGGAGCCTCAAAGACTGTGGAAACGCTACCTAGTGACTAACTTCAAGTTTATTTATCTATTATTTAGTTCATCGATCGCTGATTGGGGTAAATCGCTGCTCGCTGATTGGGGTAAATCTCTTCCACTGCGGTCATTTCCCGAAAACAATAGTAAAATCTCTTGAGAAATCTAACTGCGATCGCGATTTTTTTGCGATCGCGGTAACTTAACTAAAATTTACTAAATTCATTCCCTACACTGGGCTTCACATTATTGAAAATGTTAGATTAGGTAAAGATTTAGATAAACTGTCAAAAATTCTAAACGAAGATCATAGATAATCCTAGCCAGTTATCTGGAGAATGGGTGCTGCCAGGTTTCACACTTAAATTACAAGGGATTATCACCTGATTTGGTGAATTTTCGTCGATTGAGGTTATGTTAAGTCTCTATGCGTAACCTATTTCCAGGATTAATTATGGTTTAACTACGGTAATATTCTTAGTAATTACATATTTTCTTGGTTACACAAATCTCATGTCTAGTGAGCACAGCAATGTTCCTAAAGCCGATATCTTAGTAATTGATGACACGCCAGAAAATTTGGCTTTGTTATCGCAGATGTTGACGGAAAAAGGTTACAAAGTTAGAAGTGTCACCAAAGGTTCTACTGCATTAAGAGGTGCCAAAGCTGTACCTCCAGAGCTCATCCTGCTAGATGTCAAAATGCCAGAGATGAACGGATATGAGGTGTGTCAACGTTTAAAAGCAGACGAGCGCACACGGCATATTCCAGTTATTTTTATCAGTGCCTTGGGGGATGTTTTTGATAAAGTCAAAGCTTTTCAAGCTGGTGGGGTGGACTATATTACTAAACCATTTCAGGTTGAGGAAGTTTTGGCCAGATTAGATACACATTTAACTATTCGTAATTTGCAAATCAAGCTGCAACAACAAAATATTCAACTATCCCAGGAAATAGCCGAAAGAACTGCCGCAGAAGATAAGTTTGCTAAAGCCTTTCGTGCTTGTCCTAATCCAATTGCGATCGCGGCAGCGCCTACCGAAGGGCTCGCGGCAGCGCCTACCGAAGGGCTCGCGGCAGCGCCTACCGAAGGGCTCGCGACTTACCAAGAAGGACAGGTGCTAGAGGTCAATAAAAGTTTTCTGTTGATGAGCGCCTATCAAGAAGCGGAAGTAATCGGTCAAAACATCAATCAGTTTTATTCCCCAGCAACCGCAGAGCAATACCATCAAGCATTACAAAAATGTCAGTCCCAAGGTTTTGTGCGCAATCAAGAACTAGAATTTCAAACTAAATCAGGTCAAATTAAAACGGTTTTACTTTCGTTAGAGTTAATTGATTTGGGAGGAACTCCATGCACACTCCAGATTATGAACGATATTACCGAACGCAAACGGTTGGAAAATGAATTTATTTCCTTAGTTAGTCATGAACTCCGAACTCCCATGACTTCTACTATTGGGGCGTTAGACCTTTTAAATTCTGGTCAACTGGGGGCATTAAGCGATCGCAGTCAAAAAATCTTAAATATCGCTATTCGTAACTCAGAGCGGTTGATTCGTTTAGTCAACGATATCCTGGATTTAGAACGCATGAAGTCAGGCAAGATTACCATTGAACCAGTGCCCTGTAATCTGCAAACGCTTTTAGTCCAAGCCACGGAAACCATGCAAGCAATGGCAGAAAAAGCTCAAGTAGAATTAATCCTAGAACCCTGTACTGTTTCTATGAGACTCGATCCAGACCGCATGTTGCAAACATTCACTAATTTACTCAGCAATGGTATTAAATTTACTGAACCTGGGGGGACAGTAAAGTTAACCGCAAATCTGGTAAGTGGTGATCGTTGCCATATAGTGGTAGCAGATACGGGTAGAGGTATTCCTGCCGATAAATTAGAATCTATATTTGAGCGTTTCCATCAGGTCGATGCCTCAGACTCTCGGAGTAAAGGAGGAACAGGCTTGGGACTAGCGATCTGTCGTCATATTATCGAGCGACATCAAGGCAAAATCTGGGTTGAGAGTATTTTAGGTACAGGTAGTATCTTTCATATTGATTTACCTGTTAATATAAATTTGTAATAAATTTGTAATCGGTAAGGAATAAAAATTCCTCATCGTAGATCCACACCAGATCAATCCTTCATTCTTTTTTTTTATTTCCCTGGTTATTTTCAATTTAGGATTAGGTTACCACTAGAACTACATTAAATGCTGGTTACTGGCTAAATAAATCGTATGAGCAAATCTATCTTGATTATTGATGATGAAGAAGATGTCAAAGAAATAGCTCAAATAGGATTAGAGATGGCAGCTTATTGGAGCGTTGTTACCGCTAGTTCAGGAAAGGAAGGATTGATGTTAGCCGAAACCAGTCAACCAGATGTCATTCTTTTAGATTTAATGATGCCTGACTGGGATGGGAAAGAGACTTTAAAACAGTTAAAAGCTAACCAAAAGACGGCAAATATCCCTGTAATTTTGATGACAGCTAAAACTCAATCTGCGATCGCAGCAGAGCTAACCAAATTGGATTTAGTTGGTGTGATTACTAAACCCTTTCGTCCTCTTCAGTTACCTAAACAAATATCGCAAATTTTAGATCAAAATAATAAATAATAATAGATAAGAGAGTCGGAACTTTTCGCGAAAAGCTTCGTATCCTTCTTTGGCTTCATCACAATAACTAAATTAGTTCATAAAACCCTGTTATTCCTTAAATCCAAAAGCTAAAGTAGATGTTTTAAGGATTTTAAAATTAAGTAAATCTGGAAATCCTTTATATGTAAGGAATGAGGAATAATCATTTATGCTGAAATGGTTTAGTAAACGAAAAACTGCTGAATCTTCTGTCAAGCTCGCGGATTCCCCTAATTTAAGCGCAAGCCCAAGTTCAAAAAGCTCCGCAGAGTCACTCGTTAATAATCAAAGCCAGAAGAACGAAGATCCTTCAGAATTATCTCACTCATCGAATTTAAGCGATGCTGATTATGAATTTTTGTTTAACCAACTTCTAGATGGTGTCGCTCATGGTTGGAATCAAGCAAGAATCATTAAATTCTTTCAAACTCTGGGAACAAGAGGAGAAGAAAGAGGTTGGGTTACTTGGTTAGAAAAATTCTCTACCAAAATTCCCGATGTTACTAATGATTCTCAGCGAAGATTGGGGGCAATTATGCTGCGTTTGGCTGAAGTGACTCAATCTGCTTCTGAATTAACTCAACTTAGCGCAATTTCTTCTCAAATTGGAAAACAATTATTTTTCGGCAAGGCTGCTAATTTAATCTGGGAATATGATGGTTTAGATGTTGTGACCTCCTCAACTTCCGTAATAGATGGCACAAAAGAAGATAATGAGAGCAGCGTAGAGGAAAATATTGCATCAGTTTCAGAATCAAGTCCTGAATCTCCTGTAGAAGAAAGTTCTGAGCCAGAGAATGTCGAATCTCTTCAACCAGAGTCATCAAAAGAGGAACCAACAACAGTAATTCAAGAATCTCCTTTAGAAGAAGGCTCTAAGTTAGAGAATGTGGAATCTCTTCAATCAGAGGAGCCAACAACAGTAATTCCTGAATCTCCTTTAGAAGAAAGCTCTGAGCTAGAGAATGTGGAATCTCTTCAATCAGAGGAGCCAACAACAGTAATTCCTGAATCTCCTTTAGAAGAAAGCTCTGAGCTAGAGAATGTGGAATCTCTCCAATCA
>JAAUXX010006684.1_pt1 | contig 10054 bp, 10 predicted proteins | sample 7278111 | NCBI WGS metagenome assembly JAAUXX01 (sample SAMN14350116, study PRJNA611818) | marine sediment metagenome | isolation source: surface marine sediment (1.8m) | place: French Polynesia: Moorea | collected 2018-08
TGGCATAGAGATACCGTCTACAGATACCGACCAGTTAAGACCCAATTGGGGTATCCAACTATAACTCTCTACCATTTGGAAACTACCAGTGCTAGCATCGTAGTTTTGCCAAAAGGCGTAGCACATCAGCGCAAAGTCTACAAGACCTACACCCAAAGTATATAAGCGTAGTCTCTTACCTTCCTTGTCTGGTATGATAGGAACAAGGAAAGATGCCAGTAAAGGCAGAACTATTAGTGTCGTAAGCCACGGAAATTGTGTACTATTCATCGGAAATATAGTCCCAAATTCAATTTACATATAAATAAAGAAGTTGACATTAGGCAAAGAGGAGTAGTGATTTCTGCCTGATAGCTAAATCATCTACTATGCCTGTTTAAGTTATCGGGTACTAGACCCCTAAATAAAAGCTTGCTATGATGCCGGAGTTAGGCACCTTTAAAATTTTTTGTATGGTTACCTTGATTTGGTTTCGTAACTTTTCTTTATATTATGTTGCTTCAGGGGACAAAGTTGGGACAAAAAAGTGATATTCTAGGTAATCTTTCTTACTGCTTACGAAAAATCAAATGTGTAGCTTGAATGCAAGCAGCTTAAGTATTTTGACGACGAGTATTACGCCAAACATAAGGAGTCTGATCGTGTACTCGTCTGAATTGACGAATAAAATAGGTAGTACTTTTATATCCAACTAATTCTCCTATTGTCCCAATATCATTTTCTGTATTGAGTAATAAGCGACGTGCTTCTACCATTCTTCTTTCTCTAATTAACTCTAAAGCAGTATTTCCCACTAATTGACGCAGCAAACTAGCAAGATAAGTAGGAGAAAAATTGACTTCTTGAGCAATATCTTTAAGAGAAATCGATTTTTTGTAGTTGTTATCTATGTATTGAAATACTTGGCTCAAAATAGGATGTCTTTCTCTAGTTAGACAATCTTCTTTTTCCTCTTGAATGATACGAGCAAGATTTACTAATATTTCCGTTAAATAAGCTCTAGCTACTTGTTTATAACCGAATTGCTTGTTGTTCAATTCCAACTGAAGTGCCTTAAGACATTGACACCACAAAGGACGATAGGATGGGGGAATATTGTAATAGTGAGTCTGTGCTTCCGTTTCTGAAAGTTTGACAAAAGGTATGATGAGAGGATCTTTGAACCAATTTAGGGAAGAATCAGCATCCCAATAGTAAGGATTAACAGCAGTTGTGGCAAAAAATACTATCCAGCCTTCTGCTTGGGAAAATAATTTTCCTTTGTCCAATTTCCCAGATGGTATGGTCAATAAATCTCCCGATTTTACTTGCCGAGTAAGTTGCTGTTGTTGATATTGACCTTCATTTTCAAAATAAATAAGTTGTACATAGCGACTATTACTTACTTTGAATTTATCTAGGGTATGATCACTATCTAGTCTTTGAATAGCTATTTCTGGGTGTTTCTTATCTACATACATGAAACGAAGTAGAAGTAATCAAAACAGTTTTTTGTTTTTTGTATATTCTTGAAAATACGTACTGAAAATCTCAAAAATTAAAGAGGCAAAATACTTGCCTCTTGCTGATTTATCTTAGGAGTAATCTGCTTTAATTTCATCACAGAATCTCCTAAGAAAACCCGAACACTAGTCGTCCATTTCTTTTAAAGTAGCTACAGTAGAAGCGGAAATCTGACTTAAATAACGGAAAATCCAGAATTTTGCCACCGTATCCATAATAACTGGTACTGTAGCAATAAATAAGGAAATCATACTTTCATTCGCAGCAACCCCAATATGATTCGCTAACCATTCTAGAGCCACTTCCCAACCATGAGTCGAGTGGAAACCTACAAATATGTCTGTTACCAGAATAATTGCGAATGCTTTGGCACTGTCACTAAGACCTGAAACAATATTATCTATGAAAGATTTGAGTATGTTAATCTCATTTCTGCGAATTAGAAGAACTGCACAAAATGCCACAAATCCAACTAAATCAGCAAAAATATTACTGATAGAATCTATCTTCTTAAAGTGAAATTCTTCAGCAATTTCATTAGCTTTTTCTTGAACTTTCTCTTCCAGTTGTTCTCTATTTAAAGGAGGGGCTGCCTTTAACATCTGGTTCATTTTCAACTGTTCTTCATAAGTGCCAAGCTCTCCCAAAGCTTCTTCTTTCCACTCATAATTCAACTCTTCAATACCAGCAACTTCCTCACCCCGAAAATCTGTAACAATAGGCTTGATGATGAAATTTTTAGAGAGTTGTTGGGTTATGATTGGTACGACAATTAACAAGATTAAAAGTCTAACCCCAATAAGAGTGATTTTCTTGGAACGGCGAAATTCATCAACTATTTCTTGTTCTGATTGATTACCACCAAGGTCTTTTTTGATCTTACCTAGAGTTTTTCCCAGAGAAGAAGATAAATTTCCTGTATTGTTAAATACCGAACCTAAGTCTACTGAATTGCTCTTACCTTTCCTAATCTGATTGGACTTTCCTGAGTACTTGTTAACAGGATTAACATCAACAACTTTGATGCTAGGTAAGTTGGCATTTTGATTAGCTGGATTGTTATAGTTAACTGCACCAGGAGATGAAGTAGTCATGGCAGAGGAACTAGGAGCCATAGCGTACTTAGCCAAAATCCCCTCAACAAAGATCAGTTTTTCTACATAATTAGAGCTAAGCTGACTGATTGCCGAACCATCATCGTTAAATTCTTTAGTTTTACGCTGAAGAATTTCCAAATTGTTAACAATCTCTGCTTCTAAAGAAGGGTGAATATTGCTACCTTCTCCTAGAATTTCAATAGGAATTCTATTTTGATTAAAGTGATTATCCTCAATAACCTTAATCTTAATTGCAGCTTGATACGCTTCTTCTAAAGCTTGCTCACCATTACCGAAAAATTTAGAGAAGGGTGAACCTTTTTTTCTGGGAAATATAGATGTCATAAGTTAACAAATAGTAAATTTACAATCATTATTAATAGCTCTATCTATTCACTTGAGGATTGTTTAGATTAAGCGATCTAATTCTAGTCAGGAAAAAGACTTAGATATAGTCAAAATAATCAATGTCTCTCAAGCCTCCATCCAGCTTTTTGATTTATAATTAGTGTCATAGGGTAGAGTTTTGCGTTGCATTAGCTATATTCCTCCTAACTGGATGGAAAATATATCTATTTGCCTAATTTAAATACCATTGATTTTTAAGTTAATCACTCTAAAGTAACAAACTCGGGACAAGAAGGTAAAAAATTGGAAACAAAGATTATTGGCAACAGAGACTATGGTCTCAAGAAAGTTAATTTGGTCTCAATATCTAAGGGGTTACTTAACTCTTTGGAGTTTACACAAGAGCATAAGTAATATAATATATAGGGAGTTAAGTATATATAACTACTATTTCTGTTTACTGTTTTTTTACGTTTTTATCATAAAGTAATCTTGATTTAATAAACTAAAAAATAGCTATAATCTTTTATTTGCAATGGCTTCACTTCTCCATCATTGGGAAGACAATCGGCAAAGTTGCGATCAAAAAACTGCACCATGCCCTCAAAAAAGGTAGTTTCCGTTTTTTATGAGTCAAATTTCTAGCCACAAGAAGCTACTAATAGTTATGGAGGAGAAAAAAATTTAAAGTATGAAACTATTATTGGTTGAAGACGATTGGGAAATTAGCGAGCTTCTGGCAGAAGCTTTAAGCGATCAACATTACACTGTTGATATAGCTGGTGATGGACAAGCTGGGTGGGACTTTATCAAAGCTTTTGATTATGACCTGGTTTTATTAGATTGGATGCTACCCAAGCTAGATGGAATTAGTCTTTGCCGTAAGCTAAGAGCTCAAGAGTATCAGATGCCAATATTAATGTTAACGGCGAAAGATAGTAGTACTGCTAAGGTGCAAGGACTAGATGCGGGAGCAGATGACTATGTTGTTAAGCCTTATCGTCTAGATGAGCTATTAGCTCGTATTCGTGCACTGCTACGTCGAGGTAACTCTAATCTACCTCCGATTCTTAAATGGGATGATTTAAACCTCGATCCTAATACTTGTAAAGTATCATATAATGACAAAACCCTAAAAATAACACCAAAGGAATATCGTTTATTAGAACTTTTCCTCCGAAACGGAAACCGAGTACTCAGTCGAAGTGCTATCTTAGAGAATCTTTGGTCGTTTGATGAGCCACCTGATGAAGATGCTGTTAAAGCGCATATTAAGCGTCTTAGACAGAAACTAAAAAGAGCTGGAGCACCTAATGACTTTATTGAAACAGTATATGGATTGGGCTACCGCCTCAAGCAAAAACTCTAGCCAGAGATTTCCTCATCTACGTAAACGTTTACTCCTTGCTTATTTAATAACTATAGGAGTAGTTTTTGGTACTTCGACTGTCTCTTTATATATCTTTTTTACTCAAAGTCTCAATCAGCAATTAAATAATAGGCTACTGACTCTTGCTCAAGCAGCAGTTCCTAGCCTGAATGTAGTGAAAACCAAAAGTCGTGAAAGCTTGGGAAGGGATCTACCTTGGCGTAATCTATTTTCTAGAAAAGACCAAGCTTTAGAATGGTTTGACGCAGAAGGTCAACTTTTAACTACAGAAGGCAATATCCTTCATAGATTACCCCTAGCTGGACAGATAGTCTCTTCAAATGTGGGCGAAGGTGCGCCATTATTTGAACAACAAAATAAAGTTAGACTAGTAACTATTGCTGTCTATACTAGTTCCTCTAACGAAAGAATTCTCAAACTAGAAGGTTTTATCAGAGCCAGTGAATCTACAGAAAAGATAGAAGCTACCTATAGCAATTTTCTCCAAGCCTTAATATTAGGGAGTATATCAGGCTTTTTTGTAATTTTTGTGAGTAGTATTTATCTTACTCAACAAGCATTAAAACCAACTCAAGATAGTTTTCAACAGTTAAAACAGTTTACCGCAGAAGCTTCTCATGAACTTCGCAATCCTTTGACAAAAATTAGCTTTGCTGCGGACAATTTACTTAGTCATCCAGAACAATTTCGTAGATCATCGGAATTGAAAAAGCTGAGGATTATTAAAAGCTCTACGGAACAGATGAAGCGTTTATTGGAAGACTTACTTTTTTTGGCAAGAACAGATTCTTTACCTAATGAAGTAGAGGTAGAAGGCTCAATTGTGTCTCTAGATGAACTGTTTAAGCCTTTAGTAGATCATTTTAAAGCTATTGCGGAAACCAAAAAAATTACTTTTCAAGCAGATTTAGCAAGTGGTTTAACCGTCAGGGGTGATGGCTCTCAGTTAAGCCGTTTATTTTCCAATCTTTTAGAAAATGCTTTTAAATATACAGATGTAGGTGGAAGCATTTATTTTTCTCTAGAAAAAGTTCGGCAACAAGCTCTTATTTCAGTTCGAGACACTGGTATTGGTATTGCATCTGAATACCTACCATTTGTCTTTCAGCGGTTTTGGCGAACTGAACGAGCAAAACAAACACAAGAAGAAGGTTTGGGGTTAGGTTTAGCGATCGCTGAAGCGATCGCTCATAAACACCAAGGAGAAATTTCTGTAGAAAGTCAGAGAGGAATAGGTAGTTGTTTTCGAGTTTATCTACCCTTAGTTTGATAATCTGCTAATATTCCGCTTAAGTTTAGTGGAAAATAATGAAGCATAATTATTAAAAATTAACCTTAAATAATCTATACTTTCTCTAGTTTTTTACTTTTTGTCCCTAAATTGTCATCTTTTACTCCCGAGTTTGTCACGTTCTATGATTTATCTTTTTATATAGACGAAAGAGAGTGTATTGGGCAATTAACAAACGGTTAAAGTCTCAAATAAGATTATGCTAGCAATTGTTTTATAGTATTTTTGTCCAGAGGCCTCACCTTTTTAGGACGGAGTAATGGTAACTCAAGAGCGATCGCAAGGAAGGATAAGCCTTATAGAGACTATCTCAAAAGCAGCCAGCTTTCTATGTTTTTTAGACAATAGTTAGCTAATTTAAGGTTTCCCAATCTAATTTAATATTAGACCATTGATCTATGTCATTAATTACCATATCAACCCAATTTATTCGCCAAACTTTCCCCTATATACGTAAACGCTTGTTGTTTACCTATATCATCGTAATGACAATTATTTTAGGTACAGCGGAAACCGTACTATATTTTTTTCTGCTCCATGTTCTTCATCAACAACTAGATCATGAATTGCTTACCTTGGTTGAAGTAGCAGCTCCTAGTTTAGATACTATTGAGATCAGAGGAATTGAAAGCTTTGAACATAATTTATCTTGGCGGAATTTTTTCTCTCAGGAACAACAGAGTTTGGAGTGGTACAGTTCAGACGGCTCACTTTTAGCCAAAGAAGGGAATCTTACTGTGGATTTACCTTTGTCTTTAAACCCAGTCAAAGAAGAACTAAATTTTCCTCTATTTCAGCAAGATGCCAATATTCGTGCTGTAACTATTTCTGTATATGAGAGCAATTTAGATAATACAAGTTCAGTTTTAAAAGGATACATTAGAGCAAGCGAATCTACCTTAAGTATACAATCAACTTTTAACAAACTCAGACTAGGTTTGGGTTTGGGCGGTAGTACTGCGCTAATCTTGGTGAGTATAAGTAGTATTTATCTGACTCAAGAAGCCGTTAAACCGATCAGACAGATGTTTTTACACCTGGGACAATTCACTTCTGACATTTCTCATCAACTACGTACTCCTCTGACGAGAATTAGTATGGCTACAGAGATTATGCTTACCCATAAGGACTCTATTCAGCCTGCTGATGCTCGCAAGCTAACTATCATCAACAGTGCTACAGAGCAAATGAAACGGTTGATAGAAGATATGTTGTTTTTGCTTAGGAATGACACGTTTCCTAATTCTACTATGTTAGGAAAGAAAAAAATTCCCTTAAACCAATTACTCCAGGGTGTAATTAGAGATTTTGAACCATTGTTTCAAGCACAAGGAATCAATTTTCAAGCTAAGTTAGCTAGTAATACCTTAATTAAAGGTGATTCTTGTCATTTACATCGCCTCTTCACCAATATTTTAGACAATTCAATTAGTTATGCTAATCCAGGAGATACAGTTCATCTGTATGTAGAAAAATACAAGCGCAAGATTGTTATTTGTATTCAAGATACTGGTATTGGTATAGCTTCAGAAGATATTCCTCATATTTTTCATTGTTTCTGGAGAGCAGAGATTGCTAAACAAAAACGAAAAGATAGTTTTGGATTAGGTTTAACGATTGCTCAAGCAGTGGCTAAACAACACGGTGGCAATATCTTTGTGACGAGCAAAATAGGCTTTGGTAGTTTGTTTAAAGTTGTCCTACCTATAGTTTAGTGCTTTTTTTGCAGTTGGAGCATCAGTTTTATACCTAATCAGATTTAGAAACAACTAATCTTTTTCTTAACGATTCTGCCCTACGTTTTGCTGTACTATTATTAGATTCATAACTTAAAGCTTGTTCGTAGGTTTCTAAAGCTTTAACAGTCATTTGTTTTCGTTCATATACGTTACCCAAGTTATTTAAAGCGATCACATATTCTGGGTAGAGTTTCAGGGCTTCTTTATATTGACGAATAGCAATATCATATTGTTCTTGTGCAAAATAAGCATATCCCATAGCGTTATGGATTAGTGCTTTGTTTTCTGGCTCGATATTTTTTTCTGCTTTTAGGGCTTTTTGAAATAAGCCAATGGACTGAACAAATAATTTTTTATCAAGGTAAAGACTACCAAGCTCATAATATTCTAGAGCAGTTCCTTTCTCTTGTTTAAGTTTTTTCTGGAGACGAGAAAACACACTTTCTGAGCGACGAGTTTTGATGATTTCTATGAGAATAACGATGGCAGCTATAGATAATAAAACTAGTAAGATGACCAGATAAATAGTAGGCAGTTTTTCATTCATAGTTGTTTATTATTGGTTATTTTTGGGTTATTTTGTTGATTATGACTTAGTTAGGGTAATCCCCAGTATTCACTTCTCTCTTGTAACCACCCTGATTTTCGCCAACGAACGATCGCTTCTCGCACTTGTTTTCGCAAATCTTCATATTGGATTCCTTTAGGCATAACTATCGATAAAGGCTCTCCAGATAATCTATCTGATAATAGTTGATATTGAGGGTATTGTTGTGTCCAGCCAGCAAGAATACTTAGATCGCCAGCAAAGGCAGAAGCTTTATTAGTTTCTAAAAGATTTAGTGCTTCTTGATAGGATTGTACCCCAATTAGTTGGGCGTTAGGTAACTTATGACGAACTATGGCAATGGTAGATGAGCCTTGTAATACAGCAATTTTGGCTGTAGCTAAGTTTTCTTTACTATCTATTAAGTTATTAGTAATTAGTCCTGTACCATCAAGATAATAGTAAGGGCTAAAGTCAACAATTCTAGTGCGGGGAATGGTTGCAGTGACTCTAGCGATCGCGATATCTACTCGATCTTCTAATACTGCTTGCAAGCGTTCTTGATTAGTAACGGGTTTGAGGACTAAGGCATCAGCATTTCCTAGTAATTCTTCAGCTAAACGATGAGCTATATCAATTTCTAAGCCAACTAAATTTCCCTGTTCGTCGCTAAAACCAAGAGGACGAATATTATCTTTAACTGCCACAATTAATTGTCCTCTTTTTTTGATCTCTGCTAACTCTGCAGCTTTAGCTGATGGTGATTGAATTATGGTGATTGTTAGTAAACCAATCAGAGTAGCTAGGAGAGATAACTTTTGTTTAATCATGCGATCGCATTTATTTCCTTGAGAAAAGTTTTTACCTGGTGGGGATTTTTTAAAATGATAATTTCTTTTGAATTTTGATGTTGGTTCAGTCTAGATAGAATTTGTGGTCGTTGTTGTCTAGGAAAATTATAAACGTAGCGTAAAAATTCCCAGGTTATTCTTTCTCTGCAACCATCAGCCATATCCTCTCTCACTCTACCTCGATATTGCAGATATCTTTTGATGATGCGCCATAAACATAACTCACGGGGAAAATCGAGCCAAATAATTGCATCGGCTGATTCCAGTCGTTTATCCATAGTACCTCCATAGTTACCATCGATAATCCAGCGATCGCCAGTGAGCAACTTTTGATGTATGGTATCCCAATCATTTGAGGAAGTTTCTACCCAATTTGCGTGCCAGTAATAAGAATCTAGATGTGTAACTGGTAAAATCAGTTTTTGTCCTAAACTTCTAGCTAAAGTTGATTTACCTGCGCCACAAGAGCCAATAATAGCAATACGCTTCATAATTTTGCCCTAAAAATGAAATGGTTAAAACTCGGCTTCTAGACAAAACCGAGTTAACACATCGGATATACAATTTTCAGCTTAATCGTTATCAAATTAACTTGCTTGACTGGCTGCTTCTACAACTTTACCGAAAGCATCAGGGTCAGTCATTGCTAATTGAGCTAGCATTTTCCGATTTAGTTCAATATTAGCCTTTTTGAGCTTCCCTGTTAGTTTACTATAGCTCATGCCATGTAACCGTGCAGCAGCATTAATTCTGGTAATCCAGAGACGGCGGAAATCCCGTTTACGTTTACGGCGATCGCGATAGGCATTCCGTAAAGCTTTCATCACCTGCTGATTAGCTGTACGGAATAGTTTGGAATGGGAACCACGAAAACCCTTAGCTAATTTAAGAACTTTTTTACGACGTTTGCGGGCAACATTACCCCGTTTTACTCTTGTCATAACTAATCTGTATGATATTTATATATTGTTGACAACTTTATTTACTAGTTTGTACATCTAAACATTCCAGTTATCTTTACATTAGATATAAGGCAACATTAAGCGTACATTTTTTTCATCAGCTTCATGAACTAAAGCGATATTAGAGAGGCGACGGCGAGTTTGTTCAGAACTCTTATGATATAGCAGATGGTTTTTGAAAGCTTTACGACGAAAAATTTTTTTACCGCTACCAGTAAGGCGAAAACGTTTAGCAGCAGCTTTACGAGTCTTTAACTTGGGCATAGTTTATGTTGAATTCGACACAATTTACCATTATACCCTGTTTGTCTGGAGAATAAAGATAA
>JAAUXX010019929.1_pt1 | contig 10047 bp, 7 predicted proteins | sample 7278111 | NCBI WGS metagenome assembly JAAUXX01 (sample SAMN14350116, study PRJNA611818) | marine sediment metagenome | isolation source: surface marine sediment (1.8m) | place: French Polynesia: Moorea | collected 2018-08
AAAGTTCAAAATTTTATACTCTAACTTCTTTGAAGAATTGTTTAATTAAGGATGCAAGCCTCGTTCTTCAGAACGAAAAAAATCAAAAATACATTCCTTCTCTTGGTGCGCTTCTCTTGATGGACATTCCCTTGCGTCTTACGCCGACGCGGGCTTCCACCGCTTCCTTGGCGGATGTTCCATCCGCAGGGTCGCACCGCTATTTCAAGCCTCTTGCTTCAGCTAGAGGTCATAATTTTGACCGAGAGGGGTGCCGAGGTTCCCTCGGCTTACCCAATCGAGGTGTTGAATTGATAATTGATAATTTTGAATTGTCGCGAAGCGACTTGACCTAATTTTTAAAACCAAGTCACAGCTTAGAGGTGATTATCTATTAGGCATTGGTTGGAAGCAAATCACTTCGAGATCGTGTCATTCAAAACACTTTCCCATCTTCAAAACGCAGTTCTTTAACTCGACAAAATTCTTTGATATTGTTAAGGATCAAAAATCAAATTATTCACCATAGCGATCGCGCTTTCTAAATCACAACAGTCGAGAACTTAAGTCACTCCAAGAAGGGAAAGCAGGAAAATAGATTTAAATTATAGATCTTTTGTATTCTCAATTTTGATCTTTTATGGATCTACTAGAATACATCCTTCTAAGTTTCAACGATAGAAACAATCGAGTTAACGGTCTTGGGATAAGATCTCTACACCTATTTTTCAACGACAGATACGATTGAGTTAACGAGTTTGGAATAAGATCTCTATTAACATAGACGTCGTTCGGCGGTAATCGCTTCCACAGCATGTAATTGTTATTAGCCATAAACAGTTTGTACTCTTTGTCGTTGAATAAGTTCTCAACAATCATGACTTGTGGTCTGTATTTTGCAATATCTAAGCCACGAAGAACTTCTAATTCCCAACCCTCAACGTCAACGGATAAGATATTGATACATTCGATATCAGGGGCGTGATTCTCAAGAATTGTATCCAAGCGTCTGAGATTCACTTTGATCGTTTTAGTATCTAAATTCGTCGGCTTGAGACTGGCATATGATTCCTTGATGCCGAGCGATGAAAAAGATTCATAAGACACTTGACCACCGTGATAGTTCGCTCCATGTGAGTCAACGACGATAAAATCAACGTTGTCTTCATCGCGTGTTCCACAGGCGTATTGTAGAACTTCGTAGCCTTTTTCCTGGTGTAGTTCACAGAAAACAGGATTTGGTTCAATCGCAATAATTCTCCAACCAATCGAGCGATAGAGAGCGCTTATAGATAGATATTCTGGTTTGGCTGCCCCGACATCGATGAATACGTTGTTACAACTATCTACTGGAAAGAACCTTTCGCGGACGATTACATCCACGTTGCCTTCAGCGTTCATTTTATAGCCTCATTTCTTGTCAAAAGAGTATAATGCTAACTATATTATTGGACGAAAACTATCTAGATATCTATCCTTTACTCCCAATCAACTAAAACTCCATAAACCCCCCAAATAGCCATCGCCCTCAAATAATGACTAGCCCGAAAAGTCCCCACAGCAGTAATCGCTTCAGGAGTCCGAAACTGTAAACCATTTTCATAGACTTGTTTCACCACAGTTTCTGTTAACTTAAAAGCTTCATCTTTCATACCCATTTGCACCATAAAAGCTGCCAAACCAAAATTAATTCCTGTCCAAACTTCCAGCGGATGAGTATCATCAGGATTCACTGCACTACCATCAGGTAAAACCCCATTGGCTGCACCAAATTCCCCATCATGAAACTTTAAAAAACAAGCATCATACACTTTTCTTAAGGCAGATTCAGTATATTGATTTTCCACCACATCAGGTAAGCCTAAAAGTCTGGCGTAAAATTGTCCGCAGAGTTGATCTGCCATCACAACACCAGAATTACTCTTACTATCAAGACGATAATATTCGCCATTCCAGAGAGTATCATGATAAGGTTGGCGCGATTGTTGCAACCATTCTCGATAATTATTGATTGTCTCTTCGATTACTTGAGGAAAATTTGCGGGTTGTAAGTTAGAATTTATCGGCGGATTAGCCATTAAAATCTCTCCGATTTTGATTGCCGCTTCTAACGCAGCTATCCATAAACCACCGCAATAGGCACTAATTCCCTGTAATCGCCAGTCATCAAAAGTTTGATCTGGTGCGCCAGAGTTTTCGGGAATACCATCATTATCTTGATCGAATTTCTTTAAATATGCCAAGGTGCAAACCACACTAGACCAACATTCCCAAAGAAACTCAGTATTATTGCCTTTGGTAAAGAGATAATCTCGATATACCTGCAAGACAAAATCACTGGATAAATCCTTCCACTGGTTACAATCTTGATAGGAGGTGTAGTTGGTTGCTTCCCAGGGATGTTCATTCGGTGCACCGAGATCGTGGGGGGTGGCACCTGCAGCTTTTCTGATTGCTGTTGCTCCGTTATAGCCAATAATTCTCGGTTTGTCGTCACTTTTTGGAATAGCTCTAGCGAAGGCTTCTAATACAGCTTTATCAAGCTTTGACCATAACATCATTAATCCAAAAGAACCGTATAAGCGCACGTCGAGACTTTCATACCAACGGTAATCCATGCATTCGCAAACCCCAAATTGTCCTACAGGATCGCTTTCTGTAGCCGCACTCCAGAGAGTGCCACCTTGAGCAAGTAAGTAAAGCTCATTAAACAGAGCCATTTTAAACCAATCTGGTAAATCTAAGCGCTCTAAGATAGGTTTTTGCCATGCTTCTATTTGTTCTCGCCACCAATCACTATGTTTTAAAGCTGTCCTGATAATACTCCAGGCATTATTGCCTGTCCGCCCGAAAAAGTCTGTATAACGACGATAATAGTTAATTCCTTGAGCAAATTCGGTAACAGGAAAGTCCCAAGCTAAAATAAAAGGTATTTTCTTGGTTTTACCTGGTGCGACAGTAACCCGCACCGCGATCGCGCAAGCAATTTGTTCCCCAGGATCAGCAGGAGTTTCATCTTGTTTATCGGGTAAAGAACCATCAGCAGCAAAGGAATCCCATACTTCACTACCATCTCCACTCGGATTCCAGCGACTCAGGTAAAATACTTCTACAGCAGGATTATAAGTAGTTGCGATCGCGATTTGACCTTCTCCTTCTTGAATTTCACTATGGGGTTGGACACGATTTAGCAAACAACCAACTCGATAATCATCCTGTATCCACTGATTATAATTGCCTGTACTATCACCCCATTTCGGTTGATACTCATATTCGGGACTGCCATCATCTCTAACTTTCACTTTAGGAGATGCGATCGCGTTGGTAAACCAACCAACAGTATTTTGCCATGTCAGCATAATACTGAGCTTAATTGGCTTATCTGTCGGATTATGGGCTGTCCAATCAAAGATTGCTACGGGATAACTTGTTTCTTGATAATTTTCTTTCCAAATCGGCGAAAACTGCTCGCAAGTCAACTCAGAGGCAAAAACTTCTTGGTACTCATACCAACTCCGAGGATATAGCGCAGAATAAACCCCTTTCTCTTTAGGATACCAATTCCACCTCGATAAACTCCGACCCCCTTCTCCTTGTAGGAGAGAGGTTGGGGGAGAGGTTTCTTCCTCACAACACATTGCATAGGCTTGAGTCTCCCCGCCTTCAACTGACTCAAAAACACTAAATTGACAAGCCGGAATTGACTTAAAAATATGTTCGCCACCATCTAAATGCCATAGATTAAAATCTCCTTTTGGCGATCGCCCGATGCATCCTGCACCAAATCCACCTAGAGGTGCACCATGCCAAGCACCGTCATCCAAGTTACTAGCGTAGCGTACAGTATAGGGTTTGTCCCATCCTTTACCAAGAGGACGTTTCCAAGCACAATGAGGAATCTGAGTACGAGGCATTTGGTAGGCTGTCATATACTTAAGTTACTGATTAAGCAAAGTTTAGGATAACAGCAAAATCCTCTATCAACCAGAATATTTCCAAGAGATTTAACATGATGCCGATTACCTTAAATCTTCAACCAACTATTGAATTAACTGACGAACAATTTGCTTTAATTTGCAGTACCAATCGAGATTTGAGATTAGAACGCACGGCAACAGGAGAATTAGTTATTATGCCACCAACAGGAGGAGCAACAGGTAAAAGAAATTCCAGTATTAATGCCCAGTTATGGTTGTGGAATCAACAATATAAATTAGGAGAAGTCTTTGATTCTTCTACAGGTTTTAAATTGCCTAATGGTGCGACTCGTTCACCTGATGCTGCTTGGGTAAAAAAGGAAAGATGGGAACGTTTAACATTAAAACAGCAACAAAAATTTATCCCTTTATGTCCTGATTTTGTGATCGAGCTTCGTTGTGATTCTGATAGTTTATTGAATCCACAGAAAAAGATGCAAGAATATTTAGCTAATGGTTTAGTTTTAGGTTGGTTAATCGACTTACCGAATAATCAAGTAGAAGTTTATCAACAAGATTATCAATTAGAAGTTATATCTAATCCTGTAAGTCTTTCTGGAGATGATATATTATCAGGTTTTACTTTAGAGCTTAAAGATATTTTAATCAAGCATCGGTAACGGTGAAAAAAACTCAAAGTTATTTTATGGGTTAATCCTGATAAATTTGAAGATAAGGCAATTACTTGGTTGCAAGATGGTGCAAAAATAGAACCAGCCAGACTATTAGGACATGAGCAAAAATAATGTTTTACTTTTACATAATCTAAATAAATTGTTGTAAAACTTCTTTAGTAGCATTTCCTGTTTTTTCCCAACTAAATAATTTTGCCCGTTCTAAACTCAGCTTACTCAAACGCGATCGCATGGCACTATCTTCAGCAATTTTTGCCATAGCATTTGTAATTTCTAATTTATTTTTAGGATTAATTAAAATTGCCGCATCTCCGACTACTTCCGGTAAAGAAGCCAAGTTAGAAGTAATAACAGGCGTTCCACAAGCCATAGCTTCTAATGCAGGCAGACCAAATCCTTCCCAAAAAGTCGGAAATACTAACGCGATCGCATTACTAAGTATTATTGGTAATTCCTGATAAGGGACGTAATCAATAATCTTAACTTGATCTTTAATATTTAACTCTAATATTTGTTGTTTCAGTTGGGGAGTATATCTTTTGTCTGGAGAACCTGCGATCCATAACTGATAATTTTGCTTATTTTTAAGAGCAGCAAAAGCAGCAATCAAACCTTGAATATTTTTATAGGGGTCATGACGACCTAAATATAAAAAATAAGATTGCTTTGAATTTATATTCTGCCGAGGATAAAAATGATTAGCATCATAAGCTAAATGGATAGGTGTAATTTTATGAGTAGAGATCCCATAAAAATTATGAATATCTTTTGCTGTTGCCTCTGAGTTACAAATTATATGTTCTGCTTGTTTTAAAACCCAGGGAACAACATAACGAAAATAATTAGTTAGAGAAGAAAATGAGTTAGGGAATCTCAGCGGAATCAGATCGTGACACATTACTACGTAGCGAGCTTTACTATATAGAGGAGCTTCTGGAACAGGAGAATAAATTAAACTAGCATTTAATTGTTGATATATCTGGGGAAGTTGCCACTGTGTCCATAACAAACGACGAAAATGCCCTTTACTGCCTTCAGCAGGAGTCATATTACTGGGAATCGGATAACAGGAAAAATGCTCTTGCTCTTTTGAAGTTAATAAGACAGGATTGATTTCTGGTAAATGTCTGGCAACATTTAGAGCATAATTAGATATTCCTGTTGGTTGATCAAAAATCATTGCGAGATTGATTAGAATCATTCTTTTAGTATTTAGGCTCAATTTGAAATCTATAATGTAAACTAGTTGGGTTTATTTTCTAGTTTAAAAGTTTATTCAGCAATATATAAATTGATATTTAACTATTTTTTTACCTTTTTGAGCGAATTTTTCCCCATAAGATAAATAGGTGGACAATTTTATTTTGAATCTACCGATATTTGAGAATATTGGAATGAAGAATTAAACCTCTTGATAGACTGCGATATCAATGCTGGTATCAATATCAAGATAGTTGGGCTAGATGTGTTTCCAAATATAAAACGTTGTAAAGTGAATTCTGTAGTAATAAAATATACTCCAATAATACTTTGAAGGAAGTTTTCCTAGTTCATTAATTATGGGCTACTGTCGGTTTACTCATAAGTTAAAATATTTGTAACGAAAACAAGACATTTCAGCTCCCTTTATTTACGCATAATGCAAAATATTTTACTTATAAGTTAAAAATTTCATGACTTTTTTACTCATAAGTTGAATTTTTCTAAATTATTCGATTTGTAAAATCCTCAAGCCCTTATGAGATAAAAAGTATAGCTTTTTATCAATTACTGAGATAAACTTAATCAATAAACTAAAATAGTTAGGGTTTCACCTAATTCAAATAAGAGCCACTATATCATAATCTACTTTTTTGAAAATTGGCTTTGATCGAGCTTACTTTAGGAAAAACTATTTCTGTTAAGATAGCAACTAAATATCCCAGACTCTTAACATTTAAAAGAACACCTATTTCGCATAATTTAATTTTTTTTATCAATACTTTTAATTGGCGATTAATTTCAACCAAGGGCGATCGATTTCAACCAAGATTATTGAAACCTATCGCGAACCTGCTTCTAGATTAATTAGTATTTTTTATCGTCTGTGAGTAAAAAAAAATGAGACACTTTTCTACAATTATCGCTCAACGCCTTATGGCATCTAAGGTGGGGTTGCAGAGTTCTTTCGATTTGGTGGTTTCTTGGAGGTTATAGTGCTTAACGCCTTGTGGCATCTAAGGTGGTTGCAGATGATTAACGAAAATTGGCTAAAATTAATTGCTGAGACGTGCTTAACGCCTTGTGGCATCTAAGGTGGTTGCAGATTCTAAAACTGGAAATGCTTCTTTAGGAGCTAGAGTGCTTAACGCCTTGTGGCATCTAAGGTGGTTGCAGTGCAAAAGTTGAAAAGCTGATTAGGTATATGCTGGTAGACAATTTTACAAGAACCATTATTGTAGTATACTTATTTTTGAATTAACTGGATGATGAATTTATAAAAATTAACTTAAAACATTCTGCTTGTAAGCTTTTGAGCAATTACATGCACCTCTACGTAAAACTATGTCGATGTAACCCTTACAGAAAGATATTTTGAAGCCTTTGTTCCCATTATTATCTAAAGACAATCATAGATCCTTGCAAAAACTATTGACTCTTCCTACCTACCATATCAAATATCGACAGCCATTCACTATCTGGTAGAAAAGTTATAGCATCCTTCGTAGTAGAAAAGAGTAGACTTTTTGTTTGACTGGGATTTCTCCGATCTAGCTCAACTGTCAAACTTACAGCACCTGGCTCTAGGTCAAGATTTGACTTAATTGTTACAAACCAATGAGTTGGAAGAGGCTTTTCTAAGCACTCTATTCGATCAAACAGGAAATTATTATCCCCTGCAAAGGGTAAACCATAACGAGGGTGATCGTCTTTTCCATTCAATCCTTGGCGAATGCGGGATATTAATTTTGGATCGGCTTGTACCCCCAGCATCATATCTAAATTAACGATAATCTCGCGGTAAGTAGGCTCGATCCAATATTTAGTTCCATGTGCTTTCGCCTTCCTTTCTTTGCCAGTAGCACCAACAGGATAATTATGCATATTCTGGAGTAGAACGCTTACTTCACTGTTAGTATCTGCTACTCTACCAAAAGCTAATTTTAGGGTAGGCAGATTCGAGCGAATTGGCGTGATGGAATTTTTAAGACTTCCCCGCATTTCTATTCCAGCTAGATTGAGAATCAATCCATATGCAGAAGAGGGAGGCATCACAGGCATCGTATCTCGATAAGTTCCAGATCTTAAAGTAGAATAAGTCGCAAATGGAGCACTAATATGTAGCCAGAGTATCTCCATTATTTTTACTTTCTCCCTAAAAATTGTTGAGATACTTCATCTAAAAGAGTTTGGGGATTATTTTGCAACTTAACTTGATTGGTTTGTAATTTTTGCTTAGTCTCTTCAGACATTTGACGAACAATTTCCCCACCCAGCCAAAATTCTTGTCCTGGTAGCTCGTTATTAATAAGTCGATTTAGTTCTGTAAATTCCCCATGCTCGTTGAATCCATAAGTATCATAGCCTGGAGCTAGACATGGGGTAAGACGAACAATAATACTTCTGGGAGCCATTTGAAGGAAGCTAACACTATTGCCACCAGCTACTTCACTCAACTGTCCAATCGACCTAATCAAAGCTTCTGTCCATTCAGGTTTGGGAAGGCAGTCTGATAATGATAGAGCAAATGGATATTGATAAGCAGTGTAGCTAACTTGTCTGTAAAGTAGAGCTGTTTCACTGATATTATTCCAAGGACTATTATCTGTATTTCTAGGGGCTTGTTGCAAATGAACATCGATATTAGAAGATAGACCAACTGCCATATTGTTCCTGAAGACGCTATCTCGTTTGGCTGGTAGATTGGGATGATTTTTGACTGCCGTTCTGTCAGTTACACAAAAACCAAATAGAAAGTCATCGGCGTATTCCTTGGCATTGGGAAAAGCTTTATATTTTACCATTGGTGCGCCATCAGTCTTTACCCGCGTGCGATTACAAGGTACTTCTTCTTCGAGCAAAATGCGTCTTAGAGCATCCCGAATTGCATAGGGGCTCATGACTGGGTAATCTCTACCTTGCTTGGAAATAGTTTGAAGTATCTTGTTATTATCATCTCCTTTATTATGGTGATTTGCGCTAGGTGCAGCATAGGTTAAAATCGTCGCAAAAAGATGTAATCTCTTGACTTTTGGAGAATCTGGATCGGTTTTTGAAGTGCGTTTGGCCATAATTTACTAGTTCGGAAACAGAAGAGAATTTAGAGGACAGGTAACGCCAATAAACACAAGATTCGGATCTGCCCTGGCTGCGTTTGTATTAGCTGGGCAAGCAATAAATATTCCTCGGTAGTTATGTACTGATATACATCAGTGAATTTAGCGGCAAAATAAGCTAAAAAATCATTGGCTTCACGAGGGCGACAAAAATCATGATGGAGATCTACTACTATCTGTTTTCGCTTCTCTTTGTAATCTTGATAAGCCTTATTCTGCTTTAAAACTTCTAGTTTTTGCTTGTCCCAATCCTTGTTCCACTTCAGCCCAAATCGACGTTCGAGTTGGTGTCGGGTATAAGTTTTTAATAGGCGTAGCAATAATCTTTCTATCGAAATTTCTTTGGTTTCAGTTGACTTACTAGTTTCACCTGAATCTATTTCACCGTCAGATTTTGTTTCATCAATTTTTTTTAGTTCCATAGCATTACTTTTAGGACAAAATACAGTTTGGAAATCTCGACAGAACAAATCGTTTTTAATCGTTTCGGCAGTGGGCAAGTCTCGCAGGAGAGAGTAAAATCCATGAATTCTCGGTCGATCGCGAATTAAGTTTTGCCAGTACTTTAGGCGAAATAAAGGATCGAACAGCTTGTCCTGTAGTTGAGTAAATTCCTCGATCGCATCTCGATTAGGTAGATAACGCTGAATACTTAGTATTTGAGGTTCATCTTTTGTTTTAAATAGATGAAAAACATCTACACCAAACAATAAGTCGCTCACATCTAACTCTGGTATTAGTTTGGACAGATATGCATGAATAGATCTCAACGAATGCAATCCAGCTTCAATCGGGTGACGAATGATCGCGCTACGGGGTTTTCCCCAAAGTTCTTTGGTGTCACGCTGTCGCAAGATGGACGGAAAATATTGACAGAAAGCAGATAGATTGCGAACATCGGGAATCGCGATCGCATATCCATGTAATTTCACTTTATCTTTAGCATCTACTTGTATGGGTTGGTAAATCTGAACTACATAACTCCAAAAGTTGAGTAAAAATTAAAATCTTGCTAGATCGGAAATCGGGACTCCTTCATTATTTTTAGCTTGCACTCCTAACATATAAGTACTAGATAATGCTACCTTGGCATCGGGTCGATCGCGTAAAAGTTTCCAGATTTTTTCGATTTCTGGAGGA
>JAAUXX010002638.1_pt1 | contig 10046 bp, 8 predicted proteins | sample 7278111 | NCBI WGS metagenome assembly JAAUXX01 (sample SAMN14350116, study PRJNA611818) | marine sediment metagenome | isolation source: surface marine sediment (1.8m) | place: French Polynesia: Moorea | collected 2018-08
TACGGACTCGTACATATTAGTAACAGGGGGTCTTCCCGCAATTTGCATTCTCTCTAAGAAGCCGTAACCATGTATGATTAAACCAGTAGCAAAAATAGCGATCGCACTCCAATAAAAGTCAAAAGATTTAAATAGTAACACGAGCAGCATTACCAGAAAGCCTAAGCTATAAAGCATCCAAGCTTTAGCAAAGGGATGTAAATTATAAAAGCGGACTTCTCTTTGTAGACTAGCAGTCTGAGGATAAACGTTGGGACTGAGATTGGCTAATTCCCTTTGTAATTGAGCAGCAATTTTACCCAAGCTAGCTTCATCTTGAGGATTATTACGATAAGCTTGTCTGAGTTCTTCGTAGTATTTTTGTCGTGAAACAGACCGAGCGGAATTATAATATTGTCCCGCATCAGCAATACTCACCCAAGTACCTTTTCGATCGTTAGGATGGGGAACAAGAGGAAGTTGATTATTACCTACCGTAGCTATAGTTAAAGCTAATCTATCTTCTATGGTTAGGGCTTCTCTTTCATCTCTAGTTAAATCGATATCTTCTGCTTGTTTCTGCCTGGTTCTAAGAATTACTGAAGGAAGATTAGATTGTACTAATTCAGAGAAAGTAAAGTATTTTTGCTCTGGATTCAGTCCTACTTGTTCTTTTAGGGGACGATAGTTAAATAAGATAAATGGCTCTTCATTCCAGTCTCGATTATTGAACCAAAGGGAAAGGTAGGTTTGGAGGTAGTCTAGCTTCTCTCCATCTAGAGTTTGGTAGTTATTTTTGCCGTGGATTTGGGCTATAGTTTCCCTAGCAACGGTATCAAGAGGTTTTTTGCGTCCGTCTAGTTGTACAGCTAAGTCTTTCAGTGGTTCAACAGGTGAGGTTTGAAATTGGCTGAAGGGTACGATCAGAATTAATATTCCGAGTATGAGTCCAATAATAAATTTAAGAATTTTCATTGTAGGTAAGACAGACAAAAAAATCTAAAGCAGTTTATTTAAGCTTTGGTATTATTTTTCAATTAGTATAGAGTTTGTAGGGTCTTTGGTTTAATCATAACCAAAAGCCTTAAGCTTTTACTGCTCTAATTCATTTTGATATACGCTCAAAACACTCTTTGCTCTCATATAGCCCCCCCATTAAGCTAGTTTTTTTGAGTTATTTCTGTATATATAGCTACTTTTTTATATGTAGAAAGTAAGAATTGCCATACTCTTGCTAAGATTAGCCATGCAATCCTATGTCTCAACTTAAAAGTTAATGCTCAATAAATTTAGGGGTATTAAAGATAAGCTCAGTCCAGGTCTATATAAAATCATCCTTAATGTGGGTTGGTTATCTGGAGAAAAAGTCCTCCGAATGATAATTAATCTTTCTGTTGGCATTTATGTAGTTAGATATCTCGGAGCCGAAAATTTTGGCAAACTTAGTTATTGTCTTAGTTTAGTTGGGATGTTTGCAGTGATCGCTAAATTAGGATTAGATAATATTGTTGTGCGTAATCTAGTGCAAGAGGAGGATTCAGCACAGGAAATATTAGGCACAGCTTTTATTCTCAAGTTGATTGGCTCTCTAGCAACTGTTGCTTTAATTATCTATGTTACATTCGCTTTCAATGATGACCCGCAAGTACACTGGATAACTATAATTATTGCTTTAGGGTTAGTGCTTAACTCTTTTGAGGTGATTGATTTTTGGTTTCAATCAAAAGTACTCTCAGGATCGATCGTCATCATTAGAAGTATTCAACTCATTTTAAGTTCTCTAACCAAGTTACTATTTATTTCTCTGGAACTTCCCTTGAGCGCATTTGTCTGGTTAATCCTGATCGATGGGATTTTAAGGACTGGTGGCATAGTTTATATGTATTTCAAACATAATGAGTTCACTTTTCTCTGGAAATTTAATTTTGCTAAAGCTATAAATATGCTGAGAGACTCATGGCCCCTGATTCTATCAGGTGTCATGGTCACAATTTATATGAAAATCGATCAAGTAATGCTGGGCAATATGGCAAGTAATGAAGCAGTAGGTAATTATGCAGCAGCCGTAAAATTTTCCGAAGTTTGGTATTTTGTGCCGATTGCAATTTGTTCTTCTGTATTTCCCTCAATTATTCGAGCTAGACAAAGGAGTAAACAGGAATACTATGAGAAACTGCAAGCATTATATGATTTAATGGCATGGATGTCACTAGCGATCGCTATTCCTATGACATTTGTCTCAAGTATTTTAATCAATCATTTACTAGGGAATGGATATACTGAGGCGGGGAAAATTTTAGCTTGGCATATTTGGGCAGGACCTTTTGTTTTTCTGGGAGTGGCTCGTGGCAAATGGTTAATGGCTGAAAACCTTACCTGGTTGAGTTTTGCTACCACCTCATTAGGAACAATGATTAATCTTATGTTTAATTTTTTGCTTATTCCTGCTTACGGGGGTAGGGGTGCAGCTATAGCTACTGTAATATCTTATGCCGTTGCTTCTCATCTTGCCTGCATGATTTATCCTAAGATGTTTGATACTGCTTGGATGTTAACTAAAGCTTTATTGGTGCCGTTTCGTGTACGCCAAAATTCAATCTATCTTAGTAAGTTAAGAAAGACATTATCTTAATTTAATTTTATATGATAAAAACACCCGTCGCCTTTATTATCTTCAAAAGACCAGATACAACCGAGAAGATATTTGAAGCAATTCGTGAAGCTAAACCACCAAAACTTTTAGTAGTTGCAGATGGAGCAAGAGGCGATTGCCCTGGTGAAGCAGAAAAATGTAAAGCTGCCCGTGCAATTATCGATCGCATCGATTGGGACTGTGAACTATTGACTAACTACTCTGAGATAAATTTAGGCTGTAAGCAGCGAGTCTCTAGTGGATTAGATTGGGTATTTAACAATGTTGAGGAAGCAATTATTTTAGAAGATGACTGCCTGCCTCACCCTAGTTTCTTCCGTTTTTGTGAAGAACTACTTAACTATTATCGAGATGACAAGCGAATAATGGTCATTTCTGGTGATAACTTTCAGTTTGGACGTAAGCGTACAGAATATAGCTACTATTTTTCCCGCTACAATCACTGTTGGGGCTGGGCAACTTGGAGAAGGGCTTGGCAGTATTACGATATTGATATGAAACTCTGGTCAAAAATTCGGGATGGTAACTGGCTTAAATTCATCTTAGAAGAACCTAGGACAGTAAAATATTGGAGCAAAATTTTTCAAGCTGTCTATGACGTATATATTAATACTTGGGACTACCAATGGACATTTGCTTGTTGGCTTCAGAGTGGTTTGACAGTTCTTCCTAATGTCAACTTGGTAAGCAATATTGGTTTTGGCACAGAAGGTACTCACACAACAGATAGCAGAAACTCCCTTGCTAATCTTCCTGTAGAAAAGATGTGTTTTCCGCTTAAACATCCACCATTTATGATTCGAGATGCTGAAGCAGATAAGTTCACAGAGCAAATTATGTTTAGTAGCTCCTTGTTATTACTTTTTAAAAGAAAAGTCAATAAAATCTTAGTAAATTTAAATTAGTTTTATGTCCGTACTTTGCCCTTTAAGTGGTAGTGCAAAAGTTGTCCTGCTCGAAAAAATTTCAAAAGACACCTTAGCAAAAATGTATGAAAAAATGCTAAACGACAGCATGCTATCAGAGTTTAACAGTATCAAAGAAATTAGTTTTTATTACTGTTCTGAATCTGACCTGAAATTTTTTTATCCTATGGTAACAGGCTCGGAACTATTTTATGAAAAACTACAGAATTTTGATTGGTATTATCTCGATGAAAAAGAAGAATACGAATACGCTTCTAGCTATATTAAACCAGCAGATAAAGTATTAGAAATTGGGTGTGGCAAGGGGGGATTTTCGGAAAAAATTACTGCTCAAGAATATACTGGTCTTGAATTTAGCCAAAAAGCACAAACCTGGGCTTATCAGAAGAATATTAAGGTTTTAAATGAGTCTATAGAGTACCATTCTATTAATCATTCAGAAAAATATAGTGTTGTATGTTCATTTCAAGTATTAGAACATATTGCCAAAATTAACTCTTTTATTCAAGCTAGTATTAAATGTCTGCAACCAGGGGGTTTATTGATTTATTCAGTGCCTAGTGCTGATTCGTTTCTTGCTTCTGTTAAAAATAATATTCTGAATATGCCACCCCATCATATCAGTTGGTGGTCAGATAAATCACTACAATACATAGCTCATATTTTCGGACTAAAAATTATTGATATTCATCATGAAAAATTAGCCGAAATACATAGAAGATGGTATTTATCCTCTGTTTTACTTAAGGCTCTAGAAAATTCTATTGGATATAAAAGTAACAATCTGTTGATAGATCGATCATTGCTTTATAGAGCAATGTCAAGAACTGCAACTTTAGGAAGTAGATGGCTAGAAAAGGGATTTTTGGATAGCAAGGTTTTGCCTGATGGTCATTCTGTAACTGGTATCTACCAAAAACCCAAAATATGAAGATTCTACTTCTTAACACTAGTGATATTAGTGGAGGGGCAGCCCGTGCTGCTTATCGTCTCCATAGAGGATTGCAAACTATTGGTGTGGATTCTCAGATGTTGGTGCAGAATAAAACAAGCGATGATCGCACTGTAAATAGTCCACAAACTAAGCCGGGAAAAGGATGGGCTAAAGTTAGACCAACTTTAAATGCTATCCCCTTGCAGTTCTATCGACAACGCGATCGCGCCCCTTATTCTGTACAATGGCTCCTAGAGCGAATCGCTCCCAAAATAGCGCAAATTAATCCAGATATTATCAACCTGCATTGGATATGTGGCGGATACCTACAGATAGAAACCCTCGCCAAGTTCAACAAACCAATTGTTTGGACACTTCATGATATGTGGGCATTTACTGGAGGCTGTCACTATAGCCAAGAATGCGATCGCTATACCAAATCTTGCGGTACTTGCCCCCAATTATACAGTAACATAGATTGGGATTTATCAAAATGGGTATGGCAACGTAAAGCTAAAGCCTGGAAAAATTTAGACTTGACTATTGTAACTCCTAGTGAGTGGTTAGCAAAGTGTGCTAAGGCTAGTTCTCTTTTTCAAGATTTACCCATAAAAGTTATTCCCAATGGCATAGATACTCAAAAGTATAAACCCGTCGATAAACAATTAGCCAAAAAACTCATCGGATTATCACCAGATAAACAATTTATCTTATTTGGTGCGGTTGGTGCTACTAGCGATTCTAGAAAGGGATTCCATCTATTGCTACCAGCTTTGCAAAAACTTAAGTATTCTCAAAAACAAGATCAGATTGAGTTAGTTATTTTTGGCTCTTCCCAACCTAATAATCCACCAGATTTTGGCTTTAAAGTTCACTATTTAGGAAGGTTCTATGATGATATATCTCTAGCTTTACTTTATGCAGCAGCAGATGTCTTTGTTGCTCCTTCAATTCAAGATAATTTAGCTAACACGGTGATGGAAGCTTTAGCGTGTGGTACTCCCTGTGTTGCATTTAATATTGGTGGTATGCCAGATATGATCGAACACAAACAGAATGGTTATCTTGCTCAGTCTTTTGAGGTAGAGGATTTAGCCGAAGGAATTAAGTGGATTTTAGCAGATCGGCAACGACACTATAAAATAACTCAAGTAGCAAGGAACAAAGTTGAACAATGTTTTACTCTTGAGATTCAAGCTCAAAAATATAGTAAATTGTTGAAAAGTATTTTAAATAACTAATGGGTTTTTTAAAATTACTATTTTAAACTTTTGATTATGCTTTCAGAACAAAAAGAAAATCAGCAAAAGCCTCTTGTTTCTATAATTACTGTAGTTTTTAATGGAGAAAAAGATTTAGAAGAGACTATTTTATCAGTTATCAGTCAATCTTATCAAAATCTTGAATATATCATTATTGATGGTAAGTCTAGCGATCGTACTCTTGATGTAATTTATAAATATAATAATCAAGTTGACTATTGGATTAGTGAACCAGATGAAGGTATTTATGATGCTATGAATAAAGGAATTATGGCTGCCACAGGTGAGATCATCGGCTTAATTAACTGTGGTGATACTTATACTCATAATGCTGTTGAGGAAGTAGTTAAAGTTTATCAAAGCGTTGCTGATAATCAATATTTAGTAATTACTGGAGCAATGTATCGTTTTGATCCAGAGAAAAATATAAAGTTCAAAATAGTCAAAGATCGAGAGAAACTACAAAAAAGTATCAACAAGACTATGCCAATTAATCACCCTGCCACTTTTGTGACAAAAGCTATTTATACCAAACTAGGAGCTTTCGACTCGCAATATCGTATTTGTGGCGATTATGACCTTATTTTCCGAATGTATCATAGTTCATTAGTCAATTTTGTTTTTATCGATCGAGAACTAGCTTACATGAAATTAGGAGGAATATCCGAGCAATTTTCCAGTTTTTGGATCAGGTGTCAAGAGCATTTTACAATTAGGAAAGAGCGAATTTTTTTACTGACCAATCTTACAATCTGCTCTTATTGGTATTTAAAAACAGTAACTAAGTATTGCTTCAGGAATTTATTAAATAATTCCTTACTCTCTTTATATTATTCTGTTAAACATAATCCCTAGACTTAAAAAATACTAAGACAATTACTAATTTATGCGATGCTGAAAAATAGCTTACTATTGCCCAGAAGAATATTTAGTTTCAATAATTTTTCTCTTGGCACTCCCTTTTGGGCTTTTTTTATTTTAAATATTCCAAGTCTTAAACTTCTATATTCCAGTGAAATAGTTAACGTTTTAGCAATTATTGGTCTTGGGTTTACTTACTTTTTAAATTCCTCCAAAATTTTAATTGGTAATAATAGAATTAAATGCTTTATTATATTTTCTCTTTTTTGGGGTATTTTATTGGCTTATGGAATATTTGGAGCCGATGCAGTTGTCAGCAACATAATTTTCTTACGTTATATTAGTGTTTATCTTACTGTCCTTGGACTAATCTTTTTTATTTCCGAAAAAGATTTACCTAAAATTATTTTTTGGCAAATTACTTGGGGAACTATTTTATCGATTTATCAAATCAACTATGGATTTGATTTTAATAAATTTAATGGAATTCATTACAATACTGTAGCAATTCCTATGACAGGAAGTTTGTTGATTATATTAGGGCTAATCTTTTTTACTAAAAATATCGTCAGAAAACCAATTGACAAGTTTATTTTGTGGACTTGCTTATTATTAAATATTTTAAGTGTAACTACCCTAGAAGGAAGAGGTCCTATCTTATATTCTTTGCTCGTATTAATTATTTTTTTATTCTGGAAAAATAATTATTTTAGTATTCTAAAAAGTCGTAATTTCATACAGTTTTTAAAAGCCTTGCTTATCACTTCAGTTCTTTTTTATATAGGATTTATTAATTTACAATCAAAATTGAGTACTTGGGGTTTAGAACGTTACTATAGTCTTTTCTATCAAATACAACAAGAGTCGAGAATTCAACTATACCAAGCAGCTATAAAAGCAATAATTGAAAATCCTTTTGGCTATGGATTAAATGCAGCAGAGAAACTGGTTGGATTTTATCCTCACAATATTTTTCTGGAAATTTTAATCTCCGCAGGTATTATTGGTTTAATTCCTTTTTTACTTTTGCTTATTCTATATTTCCAAAAGATCAAAAAAACTGTCAAAAACTCATCCTATCATCTTCCTTTTGCTATCATGAGTCTTTATTTATTTTTTACCTGGAATACTAGTTTCGATTTGGCAAGTTCTTATATGTGTATAGGTTCAATGGTAATCGTTATTTGTAATAGTAATAACTATAAAAAATCAATTAATATTTCAAAATACAACCAGAACTAATAAGTAAATAGAAGTACGAGAAAATGGATGTATCAGTTATTATTACAACTCGCGATCGACCACAGCAACTCAGTCAAGCTTGTCAAAGTGTATTTAGACAAACGATAAAACCGCAAGAAATAATTATTGTTGATGATGGTTCTCAAATAACTATAGATCGACTGAGTTTAGAGCAATTATGTCCTCAAGAGATAAATATCAAAATAGAGCGATTTGATTCTTCTCAAGGAGCTTGTATAGCCCGTAATAAAGGAGCAGAATTAGCTTCTGGGGATATTTTAATGTTTCTCGACGATGATGATACTTGGGAAGAAAATAAAATTAGAGATCAGTTATTGGTATTTAAATCTAATACCGAGATTGGTTTAGTTTATTCGGGAAAGTTGATTGTCAAAGAAAATGCTAGAGAAAAAGTCCTATACAAAGTTAAACCCAGAGCTGCTGGCAAGATTTATCCACAGATTTTATCCTGTAATCTCATCGGCTCTACGTCATCGGTTGCATTAAAAAAGTTACTGTTTGAGGAAGTTGGTGGTTTTGATAAAAATATGCCAGCATTTCAAGATTACGATCTTTGGCTACGATGTTGTCAGAAGACAATAGTTGGTCACGATCGTAGCTATAATTTGAAATATACATTATCCGCCAATCCTAACCAGCAAATAAGTGGACAATCCCATTGTTATATAGAAGCATCTCGTCAAATTTTAGCTAAATATCGCCAAGAGCTTGAATCTCAGGGTGCATTAGCTACCCGTAAGTTTTCTGCTGGCAAATTTTTTTATATAGCCAAATCACTGCGATGGCAAGGATTAAAAGCAGCTACTCCCTGGATTATAGCTAGTGTCTTCCAGTATCCAAGTTGGAGAGCGATCGCCTTAATACTTCCTCCCCAAATAACTCAATGGTTGCGCAATTCACTACAGTATTATTTCGGTTCTAAGTAGTCGTGCAAAACGGACATCTCACGCTGACGAGCAAAGCTCGCCAGTCGTGTCCTCATTAATTGGATAGTTGAGATCGGGATTAGGTGTTAGGTGTTAGGGGTTAGGGAAAAATGGAATGTACAAATAATTTTGCTTAAGTACTTAACCAAAGTTGGTAGTTACAATTCTAAAGTTGATTAAAAATGTCGCCATCAGTGCTTTTGTAGCATTAGCAATTACGTTAGACAGGAAAATAGGCTTTGGTTTCAGTTCTTTATCAGCGATAAATCAATTTCTTCCATACCAAGCAATGAGGCGAATTCAAGGTCTTCTTTTTTGCTGCCAAATGGCTCGTAACCTCCTCCTGGGTGTAATGTGATCTCGCCAAAAAAGATTTTACCGCCATACTCATACAAATCGATACGACAAAAAGGCAACTCGACTGACAAAGATTCTGCTAATTGCAATAATTCCAAAAAGCATTTTGGCTTTTCCAAAGGTTCGGGTGCATTTGGATACGTAATGAGCATTCCGAGATGTTGCCAATTTAAGTCAAACAAATCTCTCTTGTGGTTGGAAAATCTGTTTGTATCTACTTGTATTGCTCTTGGCTTTCCATTAACACAAAATATCTTGTAATCTTTTATTTCATATTCTAGTAATTCTTCACATAATAGTCGCGGAGGAATATCTTTATACTGCCACTCGCGACCAATATAATACAAGTTGGTTTTGAGCCACAGCTTCAGTTTTTTTTTCTCTTTTTCCCAGTTTAATTGTCGCTTATCGGTGCAAATTATATTCCATCCGCTGCCATGACTAGCTTTTAGTGCAAAGCGATTGGGCAGTTTGTCAAAAGAGATGCTTTCAACATCACTAAAAATGTCAATCTTGTTGATTAGGTATTTTGAACCGAGTTTTTGTGCCACATATTCCCTGGCAGCAACTTTATCAGCCACCTGAGTACCCGCATAGGGGCGACTGTATAATTTAAAAAAATTGACAAACTCATTAAAAGTACGTGGTTTTTCGAGGTTTAAATGATAGGGCTTGGCATCAAATCGCTTGCAGGAAAGATAAAAAAGCAAGCGGGAGAATTGTTCATCGGAAAGTACAACGAACACATACCTGCACAATAAATACCAGATCGGTTTGAGCATATCTTTCGTTTTCATCTTTGAACACCGATCCTCATACACAAGGGCAAATATATCGAACTTTCTCAAGTTATCAAATGACATCTCTTGCTAAAATGGGAAAACA
>JAAUXX010000247.1_pt1 | contig 10040 bp, 7 predicted proteins | sample 7278111 | NCBI WGS metagenome assembly JAAUXX01 (sample SAMN14350116, study PRJNA611818) | marine sediment metagenome | isolation source: surface marine sediment (1.8m) | place: French Polynesia: Moorea | collected 2018-08
AGCTGCCGGAGCTGCCGGAGCTGCCGGAGCTGCCGCGACGGTACCCGAGGCTGCGCCAGCCGCGGAGACCAACACGAAGAAAAAGAAGAAGAAAGAAAAGAAGAAAAAGGACAAGAAATCCAAGGGGTATACGGCCGTCGTTACCGAGGTCAGCAAACGGCCGTACGGACAAATGGTCGTCAAACTCGACAATGGTGAGGTCTGGTCCGAGCAATACGCGAGCCGGGCGTTTCTCATCAAGGTCGGTGACACCGTCACGCTCAAGAAAGCGTTCGCTTCATCAGGCTACCGGCTCATTGCGCCGAACGGGCGCGGCTACCAGGTCACGCGCCTCGAGTAACGTCGCCCGACTAGCCGTTGTCCTCGGCGACGATACGGAACCGGCCGTTTTCATCTTCGCGCCAGTACAGGCGCTTCATGGCGCGCACGACGCCCTCATCGAGTCGCGCGAACTTGAAGCGCGTGACGTAGAGCGACGCATCCTCGGGATCACGCAAAACGAACAGATCCGACACCTCGATCGCTGCAGGCTCGCGGTCGAGGAACTGCCGGGTCCGGAACTCGGCCCACTCGGGCTGTGACAGTCCGCGATAGCGAAAATCCTCGGCATAGAGGGAAAGGTACGCGAGCAGATCGGCCTCGCCGAGCGCCGTCCGCCATGCCTTTACCTCGGCGATGAGCGCGTCGGCAACGCGCACGCGTTCCGCGGCAGGCAAGTACTCCATCTGGCGCGTCACAACGACGGGTGTTTCGAGAAGCCGGATGCGCCCGGCGAGCAACGCGAGGTCCTCGTTCGGCAGCGCGATACAGCCGTCCGTATCCCGTTCAGGTCTCTGTCCCGGCCCTGGTGTCACGCCATGGAGCCAGATGCCGTCGCCCGTCCGACCGGCAAGCCGATCGATCGTGTTCGGATAGTCGAGCGGGAACGCCGTGATCCCGTATTTCTCGTGCAGGCGCGACGTGTCGAGTTGCTCAGTAATGAAGTAGACGCCGAGCGGCGTGCGGCGGTCGCCCGCCCGGGTCTTGCCGATGCCGTTAACGCCGATTGACATGTAGTGCTTCGCAACGGCGAAGCTGCCGGGGCCGTCGGCCGTGTACTCGTAAAGCGTCGCGTTCGACGTATCGGCAACCAGCAAGGTCGATGCCGACTCGGGCACGTGCAGGAACCAGGCTGGCCAATCGGCCACCGCAGCCGGACTCATGACCAGCAGGGTCATGAGCAAGGCCGTCGATCGACCGGGCCATCGTGGCGTCGTTCTGTCCATTCGCGCGATGATGCCGGGACCCCGGTCGATCCTGCAACACGCTCGACGCGGCCGTCGCCTCTTGCCTTACTCCTCGCGGAACATGTGATCGTTGACCAGGTTCTCCATGAGCTCCTGGCGCGCACTCTCCGCCTCAGGTTCTCCAAACTCACGCGCGAGCTCATGGAGCTTATCGAGTGACAGGCCGCCTTCCGCGAACTTGAGCCCGGGACCGTCATCGAAACTTGCGTAGCGCGCGTTGCGCAGATCCGCTGTTCGCGGATCGTCGAGAATGCGATCCGCAATCACGAGGCCGCGAGCGAACGCGTCCATGCCGCCAATGTGAGCGATGAACAGGTCCTCGAGTCGAGTGGACTCGCGGCGGACCTTCGCGTCGAAGTTGAAGCCGCCGCTTCCAATACCGCCCGCGCGCAGGATCACGGTCATGGCGTGTACGCAGTCGTACATGTCCACCGGGAACTGATCGGTGTCCCAGCCGTTTTGCGGATTGCCGCGATTGGCGTCGACCGACCCGAGCAGGCCCTCGTCCGTACACATCTGCAATTCGTGGGCGAAACTGTGTCCGGCCAGCGTTGCATGATTGGCCTCGATGTTGAGCTTGAAGTCGCCAGCGAGGCCGTGCGACTTGAGGAACCCGATCACGGTCTGCGCATCGAAATCGTACTGGTGATACATCGGCTCCATGGGCTTCGGCTCAATAAGAAACGTGCCCGTGAAACCCTGCCCGCGTGCATAGTCGCGAGCCGCTTCGAGAAAGCGCGCAAAGTTCTCGAGCTCCCGTTTTGTATCCGTCGTCTGCAAGCAAGCGTAGCCTTCACGGCCACCCCAGAACGTGTAGTTTTCACCGCCAAGCTCGATCGTTGCATCGAGCGCTGCCTTGACCTGGGCACCCGCCTGCACGACGACGCGGAAATCCGGGTTGGTCGCTGCGCCGTTCATATAGCGCGGGTGCGAAAACAGGTTCGCCGTTCCCCAAAGCAGCTTGATGCCGGTTTCCTTCTGCCGCGCCTTTGCGGGCGCGACGAGCGCCGAGAGGTTCTTCTCGAGGTCGGCAAGCGATTCACCCTCGGGCGCCATGTCGACGTCATGGAAGCAGTAGAAAGGGACGCCGAGTTTCGAGCAAAACTCGAAGGCAGCATCCAGCTTGTCCCGCGCCCGTTGCATCGGGTCGGAAGCAGCATCCCAGGCGTACCGCCGCGTGCCCGGACCGAACGGATCAGCTCCCGTTGCAGAGAACGTGTGCCAGTAGCAGACGGAGTAGCGCAAATGCTCCTCCATCGTCCTGCCACGTACGACGCGAAGAGGATCGTAGGCTTTGAAAGCGAGCGGATTATCGGACCCGGCTCCCTCGAACGGGATCCGTTCGATGCCCGGGAAGAAGCTCTGGTCTCCAGTGAAGACGGGGCGCCTCATAATCTTATGCCTCTGTGCTACCTGCGGGCCGGGCCTGCGGGGGATGGGTGGTACAGGTCGGCGACGGCGCCGACCGCATTCTCGTAGCGAGCGTATGTTTCCTCGTAGAAGGTCACAGCGCCCTTGCATGGTTCGACCGAGCGACCCCGATCGGCCGAAAGATGCACAGCCGCCAGTTCTTCGATCGGTTGGTTCGCGCCAGGCGCAATCGACAGCGCCTGCAGTGCTGCCCCAAAGGCCGCGCCCTCACTTTGTTCGAGCACCGTAACGGGCGCATTGCACACATCGGCGACGACCTGCCGCCACGTTCTGCTGTTCGCGCCACCGCCCGTCAGGACGATACGGTGCGTCTCGATACCGAGTTCTGCGAGTTCGTCGATTCCGAAGCGCAGCGCGAACGTCGCCCCTTCAACGGCGGAGCGCAGGAGATTCTGAGGCTGGTTGTTTCGTGCATCGAGCCCGAACACACAAGCGCGAGCGTTCGGCAGGTTCGGCGTTCTCTCACCATTGAAGAACGGCACCGTGAGCACGCCGCCTGCGCCGCGTTCGCTCGTCTCGAGCAGCGTCTCGAAAGCCGCAAGATCCACATCGAGCAGATGCCGCATCGACTCGGTCGCCACGGTGCAGTTCATCGTGCACAGGAGCGGCAACCAGCCGCCCGTCGACGAGCAGAAAGCAGCGATAGTGCCTTTGGGATCAATGATCGGCCGGTCCGAGTACGCATAGACGGTACCCGACGTGCCGAGGCTCATCGTGACAACGCCAGGCTGCACGTTACCGGTGCCGATAGCGCCCATCATATTGTCGCCGCCGCCGGTCGAGACCGGTATCCCTGCGGGCAGTCCGAACTCTTCGGCGGCCGCCGCGCTGATCGTTCCGATCGCCTCGTCGAATGCAACGAGCGGCGGCAGGCAGTCAGCAAGATCGCGGTCCGGGTCGATCGCCTCGAGAACCGGGCGGGACCACTCGCGCGTGCGGATGTCGAGCCAACCGGTCCCCGACGCGTCGCCGTGCTCCATGACGCGCTCGCCGGTCAGCGCGAAGTTCAGGTAGTCGTGAGGGAGCAGGATGCAGTCCAGCTGCGCGTACTGGTTCGGGTGTGCATCCCGAAACCAGCGAAGCTTCGAAGCCGTGTAGCCCGGCAGGATCGGATTCCCCGCGCTGGCGATCAGCGCATCTCTGCCGCCGAAGTCCTCTGTAATGGCTCTGCACTCATCGGTCGTCGACGTATCGCACCAGAGTTTGACCGGGACCTGGACATCGCCGGATTTGTCGAGGGGGACGAAGCCGTGCTGCTGGCCGCTGACACCTACGGCTGCAACGGCGTCACGAACGCCGCGACCCACTCTCGACAGTGCCTCCTTGAGCGCGTCCAGCCACCAGTGCGCCTGTTGCTCCGCGGCACCCGACTCGTTCTGGTACAGATCGAGCGATGCGCTCTCGACCGCGACGAGCTCCCTGGCATCGGCGTCGTAGATGACGATCTTGACGCCCTGGGTCCCAAGATCAATGCCAGCGACGGTCGTCATGCGCTCAGCAACCCCCCCGTTGCGTAAAAAAGAAAACGTTTACATTCTAGGCACGGCAGCGCGCGGAAAACAAACGACGGCGTTTCACATGAATGAAAACGCTTGTTTCTCAATACGTTGAGACTCAGGATTCGCTGCCGGCGACGCGAAACTCGTAGATTATCCGCTGCCTGTAGGTGGCGCCTGCCTTCAGAAGCGCGCTCGGGAACCCGGCCTGGTTCGGGGCGTCGGGGAAGCTCTGGGGCTCGATGCACAGCCCCTGCCGGGGCGCGAATGGTGCGCCGAGATTGTCGCTCGTGTAGACCTGGAAACCCGGCTGTGTCGTGTGCACGAGTAGCTGAACCTCGTTGTCCGGCGCATCGAGCATGGCGATCAGGCGGGGCGAGTTGCTTCCGGCCGGTGTCACGAAATTCGTATCGAGCCGTCGCCGGGCACCGGTCAGGGGATCGGCCAGGTAGGTCAATGAACGGTAGTCGAATTCCGTGCCGTTGACGGGGCGAATCTCACCGGTTGGGATAAGCGATTCGTCCGCCGGGGTGTATTGCTCGGCCATGAGCTTGAGGGCGTGCGTGTCGATCGTCGACGCCTCTGGATCAAGATTGAAGTAGGCGTGATTCGACAGCGAAAGAACCGTGTCGGCGTCGCTGACGGCCTTAAAATCGAGCGTCAGCGTAAACGGCTCAAGCAGCTTAAATACAAGCGTAATATCAAGATTCCCCGGAAAGCCGCCGGCACCATCCGGACTGCTGTGCGTTGCCATGAGCGAGGTGTCGCTCTGTCGCTCCAGCGTCCATGCCGCGTGGTTCAGGCCGTGAGACCCACCATGAAGACAAGCGCCCTTGTCGTTTGCCTCGAGCCTCACGACCCGGCCGTTGAGCGGGAACCGTGCGCCGGCGATCCGGTTCGCGTAGCGGCCGATGGTCGCACCGAGGCAATAGGGATCCTCTCTGTAACTTTCCGGATCGTCGTAGGCGAGGACGACATTGCGAAGACCGCGCCGGGTCGGAACGCCAACGCCCTTGAGGGACGCGCCGATGTTGACCACTTCGATCTCGAAGCCGTGCGCATTTGTGAGTTTTTCGGAAAAAGCCGCGGGCTGTTCAGCGGATAGTGACGGCATGGCCGGTCCTGTCTTGTTGTTTGTTTTGTCCGCGAAACTGAAAACGTTTACGCTTCAGGCCGTACAGGTGAGGGGTCTGCTGACAATCCTGGCCGGCCTCGAAATGCACAGTCAAGCATGCCCGATGTCTCAATAAAAGAGGTGGCCGCACTCGCCGGCGTATCGATTGCAACCGTGTCGCGCTGCATCAACCAGCCCGACAAGGTGACCGAACGCACGCGGCTCAAGGTTCAGGAGGCTATAGTCGAAACCGGCTACTCTCCGAACACGCTCGCGCAGAGCTTCCGACGCGGCCGGACCAACCTCGTCATGGTCGTGCTCCCCTCGGTTGGCGATCCGTTCTTTACGGACGTTATGCGCGGGATCCATTCGGCCGCGGCTGCGAAATCGTACTCGGTCGTGATCGAGGAAACGCAGTTCAATACCCTGACGGCGGATGAGATCGGTGCAATGCTCGTCTCCCGTCAGACCGACGGCATCATCCTGCTCGCGAGCATGTCGCCATTCGGCACCGATATTCTCTCGGCGAAAAACCGCCGGCGCCTGCCGATTGTCATTGGTTGCGAGACCCTGTCACCCGAGTTGTCGGAGTTTCCCAGTGTCCACATCGACAACGTGGCCGCGGCGCGCGAGGCTACGAACTACTTGCTGTCGCGCGGTCACTCGCGCATCGCGATGATCTATGGACAGGCGTCGTCGCTCTTAACGAAAGATCGCGAGTTCGGCTACCGCGCTGCGATGCACGATGCCGGTCTCAATATTGAGGACGGCTGGGTCGTCGCCGGCGATCTCACGCTGGCGGGCGCGATTCGGGCGACGCGCGAGCTCCTGAACCATGAGCACCGGCCGACCGCGATCTTCTGCGCCAACGACGAAATGGCCATGGGCTGCCTGCACGAAATCAGGTCGGTCGGTTTGACAGTGCCGGACGATGTTTCGGTCATCGGCTTCGACGACATTCGCTATGCCGAAGTCACCGACCCGCCGCTGACGACGATCAGTCAGCCGGCCGAAGAGATCGGCGAACGCGTCATGTATCGCCTGTGCCGCGAAATCGAGGACGGTCAGTCCGGCAGGCGCAAGCCCGAACTGGTTCCGCATCGGCTCATCGTTCGTCAGTCGGTCGCAGCGCCGCCTGGCTAGTCGTCGTCGCGGTACGCGGCGTAGGCGAAATCCGCGTGCCGACCTCTGCCGGTCACGTCGTGGCAGGCGAGGCCGACGAAGGTACCCGTAAACTGCTCGCCGAAGGCGACCCCCGTTTCGTCCGACAACAGGCTATGGTCCAGCGCGAGACCCAGGTCTTCGAAATCGCCGTCAGGACGGGCCCAGGCAAAACGCAGCACGGCGTGATCCACGGATGCCAGGAGGCGAACGGGCTCACTGGCCTCGAGAGGGATCACGTTTTCTCCCAGCGGGTAGGTCACGGCGAGCGACGGATCCGCCTCAGCGCTCATGATGCCGAGATGCTTGCCGCGGGAGGAGTCGGTGGAGACGTACAGGTAATGAAACTTGCGGGCGTTGTAGTAAACGATCAGGCCCGCAAGCTGCTGAAATGACTCCGGCTCGAAGTCGACTTCGGTCTCGAACTCGAAGGCGAAGTTCACCTGCCGGCGCGCCACGAGCGCCTGCCGAAACTGGCTGCCGGGTGACTCCATGCCGCGAAGCCTCAAGTGACCGGGGCGCTCCGTCAGCGACATGAATTCCTCTGCCTGCGGTGTTCTCAACCACTGCCATGCACTCCCGAGGATCGGTGCATCGAAATCGTCTCGAATCGATTCGGCAACGGGCGCTTCGGGCAGATCGGGCAACGCGCACTCGAGCGCAGGCAATGAGCCCCCGCCGGCAAGGCGAAACCAGCCGGCAGCCGTGTACTCGAGCTTTTGAATTGCCGTTTCGCGGCCCAACGGACAGCGCCGCGTGCCGGGCAACGGCCGGCCCACCAGGTGAACGAGATAGAAGTCGCCATCACCTGTTTCGACGATGTCGCCATGGCCGGCTTTCTGCAGCGGCCATTCCGGATCGTCTCGCGCGCTGACGATCGGCCCCGCGGGATCGGCTTCCCACGGACCCGCGATCGAACGAGACCGTGCCATCGACACGGCATGACCGTAGCCCGTGCCGCCCTCAGCCGTAATCAGGTAGTAGTACCCGCCGTGCCGGTAAAGATGCGGGCCCTCGGTAAAGCCGAGCTCCGAGCCCTCGAAGATGATCTCGGGCTCACCCTTGAGCTGCTTGCCGGCGGCGTCGTATTCCTGCAAGACGATGCCCCGGAAAAAGCTTCTGTCCGCCCGGTGATCCCAGATCATGTTGAGATACCACTTGGCCCCGTCGTCATCGTGAAACAGCGAGGGATCGAAGCCGCTCGAGTTGAGGTACACGGGCGCATCCCAATCGCCGTCGATGCAGTCAGAAGACGTCAGGTAGTTGTGAGTGTCCTTGAAGTTTCCGTCGAAGCGCTTGACGTCCGTGTAGGCGAGCCAGAAGCGGCCGTCGGCGTGGCTCAGGCACGGCGCCCAGACGCCGCAGGAATCCGGGGTGCCGCGCATATCGAGCAGATCGGGCCGGTTGAGCGGACGCGCGATCAGCGTCCAGTCCCTCAAATTCCTCGAGTGATGGATCTGCACACCGGGATACCACTCGAACGTCGACGTCGCGATGTAGTAGTCGTCACCGACTCGGCAGATCGACGGGTCCGGGTTGAAACCCGGCAGGATCGGATTGGTGACGCTCGGCACGGAGCCTCCCTGTGTGACGCGCTCTGCGACGCCTTGCGCCGCGCTTGATTCACTGATTGTAAACGTTTACAGTACCGCGTGCTTATCAAATTTTCAATATTTATCAGTTGCTTACGGATACCGTCGGACTCAAGGACCCTCGCTTCGATGCCTCGACCTTTACTGACCGCTGCCTGTCTCGTCCTCGGTGCTTACGCAGCGGCCAGCGACCAGCCGCCGCTCTTCATTGTTGGCCAGGACCTGGCCTCGATTCGCGGCTACCTCGGTGCAGGCTGTTGCCCCGCGCCCGACGGGACGACAGCCTACGTCTCGCTGTACGACCTGCTCAATCCTGACGCGAATTTCGGTGGGCTCGGGATCGATGAGAACGGCAAACGCGTCCCCTCGGAACGCGGTTGGGGCGCGGGCCCGGTCAATGCCTACAAGGCCGCGAACGAGTTTGGAGTCGAGCACGTCGCAATCGGGCTCTGGATCGCCGAGAACAACGACAACGCGCTGGGTCTTAAACGTATCGCCAACGGCGAGTTCGACGCCGAGATCGACCAGCTCGGGCGCTTCATTCGCGCAACCGACGCCACCGTGTATCTCCGCATCGGTTACGAGTTCGATGGCGCCTGGAACGCAGGCTTCGAAGACGCTGAACGCTACATCGCGGCATGGCATGCGATCGTCGATCGCCTTCGTGCCAGCGGCACGCACAACGTCGAGTTCGTCTGGCAGTCGAGTACGTCCGTCATCGACGACATCATCGATGGGCATCGGGACGACCTGGCCGACTGGTACCCGGGTGACGACTACGTCGACTGGGTTGGGCTGTCCTGGTTCACGCATGTCGATGAAAAAGCCACGGTCAAAAGCAGTCCGGATCACGCAACCCTGCGTGAACTCGCTACCGAGCTCGTCGAGTTTGCTCGCAGCAAAAAGAAGCCCGTCATGATTGCCGAGTCCACACCGCAAGGGTACGACCTCATGAACAACACCCGGGCGAACATCTCGGAGATCTATGACGGCCCTGCAGCCGACGATCTTCGCGACGTGAGCAGCAAGGAAATCTGGGACGCGTGGTACGCGCCGTTGTTCGAGTTCATGAACGCGAATAATGATACTGTTCGCGCGCTGGCCTATATCAACGCTCACTGGAACGCCCAGCCAATGTGGGGTCCGCCGCATCACTCGGGCTACTGGGGCGACACGCGCGTCGAGGTCAACGACGACATTGCGGCGCGCTTCACGGCCGCAATCGACGACTGGCGCGAAGGCGCACAATAAGCCGGCACCCCGGGGGGAACATGGCAACAAACAAGGCTGCCTACTACGCGGCCATGGTATCGCTCGGCGGCTTCCTGTTCGGCTTCGACGCGTCCGTGATATCAGGCGTTGTCAGCTTCATCGTTCCCGAATTCGGACTCGATGATCTCGAGGTCGGTCTCGTCGTCGGCGCACCGACTCTCGCGGGCATCATCTCGGGCATCACGGCCGGCCCAATCAGCGACTACGTCGGCCGGAAGAAAGTCCTGATCACGCTCGGTGCGCTGTACACCGTGTCGGCGGTCCTGTCGGCTTTCGCCCCCAACTACGAAACGCTCGTATTCGCTCGCTTCCTCGGTGGCTTCGCGTTCGCGTCGCTGGGCATCGCCCCGATGTACATCGCGGAAATTGCGCCGTCCGAGCGGCGTGGCTTCATGGTGTCGTTCAATCAGTTCAATATCGTCATCGGCTTTTCGATCGCGTACTTCGCGAACTACTTCATCCTGCTCGCGAGCCAGTCAAACGCTGCCTGGGTCACCGCGCTCGGTATCGACCGCTACACCTGGCGGTGGATGCTCGGACTCGAGGCCATCCCTGCCGCGATCTGGCTGATCTTCCTGTTCATTGTCCCGGAAAGTCCGCGCTGGCTCGGCATTCGCGGTCGGCTCGACGAGGCGCGAGCGGTCCTCGCAAGACTCAGGCCGCCCGAGCGTATCGAGGCCACGCTCGA
>JAAUXX010009379.1_pt1 | contig 10039 bp, 6 predicted proteins | sample 7278111 | NCBI WGS metagenome assembly JAAUXX01 (sample SAMN14350116, study PRJNA611818) | marine sediment metagenome | isolation source: surface marine sediment (1.8m) | place: French Polynesia: Moorea | collected 2018-08
CACCAGATGGCGGAATGTAGAGGTAATATTCAATCTCGGGATTTTGAGAAAGGGTAAGAAGCTGGATTTGTCCTCTCTTCTCACCCCTCATTTCTCTGTTGATAAGCTGTTCGCTTCTCTGGGCAGTAGGATTTTGGGAAAAAGTCTTCTGCATGGGATTTTGCCTGATCATAGTTTATTTCCTTTCTATTTCGGGAACAGCGGGGTCGTTATGTGCTAAATCTCCCTGTTTCACAGGTAGATTTGCAGGAAGATTAGGTAATGGATTTTTCGGTGTTTCAACTTTAATAATCTTGCCATTTTCCATGTGCCAGATCACATCGGCTTTGGCCAGTCGCTGACGGTTATGGGACACCATCAGCACCGTACCCTGGTAATTTGCCAAGATTTTATCAAGCAACTTGCCTGAATTCTGATCGAGATTGGTATCTGCTTCATCGAGCAGCAGTATTTCAGGGTTGCCGACCAATGCCCGAGCAAGTTCAATGCGTCGGCGTTGTCCCAGGGATAAATTAATCCCACCTTCTGACAATCTTGTTTGCAATCCAGCAGGTGTATTTTCGAGCAACGCATCTATTTCGCAGAGTATTGTAATGCGTCTAATTTCCTGGTCAGGTGCATTGGGACAGCGGTATCGCAGATTCTTGTCAATTTTTCCGCGTAATAAGGGCAGGTCGGGGCTGACAATACCGATTGCACGGCGCACCGAGGCTAGACTGTGCGTTGCCAGATCCTGACCGTTTATTGACACAGATCCTTCATCTGGGTCCTGTAAACGTGCAGCAAGCATGAGAAGGCTGGATTTACCAGCACCATTTGGTCCAACAATACCAACTAGCTGGCCTGGTGCAGCAGTTATGGTAATTGATGAGAGGATGTCTTTGAGAGCAATCTCAGTAAACTCCAGAGATCCTCTACCATTTTGCAGATCAGGTGCATTTACAATTTCCTTTACCTGGGTTGGAGTCTGTAGAAATTTTTGGATCTTTTGGGATGATATTTTTGCATCATGCCAATATTCATAAACTCTTCCCAATCCTTTGAGTGAAGGAATCAATAGCCCTACAATGGTTAAAATTGCAACAATACTGCCCGGTGATGTTCTTTCTGCAGCGATCTCATAACCTCCTAAAAGCAGCACAACAGCGGTGGCCAGAATTGCCGTGGTATGAACTATTGCCCGAATCAGCCCAATCTTTTGCGCCTTGGCTATCATTGCTTTGCGTAACCTGTCACTCTGGCGCCTAACTCTCTTGCGTTCTCTTCTCGATTGTCCAAAAACCTGGACAACCGCCATGGTAACAATTTTTTCATTTACATTAGCGGCTAAATAAGACCGACGTTTGCGTCCTTCCTTGACCGTTTCTTGAATATGTTTACCAGCCAGCAATAGAGTGCAGATGCCTACGGTAATGATTACAACCACGCCTAAAGCGATCAGCCAATTTAAGAAGAATAATGTTCCCAGTGTTCCAAGCACAATTACCCCAGCCACGGTAATCCGGGCAAAACCAAGGCTAATCCAGCGCTTCAGTGCATTGAGATCGCCAATGAAACGCAGCATAATTGAGCCCCGACTGGAAGTTTGCAAAGAACGCGGTGTAAGCCTGGTCAAATGGTTGAAAAGATCCATACGGATACGATGAATATAATCCTGACCGAGGCGTTCAGAATCGAGGCGTTCCCGCATTCGCAGCCAGGCAGTTGAAGCGGCAATTACAACAAAACCACCACAGAGCAGAATGACATGATTCGAGATGGTTTTATTGATACCTGAAATCAGGCTATCGAAAGAGATACGGATCAGTACAGCCAAGCAAATGGTCAAAAGTGCCTGTAAAAGACCGTTTATGACGAGCTGGAGAAGTAATTTTCGCCATCGGCCTCTGGAAATGGGGCGAAAAATCATTATGCGACCAACAATGAAGCCTTGCTGTAGTGAGCCAGCAGATTCTTGACCATCCCGTGTATCTCGGCACTACAGAGTGTTTGCGCATCCATAACCGGAAGACCCGTGACTTCCTGTGCTTCACGGATTGCTAAGGGTGATTGAGTGAGAACTCCGCTTAGGGCAAGAACCGGTAGACCTTTACCGGTCAGAAGTTCTATCCCTGCGTGCGCACCCATGGCATCATGAGCCGCGAATATCAAACCATCAATTATATTACTGATAAGCGGTGCGCACATTTTATGGTTAAAGGCTGAAGTGCATAGCATATCGGTGATCTCATCCTGATAGAGGCCATCTGAAAACTCCAGGACGATTGCTTCTGCTCCGGCAAGTGTAAGTTGGGCTAGCAGTATATCGATGATTTGTTGCAGCTCGTTTAACGTGATTTTATAAGTTGAGGCAAAACCGGCATCGATAAAGTCGAACACCGGATCTGCACCGGCATCTTTCATAAACCAGATATCACCGCCAGCTCCGGTTCCGGTCAGTTTCGCAGCTCCGACCTTTAAGCCGGCCTTTACCAGACCGTGAATGAGGTATGCAGCGGTGGTTGTTTTGCCTGCATTCATTGCTGTTCCCATCACACCAATGGTCAAGGGTTTAGGAGTGCTAAGGCTTATGTGTGGCATAGCAAAATCTGCAAGATTTATTGCCCGTCCACGTTCATCTCCGAGTATGCCAAGTGGCTTGAGTACGGTTGGCTTTTTCATTTTCTGATGGCGAGAGAGAATTCTCGCAATAATTCCGCCAGCTGCTGCCAGATGGCTTATTTCTAGTCGCTCTGGAACGACCGCTTCAAATTGGTCTGGAGCGTACCTGTTTCCATAGCAAACACACACACGATCACCTTTAAACAATCGCGATCTTCTACCATCACGTAATTCGATACGCGAGTGATGACCAATTTTGATGACCTGAGCAAGTGTGAGGTCTCCTGGTTGAGGACAAATTGATCCATTGAGCAGGGTTAGTTTGTCCTGAAATTTGACACGACGAGTAGTGAAGGCAGCTTTTACAGCTGTCAGATCCGATGCGTGTAGTTGCGATTGTATCATTTTCATACGTATCACCATGTTCTTAGGAGAGTATTTGTCTGACAACACCTGCAGCCAAAATATTGAATCGCATGGTATCCGGTATTGCCCTCTTTGTAGTAGAACGGTTGGTTTTTCTTTTTTTATCCGTCAAGAACGCAAATTTTTTCAATTATGTGCAATTACAGGATGTTGTGATGAAAAATTTTGACACGCAAAATGAAATGTACTGTACCTTCGTATCTCTGGGCGAAGAATGTTTAGGTGAAGGTGGGAAGAAATGGATTTATCTCATTTACATTTAGGGCAAACCCATTGGCCAGCTGGCTGAATTAGCTGAGTGAAACGTGTTTGTTGATTCTATTTAGGCAATATCTAGCCTATTAACTGAAGAGCTGCCTCTCAGAAACAGCGCGAATGTTCTGTGAGTTAAACTGTCGTGTTCATCAGATATATTGGGTTGTAGGTGAAGTTACTTTATCCGTTTTACGAGTCATAGTCGGCAGGTTTTGTAGTCGGTGAATTCCTTTCACCACACCTTTTTCTATAAGGCTGCGCAAACCGGCCATCGGATTTTTTATACGCATGGTTTTACGGTTGCGAATGACCCCACCGACCCCATCCGTAGTGTGTCCTGTAAGATTTTCTTCCTGTACATTGATGGTTCTGCTGAGAATGGCAAAAAGATTCTGCTCTTCAAGGACTCTGCGTCGTGCTTCCATAATATATGGGAGCCGGTCGTGGTATTCATTATTACGCAAATGACTCCGGATAATATCCAGCGTTTTACCATAATTGCTTATATCGATGGGGATAAAACTGTCTTTTGGGAAATAATCGCCAGCATTGGGAGCTCCATGATAGAAAGGGAGGGTGTAGCCCAGGAAGGCATCAGGAAGTTTTTCTGTAATATGGTGGTGATACACATGGTTCTCCACTACGATATGAAATGAATAGGAATCAAGTGCAGCAGCTTTATCATCAAGGGGTTTAACGCCATGTCCGTAGATGTCCAATTCGGGAAGATCTTTCTTGAGTTGCCGGGTAAATGCCACTCTTTGGTTATGCAGCGTTAATTTTCCTTTTCGCGCAGAACACATCGTTGAAATGCTTCGATTCTTCAACATTGGTGGCGTTGCAGCGATGGTATCCCAGTCAATGTGTTTTCCCCCATTAAACTTTAAGCCATAGTGCCAGGTCAGGCCGGGATGGTGATAAATTACCCTGTCATGATTCATTACCCATGGTTCTTGAAAGGAAAGAATACAGCCAAATTGTCGTAAATAGTCTCTCCCAAAAACGGTAATTGTTGATGGTTCACCCGTTACCAAGATGGTTTTTTTCTTTGGGCACTTCAGTTTTTCCTCTGTGAAAATACCGGAAGAAGCAGGCAGGTCATGATATACCACCAACCAGTCATAGTCTTTGCAATCATGGTTGAAGTCGAAATGACATGAGTCCCAGATTGTATATCGATGGGGGAATTGTCTGAGAAGACCCTCTGGTGTCCGACCTCTTGGATATCCTCGATGAAGAAACTTAACAATTAATTGTTTAGCTTTCAGGGCCCCATCCAATTGAGAAGCAGAATATCTATTGCTGCCGGGTGTAAATAGTTCATGACTGTACATTAGCCTTGTCCTCCACAGAAATTACCTGGATGGTTGACAGATCAAAGATGGAGTGTTCATTCACACAGCACGAATTTTGATCCGTTGAATTGTTCGGCTGATATGTTCTGTTTGTAGATTACCGGAGGACCATGAAGAAATGATTAAGGGAAGGCAGATAATTCAGTCTTTAGTGAAGTTGACTGGAAGTACAGCAAGCAACATGTATTTTTACAACTGTGAAATATTCCATACAACATTCATTAAGTGTCGGACATGAGGTGAAAGGACGCCTGTTGCTAATCACTACATGCTTACAGATAACGGCAATAGCTTGCAGGCTATTGGCGTTACAACGTTATGGAGCCGAATAACAATCGGAATTTCATTAAATCTTGAGGATCGAAAATAGTGCAGTTGAATCAGACATTTACTGGGAAGGTATGATTATTGTGAAAGTCGTTTTCCCTTTTTCGCTGGTGACACTTATTTTTCCACCATGGAGCTCGACAATACGTTGAACAATAGTAAGACCAAGCCCCGAGCCGCCATATTGGATGGCACGCGATTTTTCCACCCGATAAAACTGGTTGAAAATATGTGGTAAATCCTCTGGTGGGATATTACGACCGGTGTTGGTAATGATGATCTCAGCCAGTGAATTCTTCTTGTGCACCTTGATAATAATTTGTCCGCCATCGGGAAGATTGTATTTAATGGCATTGTCGATAAGATTAATGAAGACTCTTACCATTTTATCTCGATCTGCATTGATTTCGACCCTTTCAACCTCCGTCTTGCAGATAATATTAGCGGCTCCGAGCATCTCATCAAAATCTTCCAGTACTCTTTCAATAAGCAGCGGTAAGTTTACCCTGGATCGTTCGAGGAACTCTTTGTGTTCAAGGTGGCTGATATCTAAAAGATCTTTAACCTGCTTGTTGAGCCGCTGCAGGTTCACCAGCTGGCGATTGAGCTCTTCGCGAATATTCTCAGGGAGTTCATGGGAGAGCATCTCCTCATGGCCAAGCATGGTTACGGTTAAAGGGATCTTCATTTCATGGGAGGCACTGGCGATAAACTCCTTCTGTTTTTCAAAAGAATGCTGCAGTCTGTCAAACATTGAGTTAAGAGATACTGCTAGAGTATACAATTCGTCCTGGCTTTTTCCCAGTGGGATACGTTCATCCAGCGAGGTTTCCCGAATTGCCTTTATCTTGGAATTTATCTCATTGATTGGCTTGAGGAGCTTGCCGGCTAGGAAATAGCTCAGCAAAATCACCAGAATGGTGGAAATGACAATGTAGAGAAACAGCTCCTGGATGAGTTCTTGCAATTCAAAAGACATCATTGCCAATGGCTTGGCAATAATAAGGGTCATCCCTGATTTGCCCTGTTTTCGATACAGCTGTAGTACCTTGAATTTCACCTGATCATTTAACAGATCATCCTCTTCATCATCTTCAAGTGGATCGATCCAGACTTTATCGGGTGCCAGGGTGCGGGTTATGGTATAATAACCTTCGATTTCGGCCAAGGGAATATCCACATGGCTGGCAAGGAGCGAGGCGTAAATAAGACGGTTGTTCTCGTCGATGAGTTTGACATAATATCTCTCCAGAGGATAATCGGTTTTTTCTGGTTGAAATGCTGGGTTTATGGAGAGGTCAGTGCTGTTGAGTATAGCTTCTCCGGTGTCAAATAACTCTCTTTTAATAAGTTTATGCGGTTCTTCGAGAAGCTCGCTATACACAAAGATGGAAAAAAGAACTGCAGCAAATAATGAGGCGAGGGTAATCCACAGGGTAAACTTGGTTCTTACTTTCACGTACTACTCCTTTCAATGCGGTACCCAAAACCCCTTACTGTGGTGATGATCTGATTATGATCCGTACAGCTTATTTTCTTTCTGAGGTTGCTGATGTGTACATCTATAAAATTTGACATGCTGAAAGGATCAAATTCATCCCCCCAGACATGTTCTGCCAAGGTAAAACGGGAAATAGCCCTGCCCTTGTTGTGCATTAGAAATTCCAGCAGAGAAAATTCCCGGGTCGTCAGCGGCAACGGTTCACCATCCTTAAGCACTTCGCGACTTACTGTATTTAAGGCAATACAGCCGGCAGTAATAATCGGGTTACCTGTTTTAGAGCGGCGAATAAGCGCCCGTATCCTGGCTAGCAGTTCGGCAATTGAAAAAGGTTTGGTGAGATAATCATCTGCTCCAAGATTTAAACCGTTAACCCGATCATCGATACCGCTTTTGGCAGTGAGCATGAGAACAGGTGTTGTTATTTCAGCTTTCCGTATTTCCTGCAGAATTTTTAACCCGTCAACATGGGGAAGCATTATATCGAGTAAAATTAGATCGTAGGGATCGGACCAGATTCGATCAAGTGCTTCTTCTCCATCGGCTGCGGTATCGATGGTGTAGCGTTCTTTTTCCAGAACTTGCTTGAGTTTTTCCAGAATGTCAGGTTCATCGTCAATTATTAGAATTCGCATGATCTATCTCCACGAAAGCTAAGGTCAGTTTTGCCGTGTTTGCAGGGTTAAATTAGCGGGAGCTGCAGGGACATACCCCCGGAGGAGTCGATAATAGTAGGTTGCAACTTCCTTGCCCTGCTTCTCAATGGAAAACGCATTAATTTTGCCCACCTGCATAGCCCTGTTACGGAAATAATCTGGGTGTAGCCAGTTGCGGCTGTGGGCAACCACCAGCAAGTCCTGGTGAGAAAATAACATACTTGGATGCCAGTAGCTAAACATGAGTGACTCCAGACCGAAAAGATGGCGGCCGGTTGTCAGGGGTAAAGAGTCAATTTGCGCTGGCTCCCGTGAGCGGTTTCGATAAAACGCTATGCCACTGGCTATCCGGTACTTGTCCATTCCTACAACTATCGGTTTTCTGCCATTTGACAACTCAAAATTTTCAGATTTTTTACTTACCTTGCGGGCTAGATCATCCCAACCCAACAGAATATTATTCTGTATGTAGGGTATTCCTGGTAAACCGATACTGAGATAGTGGAGGCAGAGACCATAGACAAGTATAAGAGAAACAGAAGTTTTTGACCAGCTGCCCGAGAGGAGGCGTAAAGATTTAGGAACTCTTGCAGAATTTTCCAGACAGGCAAGGAGACCATGAGCCATAAAAGGGACAGTGGCGAGCCAGATTGGACCGGTCCAGTTCAACTTTACCTCCTTTGACAGGCTGAAAAAGAAGAATACCAGAAAGGGAATGAGGGTCATGCAAAGGGTAAAAAGATAGGTTTGCGAGATTTTTAAATGATTCCAATTTTTTTGGGATCTCTGCAGGTTCCAGGGGAGCAGAGCCAGCCCAGCGGTTATTACACCTGCCGGGGTGAGCAGGATGAGTAGAGAGAAAAATAGCTTGTGCGTTGCGAACATTGATTCATCGGTTATTCTTGTGTGGCTCTGAAAAAGAAAGGAAGCCCAGTTGTTTTGGAAATTCCACCACAGCACAGGAGAAAAAATCAGCAGGGCTATCGCAAGACCAATATACGGTAGAGGCGTTCTCAATAATTTTCTGGACGATCGATCAACCAGCAGAAAGAGAAAAACTGCTGGTCCCAACAGTACAATGGTGTATTTGGTTGATAGACCAATTCCCAGAGAAATACCAGCTCCAGCCCAAAATTTTGACCGTTTATTGATCAGTGCCTCATAGAGAAAGTAGAGAGTTGCAGACCAACAGGCCAGTAGAGGTGCATCTGGAGTCATAACCAGCGAAGCGCCAAAAAATATTGGTAATATGGCAATAAACAAAACTGCATAAATGGCCTCTCTGGCGCTGTACATTCTGAGACACAACATATAGGAAAAGTGGGCAGTTAAGAACCAGCAGAGATAGGCACCAATCCGTATACCGGTTTCGGTGTTTCCCAGAATTTTTGTACCCAGCCAGATAAACAGGGCAGTGACTGGCGGATGATCAAGATAACCGATGGCGAGATGCTGAGCATAATTCCAGTAATAGGCTTCCTCCTGCATCAACTCCGTAGTACCTAGGTATACTGCTCTCAGCAATAGTGAATAGACAATGATTGCGGAAATAACTGCACCTCTGGAGATTTTCTCAACGGGTTCTTTACGTCTTGCAGTGGCAATAAAGATGTGCCAGATAATGAACGTGAATATCCCCATGAGCCAGGAGATAGCTTCAAGCGATGTTCCATATTTGAGCATCGCACTGAGCAGTCCACCTCTGAGAAACATCCCGGCAAGAAGAAAAAGCACGAGATGCAGATAGATGGAGATCAGGGGCGGCTTCTGTTCAAACTGTTTTTCCTTCAATACTCTGCGCAATACATACAAGTACATGAGATGACCGGTAAAAATCAAACTTGCAATGTGTGCGCTGGTTTTCTCAATATTTTTTGCAGTCAGCCAAAGAAAAATCTGACCGTCAATAAAGGCAAAAAAGCAGCCAAGCAATACAATGATTTTATATTCAGTGGATCGAAGGTAAATACCAAACCATTGCAAGAGCTGATGTGCATAATCTGCAATCACTCTAGAATTCATTTTTGAGCTGCCGCCTTGCCTGTCTGTAAAATGGATGGGCACCTCTTTTATCCTGAGATGATGGAGATGCTTGCGCAGGAGTTCAAAGCCAATCTTAAAGCCCTTTATGCTGCTTACAGCTGTGAGTAACTCCCTTTTAATACTAAAAAAACCGGATAACGGGTCTTCTGCGCCGGTAAGAAAATGTGCCGGGAGACTGGCGATTTTTGAACCGATTCTTCGTATTACTGGCCAGCCATGGATACAACCGTCTTCCACATATCTGCTGCCAATAACCATGTCATATTTGTCTGATAGTAGAGGAGAAATAAGTTCGGGTATGGATTCGGGTTCATGACTGAGGTCAGCATCCATAACAACAATGTCATTAAAGCGGGCATGATGGGCACCATAAATAACCGCACTCGCCAGACCTCTTTTTTTATAGCGTTGCAGAAGCCGAACTTCATATCTGCCGCGATAGCTGGTGATCAACTTACAGGTATCATCGGATGAGCCATCATCAACAAAAATGATCTCCGGAAAATAGTTAAACACCTGTGCCATGTCAGATATTCTCAACAGGAGGGTTCTGATGTTGGCTGCCTCATTTAAGGTCGGAATAATAATAGAAAATTGTTTCATTGGACTCTCCTACAACTGATCATTTTCAATGAAGACAATGACAATGTGTATAGAGAGCCTAACAGGACAACATTAAGAAGAGATGAAGGAGAGGCTCGAAGCAGGGATCTGTTAATGCGAGAGAGGAGGCAGAGCTGATCTTAACAGCCTAGCTGTGCCTCCTGTAATGACTAGTAATTATAGAAGAAAATTCTGGAGATTAGCGGGTCAGGGTGCGTCTGACAGCGTCTTTCCAACCCGCATATTTTCTGATTTGTATTTCCTTCGGCAGG
>JAAUXX010006643.1_pt1 | contig 10027 bp, 8 predicted proteins | sample 7278111 | NCBI WGS metagenome assembly JAAUXX01 (sample SAMN14350116, study PRJNA611818) | marine sediment metagenome | isolation source: surface marine sediment (1.8m) | place: French Polynesia: Moorea | collected 2018-08
ATGCTGCAGACGGTCTTGGAAACACCCCCGACACTGCCAACCTACCACCGTTTTTGCCTTAAGGCAGTGCCATTCGAGACGGAGGAAATGGCTTTGCAGGCGCTTTGACGGCTCGCTCGGCAGATGTCCCTACGCGCCCCCCTCAGCCCTAAAAAGTCGCGTTCATTTATTTTACCCAGGTCGCGATGCCCTCAGGTACTTGCTCTGTTAACTTAATTGTATCGCGACCCTACACACTTGTGTGCCGGCGCGCTGTACGACACAACAAACCGGCAATGAAATTGCGGTCATTGTCCAACAACTGAGCAGCGATAACGCGCGATTAAAAAAATAGCCAATAATTCAACGCCTGTCATTTTGAGTGCTATCTTTATTAAACTGCATTCGGCATTCAGAGTGAATAATAATTATACAAGCCCGTGCGCTGTACATCGGCGTATGACATGTAAATCTACAAATCTTGTTGCACACCAGCATTATCAAAGGTCTTTGGGGTGGATAAATTTGACCGGATTCAACAGCTTCACAGGGCGCTCTCGTCCGCGCGGCGTCCCGTGCCGGTCAAAAAACTTGCCGAACAATGGGAGTGCTCCGAGAAAACCGTGCAACGCGCCGTTGACACTCTGCGCGATTACCTCAACGCTCCCCTCGAATACGACAGCGAGCGACGGGGCTGGTATTACAACCTTGGCGCGGATGATAGTGTTAAATTTGAGTTGCCGGGCCTGTGGTTAACCGCCGAAGAAATCGAATGCTTCGCCGCTTTGTTGACCTTACTGCGAGGCCTTGACACGCACGACATCAGCCCCAACTTCGGCCTGATCGAACAATCCATTGACAAACTTCTGCGCGGCCGCGGCGTCGCCGCCAGCACCTTCCACGACAAAATCAAATATCTGGCCACCAACAAACGCCTGCAAAAAACCGGCATGCTCGCCAAAGTGGTGGACGCCCTCAACCAAAATAAACGCCTGTGCATTGTCTACTGCGACTATCGCGGGCAGCGCACGCAACGGCAGGTAAGCCCACAGACGCTGGTACACTATATGGAAAACTGGTATCTGGACGCCTGGTGTCACCTGCGTCAAGACCTGCGCTCCTTCATGCTGCCGCGTATTGAAAAGGCGCAGATATTGGCGGAACCCTGCAAACAGATCGATCGCGCCCATCTCGACGACTACTTCTCCAGCGCTTACGGTATTTTTGCCGGAAAAGCGACGTATCGGGCGGAAATTCACTTCTACGAAGAGGCGGCGAGGGAAGCGACGAGCCGCCAGTGGCATCCGCAGCAGCAACTTACCTGGCGGCAAAACACCGCCATTTTGCAGGTGCCCTATCACGATGACAGAGAATTAATCCGGGATATTCTCAAATACGGTGATAACGCCCAGGTGGTGGCGCCTGAAAGTCTTAGGCGCCGCATGGCAGAGGTACTGCGCAGGGCGGTGGAACGGTACCGGTAAATACTGGATGCATTTCCAAGACAGGTTTTGTCTGCCCGTGCGTGTAGTATGGCCGCAGGTTGACAGTAAGGGGTTGGAAAAATGGTGGATTATATAGCGCATCGGCGCGAGCATGACGACGAAGAACAGAGCGTGCAGCAACATCTTGAGGAAGTTGCGGTGATCGCCGGCGAACTGGCGAGTAAAGTGGATTGTGCGGTGGCGGGCGAACTTATTGGTTTGCTGCATGATTTTGGTAAGTACAGTGCCGCGTTCCAGGCCTATATTGGTTCCGCCACCGGAGCGATTGATCAGGACGACGAGGCGTACGTGGACGCGCGTCTATTGAAAGGGAAAATCGACCATTCCAGCGCCGGGGCGCAGTTCGTCTGGAATACATTGCGCCGCTTCGGTAAAGCCGGGCAGGGCGAGCTGTGCGGCCAAATTCTGGCCTTGTGCATAGCTTCGCATCATAGCGGTATCATTGACTGTTTGGACATAGATGGTAAGCCAGCTTTTCGTAAGCGCATGCAAAAGCCGGATGCCGACGTTCATCTGCAGGAGTGCTTGCAGAACGGAAATTCCGCGGTACGCCATCATGCAGAAAATCTCATGGGAAAGGAACTGGTTCGGTCGTTGTTTTCTACCTTGCAGAACGTGGCGGGGATGTCTAAACATCCGTCGGATGCATTATCCCGCGTCGGTGCGTTTGCCTTGGGGATGTTCACCCGTTTCCTGTTCAGTTGCCTGATCGACGCGGATCGTCTTAATTCGGCGGAGTTCGAAGATCCCGAACGTAAACGGGTTCGATTGCAGAAAAAGGCGCAACCGGACTGGAATATCGCCATAGACCGCTTGGAAACCGCGCTGGCCGGCTTCAGCAACGCCAGCGATGTGAATAAAATCAGAAACAAGATATCCGCAAGCTGTAAAAACCGCGCCACGCAGGCGCAAGGGGCCTATACCCTGAGCGTGCCGACGGGGGGAGGAAAGACCCTGGCAAGCCTTCGCTATGCGCTTCATCACGCCCGCCACCACACGCTGGAACGCATTATTTATATCATTCCCTACACTTCCATTATTGAGCAAAACGCCGCCGATGTTCGGGCAATTCTCGAAACACAAGACGATAAATTCCCCTGGGTTTTGGAGCATCATTCCAACATTGAACCGCAAAGGCAAACCTGGCACGCAAAGTTGGTGGCGGAAAATTGGGATGCGCCCATCGTTTTTACGACCATGGTGCAATTCCTGGAAGCGCTTTTTGCGGGCGGAACCAGAAGTGCGCGCAGAATGCATCAGCTGGCGAGAAGTGTTTTGATCTTTGATGAAATTCAAACCCTGCCGATAAATTGCACTCATCTGTTTTGCAATGCGATTAATTTTTTGACCCAACACGCGGCCACGACCGCCGTGCTGTGCACGGCAACGCAGCCCTTGTTGGACCAGTTGGATGCGCCGCAAAAAGGCCAGCTGTTGCTGGCTGAAAACTACGAACTTATGGACGACAAACAGGAATTATTTACCAGGCTCGACCGCGTCAATATCACCAACAAGTGCAAGAGTGGGGGATGGAGCGAAGATGAAATCGCCGAGCTGGCGCTGGGAAATTTCTTTGCCCGGGGAAACTGCCTGATCGTCACCAACACCAAAGACTGGGCCCGACGCCTGTACCTTGCTTGTCGGGGCCGAGTGGAGCGGGGCGCGATATTTCACCTGAGCACCAACTTATACCCCGCCCATCGAGCACGAATATTAGAGCAGATCAAATCGCGGCTCGAAGCGGGAAAACCCACCCTCTGCATCAGCACCCAGCTGGTTGAGGCCGGGGTCAATATCAGCTTTGCCTATGTGATTCGTTTTCTCGCCGGTCTCGACTCTATCGCCCAGGCGGCCGGCCGCTGTAACCGACACGGCGAACTGAGGGATGCTAAGGGCCATTTCGTCAAGGGGCAGGTGGATGTCCTTGATCCCGATAGTGAGTCTATCGATACCCTGGTCGATATTAAAGTCGGGCAGGAAAAGTCCCGCCGCGTGTTCAGCGAGACAGAGGCTGAAAATATGGTCGCTCCGGACGTTATCGCAAGGTATTTCAAGTACTACTTTTTTGATCGCCGCGAGGATATGGCGTATCCGGTCGGTGAGCGCGGTTCGTCTACTCTGCTCGACTGGCTTAGCTCCAATCCCGGCAACAATTGTTCCTACCGCAACAATGACCGAATGGGCGCGGGAAAGTTTCCCCTGTTGGAACAGTCCTTTATGGCAGCCGGTAAGGCCTTCAAGGCTATCGATGCGCCGACGCAGGCAGTATTGATTCCCCACGGCGAGGGTAAAGCGCTGGTCGCTCAACTGTGCGGCCTGGCGAAAGAATTTAACGCGCACGCGTATTACGAGGCGCTCAAACAGGCGCAAAAATACAGTGTCAATGTGTTTCCGAATGTCTGGCAAAAGCTCATGGACGAAGGAGCCATTATGGAAACGCAAGCGGGCGAGGGGATTTATTACTTGAAAGAGGAATACTACAGCGATGATTTTGGTCTCTCGACAGAGCCTGTCGGGCCGTTAACGGCGCATATTTTTTGAGGAAGCATTTATGAAAAACAGCATCAGCTTTCGCCTATGGGGCAGATACGCCCTGTTTTCCGACCCGATTACCAAAATCGGCGGCGAAAAATGTTCCTATCACCTGCCCACGTACGAAGCCCTGAAGGGGGTATTGAAATCCATTTACTGGAAGCCCACCCTGATCTGGTACGTGGACCGGGTGCGGGTGATCAAGCCCTTCCGCACCCAGACCAAGGGCACTAAGCCGTTGGTTTGGAGCGGTGGCAACAGTCTGGCCATCTATACCTTCTTACACGATGTGGAATACCAGGTGCAAGCGCACTTCGAATGGAACGAGCATCGCCCCGAACTGGCCGCGGACAGAATTGATGGCAAGCACTACGCGATTGCGCAACGCATGTTGGAGCGAGGCGGGCGGCAGGATATTTTCCTCGGCACGCGGGATTGCCAGGGCTATGTCGAGCCCTGCGAGTTCGGCAGCGGCGCCGGGGCTTACGATGACATCGACGAGCTGGGGTTCGGCCTGATGTTTCACGGCTTTGACTACCCCGATGAGGTTGGAAAAAAAGAGCTTCACTCGCGTTTCTGGCACGCGATGATGAAACGCGGCATTGTCGACTTTCCCCGCCCGAGCGACTGCGACATTCGGCGTTTTGTTCGCAAGATGGAACCCAAGGATTTCAGCCTGGGTGACAATGTGGGCGATGTTCACCGAGAGGAGGCGTCGCTATGAGCTGGATGGCAAAGCTACACCAAACCTATGAACAGGGCATGCAGCTCGATATTGACGATAGCAGCAAGCCGATGCCAATCAGTCATACGGTACAAAACGCCCATATCAATATCGTATTGGATGGCGATGGAAACTTTAAATGTGCAAGAGTGTTGGAAAAAACGCAAATTGTATTGCCCGCAACAGAAAAATCCGCCGGTCGCAGCAGCGGCGAAGCGCCGCATCCCCTGGCGGACAAGATTCAATACGTGGCGGGTGATTATGCGCAATATGGTGGGAAAAAGGCGGCATATTTTACCAGCTACGCGCGGCAGTTAAGACAGTGGTGCGAGTCGCCCCATGCCCATGCGCACGCAATAGCGGTGCTGCAATACATCGAAAAATCTTCAGTGGTAAAGGACCTTGTCGAGAATGAAATTCTTCGGCTCGATGAGAATGACCAGCTATTAACGTCATGGCCCGGAGATAACGCTGACGCGATAGCACAACTTTTTAAAGTGCTACCTAAGGAACAAGGCCAACTGGATCAGGGCAATGCACTGGTTTGTTGGTCGGTTTGGATCCCGGGTGAACCGAACTCAGATACCTGGAGCAATCAGGCCGTGCAGCAAAGCTGGATTGATTACGATAGTCAGGCCCAAGGCAAGGTGGGTCTGTGTATGGTTTCCGGTGAACAACAAGCACTGGCCGCAAGCCACCCGGCGAAACTGCGCCATTCAGGCGATAAGGCAAAGCTGATTTCATCCAATGATCTCAGTGGTTTTACCTTTAGAGGGCGCTTTACCGACAGCAAAAAGTCTATTGAAAAATCTGGCATACAGGCGGCGGGTATCGGCGCAGTCACCAGCCAAAAGGCCCACAATGCCCTGCGCTGGCTGATTGACCGTCAGCAGGGCCTGCGTAACGGCGATCAGGTGATTGTCACGTGGGCGGTGTCGGGTAAAGACGTGCCCCAGCCGCTGGTGGATACCCGTTCGTACGACGCGGATGACTTTGAGGAATTTGAACCGGAAGAAGAGGATCAGGGCGCGAGGCCAGGTGTCGATTATACAAGGGACCTGGGACAACGCTTTGCCGAGCGCTTAATTCTTTACATGCGAGGCTATAGGCAGCAACTGGAACCCAGCGAGAGCGTGGTCATTATGGTGATCGACTCGGCGACGCCCGGGCGCATGGGGATCACTTACTACAGGGATTTTTGTGCCGAGGAGTACATCGATCGTATTAGTCAATGGCATCTGCAATTTGCCTGGTGGCAGCGCCTTACCAAGCAGGTGTCGGCCAGCGGCGGAAAAACAAAACCCGTAGTGACCTGGGCACCGGGCGCGCCATCCGCAGCGGCGATTCTGAATACGGCTTACGGCGATATCGTAAAAAGCAATGAGACATTGAAAAAAAATCTATATGAGCGCTTGATGCCTTGCATCGCCGAGGGTGTCAATGTCCCCCGCGATATCGTCGACCGCAGTGTCGCGCGGGCGAGCAACCCCAACAGCCTTGAATACTGGGAGTGGGAGAAAAATCTGGGTGTCGCATGTGCCCTGTACCGCGGTTTTTATGCTCGCCACCCTGACCAAAATAAACGGAGGAACCTTCCCATGAGTCTAGATGCAAACAATACCTCGCGCGATTATCTCTACGGCCGCTTATTGGCCGTGGCTGAAAAAATAGAACAAAAAGCGCTATGGATTGCCGGAGTTAACAGACCGACGACTGCAAGCCGACTAATGCAGCGCTTTTCCGATCGGCCATACTCAACATGGCTGACGATATACAAACAGATTCAGCCGTATATGCAACAGTTGCAGACGTCTAGAAAGTATTTTTTGGACGAAAGGAAAAAAGATCTGGATCATATAACCAACCAGTTCACGCGCGAGGATTTTACCAATGACAAGGCATTGAGCGGAGAATTCTTGCTCGGTTTCCACTGCCAGCGCCTGGAACTTGACGAAAAGCATAATACCTCTGATGAAATAAAAGAAGGAGAAAACGCATGAGCCTGCAAAAGAAGATCGATTTCGCGATAATTTTTTCGGTGAAGAACGCCAACCCCAACGGGGATCCCTTAAACGGCAATCGCCCGCGCATCGACTATGAGGGATACGGCGAAGTTTCAGACGTGTGCCTGAAAAGAAAGATTCGCGATCGCTTGCAAGACCTGGGCGAAAATGTGTTCGTGCAGTCGGATGAGAAAAAAACCGACGGTATGACCAGTCTAAAAAATCGCGCCGAATCGGAAGAATACGGCCTTGGCAAGGAGGCGCTGAACGCGAAAAAAACACCGCCGGAAAAGGCCGCAAAAATGGCGTGTGAAAAATGGTTTGACGTTAGAGCCTTTGGTCAGCTATTTGCGTTTAAGGGGGAAACCAAAGACGGCGTTTCCATCCCTATCAGAGGCCCGGTCTCCATTCAATCGGCATTTTCACTGGAACCTGTTAGCGTCACCAGTACCCAGATCACCAAAAGCGTCAGTGGGGAAGGGGACGGCAGCAAGAAGAGCTCCGATACGATGGGCATGAAACATCGTGTCGATAAGGCCTTATACGTTGCCTACGGCGCAATGTCGCCGCAACTTGCGGAGCGTACAGGCTTTAGTGACGACGATGCGGAAAAGATAAAAGCCATTCTGCCCAAACTGTTTGAGGGGGACGCCTCCTCCGCGCGCCCCGAGGGCTCCATGGCCGTCACTGGCGTGGTGTGGTGGCAGCACAATGCTAAAGCTGGGCAGTATTCCTCGGCCAAGGTGCATCAGACGCTGCGGGAATATGTGGCAAGTGACCAAGCACTCGATGTTTCCGCGATGCGCGATACGCTTGCCGGCGCACTGGATGGCTTGGTGCCTGAGGTGATCCCGGGATTTTAGCTTTGGACCCGCGCCTCATCCCACTCTCCGCCCTGCAGCACTACGCCTACTGCCCACGCCAGTGCGCGTTGATCCACAACGAGCAGGCCTGGGCAGAGAACTGGTTTACCGCCAAGGGGCAGGTGCTGCACCAGCGGGTGGACAAGGGCGAACCGGAGACCCGCAGGGGCGTGAAATTTGAGCGCGGGGTGATGGTGGAAGCCCCGCGGCTCGGCCTGACGGGCAAACTCGACCTGCTGGAGGTGGAACACGCCGCGGATCGCTACACACCGGTGGAATATAAAAGTGGTCAACCGAAAGTCGAGAACTGGGACCGCATTCAACTGTGCGCCCAGGCCTTGTGCCTGGAAGAAATGCTGAAAATATCGGTGCAAGAGGGCGCCCTGTGGTATTGGCGGACGCGGCGGCGCGAAGTGGTAAAAATGGAGGACGCCTTGCGCGAGGCGACCCTGGCGACAATCACTGGCGTCAGGTCGCTGCTCGAGTCGATGGCCACCCCGAGAAAGGTCGCGCCGCCGGCGCGTTGTCGCGCCTGTTCCCTGATCGACCTGTGCCAGCCCGACCTGATTCGCCACGATAACAGCCAGCGATATTGGGAGGCGCTATTTGGCCCATGAAAAAACTTCAAAACAGTCTGTATATTACGCGCCAGGAGAGCTACCTGCATAAAGAACGCGAGACCCTGGTAATAAAACAGGGCGGCGAAAAACTCCTGCAACTGCCCATCCATTCGCTGCAACACTTATTTTGTTTCGGCAACGTGTTGGTATCGCCATTTGTATTCGGTTTTTGTGGCGAGAACAATGTCGGCCTGTCGTTTTTTACCGAGTATGGGAAATTCCTCGGTCGCTTTCACGGCCGCCAAAGTGGCAATATACTGCTGCGAAAGGCGCAGTATCGAGACGCGCAATCGTCGCCCGCGACACTGGCGCTGGCGTTCGTTGCCGCCAAGGTGGCGAACAGCCGCGCGGTTTTGCAGCGTCACATCCGCAACCATGGACCGGATAGCCACGTGGAGCGCGCGATAAAAAAGCTCAACCAGCGGCTGCAAGCCATCCGCCATCAGCAAGACATCGACAAAATTCGTGGCCTGGAAGGTGACGCCGCCGCCGTCTATTTTTCCGCGTTTTCCAACTTGATCACCGATCCCGACAGCGACTTCACGTTCACCGGGCGCAGCCGGCGACCGCCCAAGGACGCCGTTAATGCCATGCTTTCTTTTGCTTACAGTCTTATCGGCAGCGAAATATCCTCAGCGCTTCAGGGCGTGGGTTTGGACCCGCAAGCGGGGTTTTTACACGTGGATCGCCCGGGGCGTGACAGTCTTGCACAAGATATGCTGGAAGAATTTCGCGCCTGGTGGGGCGACCGCTTTGTGTTGAGTTTGATCAATCGCAAACAGATTAACGTCAAGGGCTTTGAACCGCAGGCAAGTGGCGCTGTGATCATGAAAGACGAGACGAGAAAGGACTTCTTACAGGCATGGCAGGCAAAAAAACAGGAGGAGATCACGCATCCCTATCTGAACGAAAAAGTGCAGATAGGATTGTTGCCGCATCTCCAGGCCCTATTATTGGCGAGATATATTCGCGGCGATATTGAACGCTATCCGCCGTTTACCAGCCGCTAGTGGTCTTTTAAGTTTTTGCAACGCTGAGATTCGAATGTCTGCGAAGCGAACTGCTACCGGACTTTCCGCATGGACCACCAGGAGAAATTGATCATGATGGTGCTAATCACCTATGATGTGAGCGTTGAAGACGGTGACGGCCAGAAAAGGCTGCGCCAGATAGCGAAAGCCTGCCTGGATGTTGGCGTCAGGGTACAGTATTCAGTGTTTGAGTGCGACCTGACGCCGGACCAATGGGTTGCGCTCAAAGATTCGCTATTGAGCATCTATAGCCCTGACGTAGATAGTTTACGATTCTATAAACTTGGCAAAAACTGGCGGCACCGCGTGGAACACCACGGCGCTAAGCCTGCGGTTGACGTCTTCAAAGATACACTGATCGTCTAATCGCTAACCCCAAGTGCTCATTAAAAACCTGGAACATTAGCGCTATGCGCCAGGCCGCGAGACACCTGCCGCTTTCGCGGCCTGGCCTATTTCTATATACTTTTACCCGGCTTGTTTTGGATGTTAGCGCGATTGACCCACCTGATGCCTGTCGCGCTTGACATACAGGGCAGGGTTTCGCTCCCCGTGCGGGAGCGTGGATTGAAACTTTGACGAGGCGGGAGACACGTGCGAAGAATTTCTTCGCTCCCCGTGCGGGAGCGTGGATTGAAACAATCAAAGATTTTGATGCGCCCGATGCGACGCGATTCGCTCCACGTGAGGGAGCGTGGATTGAAACCAGTGATGGAAATCACCGCATACATGTTACCCGCGTTCGCTCCCCGTGCGGGAGCGTGGATTGA
>JAAUXX010019926.1_pt1 | contig 9997 bp, 9 predicted proteins | sample 7278111 | NCBI WGS metagenome assembly JAAUXX01 (sample SAMN14350116, study PRJNA611818) | marine sediment metagenome | isolation source: surface marine sediment (1.8m) | place: French Polynesia: Moorea | collected 2018-08
GGCCGTCAGCACAACGTCGACCTTGATCTCGACGGAAAAAAAAGGCCCGTGCGTTTCCGCACGGGCCTCTCTCGTTCCTCGTGTTCGTTTAAGCGGGATATCGCTTAGACGGAACCACCGCAAGAACCTTCGCCGCACTTGCCTTCGGCGTCTTCCTTGTCACCGCCGCAAGAACCTTCACCGCAAGAGCCTTCGCCGCCCTTGTCTTTCTCGCCGCCGCAAGAACCTTCGCCGCAAGAGCCTTCACCGCCCTTTTCCTTGTCGCCGCCGCAGGAACCTTCACCACAAGAGCCTTCTTTGCCCTTGCCTTCTTTGTCGCCGCCGCAGCCGCCTTCACCAACGCCGAGCATGTAGCCCGACTTGAGGCTGGACATTTCGAACGGGTTGTCGATCGAGTCAGCCTGAGCTACGCCCGTGAGAGCGAACGTGCTGGCCAGGGCAGCGCCAACTGCCAATGCAACGGGCTTTACTACTTTCTTGTCTGACATTTCTCTTATCTCCTGTCTCTAGGATGTGCCCTGGTCAGGGCGTTTAACACAGTACCGCGAATTTAGGTGCTCCACGTTACCGAATTCATGACACTCTTCTGGATAGCTTCGAGATCCTCATTCTTTTCCCCGATGATGGCAATGCTGCCATTACCTACGGGAATAAGGACTCCGTTTATGCTTTCCCCTCCAAACGTCTCTGCTGTAGAGACCCGCTCATCGGGCAAAAGTATTACAGTCACCGGCCCATTTTTTCCCTGGATGACGAGATGCGGTACGTCATTGCCGTTGATGTTGCACGTCTGAGCGTAAGTTATCAGACCAGCCTCGTGGTCAAGGTTCGCTATGTTCGCAGGGACAATACGCTTCAGTCGCTTGTCGCTGACCGGCACGTCGGTGACGCGTGTTGCATACGGTTCATGATCGAGATGCGCCACGATTTCGTCGGCGAGCGACGCGTACTCGGGCGGTTCGAACAACTTGACGCCGAGAACCGCCGCAAGGGCAACGGTTGCGGCCATTGCAAACCAAACGGGCGTGCGCCTGGGACGCCGGTCGCTCAGTGACACGACGTTGCCGGTTTCGATCTCGGGCAGCTCGGGCATGACGAGATCCGGTACAGGAATCTTGAGTGCCTCGACAATCCGCGCTTCGAAGTGCGGATCCTCGCCGTTCGCCTGCCTGGACTCCTCGAAGTCGGTTTCGATCTCGGGAAGCTCGGGCATGACGAGATCAGGCACAGGAATCCTGAGTGCCTCGGCGATCCTCGCTTCCAGGCGCAGACCGTCGACCTGCGCCGTCGTCTGAGCCCCGGGGAGCTCGGGCATGACGAGATCCGGTACGGGAATCTTGAGCGCCTCGAGGATCCTCGCCTCCAGGCGCGGATCTTCGACGTGCGCTTTTTTGTATTCCTTGTAGTCCATTTCAGTGTTTCTCAACCGGGATTGTTGCCTGATCCTTCCCAGCTCTATTCGTTAAGGCCAGCGACGTCCTCGTCCATCTGGTCTCTGAGTTTGTGGCGCGCCCGGTGCAGGCGTGTCAGCACTGCCCCTTGCTTTAGCCCCATTAGCTCCGCGATCTCGTTCGTGCTGTAGCCCATCAGGACCTGGAGCACGAGCGGCTCGCGATAATCGTCTTCGAGCCTGTAAATGGCTTCTCTGACGTCGCCAACCGCTTCGTTTTCGGCCTCGGCAAGCAGTGCTTCCTGGGCCGGCGCCAGGTTGTCGATATCGACGGTTTCGAGCCGTCGTCTTTCGAACCAGCGCGCATTTTCGCGGCGTACGATTGTCAGAAGCCATTGCTTGGCAGCCGCGTCTTCCCTCAAGGAGTCGAGCGACTTCCAGGCCCGCAACAGCGCCTCCTGGACCACGTCTTCGGCGATCGACCGATCCCGGCTTAACCACGCGGCGTAGCGATACATATCCTGGTGATACACACCGACCAGCAGGTCGAAACGGCGCCGTCGATCCGGCCCAGCTTTGCTGTCATTCATCGGAGTTGACCTGTCCCCTGGCGAATTTATTACTGCTGTTCCGGAAAACTACGACCGAAACATGGAATTCACGGCTAAATATAAGGAAAATAGGGAATTATTGACGTTATTCAGGTTGGTTATGAGCGCCCAATATCCCGGTCAGTACCCCCGTGTTCGTCTGCGTCGCACGCGCCGCACTGCGGGCCTGCGCAGACTCGTCGCCGAGACCGGGTTGTCGGCGGACGACCTTATTTATCCCGTTTTTGTCCTTGAAGGGCAAGGGCAAGAAGAGGACGTGCCCTCGATGCCGGGCATCAGGCGACGCTCTGTCGACCTGCTCCTCGGGCATCTCGAGACCGTCGACGAACTCGGAATTCCGGCCGTGGCGCTGTTTCCGGTCATCGACGGCGCGCGCAAGAGCCTTGACGGGGCCGAATGCGCCAACCCGGACGGTCTCGCACAAAGCGCCGTCCGCGCGATCAAGGACAGATTCCCGGAACTGACGGTCATCACCGACGTTGCGCTCGATCCCTACACGACCCACGGTCAGGACGGCATCATCGACGATGCGGGCTACGTTCTGAACGACGAAACCGTCGAGATGCTCGTCAAACAGGCCTGCTCGCATGCGGATGCCGGTGCCGACATCGTGGCACCATCGGACATGATGGACGGCCGCGTCGGAGCCTTGCGCGGCGCGCTGGAGTCTGGCGGACACCGTAATACCGTCATCTTGAGCTACGCCGCGAAGTACGCGTCGAGCTTCTACGGGCCCTTCCGCGACGCGGTCGGCTCGGCGGAGAACCTGGCTGGCGGAGACAAGTACACGTACCAGATGTACCCCGCGAATACTGACGAGGCGCTCCGCGAAGTCGAGATCGACCTGGCCGAGGGCGCCGACATCGTGATGGTCAAACCGGCGCTGCCGTATCTCGATATCGTCCGGCGCGTACGTGAGACTTTTGGCGTACCGACCTTCGCGTATCACGTGAGCGGTGAGTACGCGATGCTCAAAGCGGCGGCACAAAACGGCTGGCTCGACGAACGGCAGACCGTACTCGAAGCGCTCTTGTCGATCAGGCGCGCGGGCGCGCAGGCGATTCTCACGTACTACGCAATAGACGCGGCGCGGTGGCTGTCGTAAACGAGCGAGGCCCAATAATCTCCCGCCGACGGTATACTGGCCGGAATGCGCGGCGGCAGCGCACGTGCAACAGCAATAACAAAGAGAGCGAACAGGGGAGATTCAAGGCTTGGCGGTAATGCAGGGCCAGGTTGTCGGAGCGATGGACGAGGCACACCGTGGCTGCTGATACGATCGCCGTCGACCGATACGGGGTCATGGGGTATCCGGTATCCCACTCTCGCTCGCCCGTCATTCATCGCTTGTTCGCCCACCAGACCAATCAGAAGATCCAGTACGAGCTGCTCAAGGTCGCTCCCGAGAAACTCGAACAGGCCGTTCGGCAGTTTCAGCGCACGGGCGGCAAGGGGCTAAACGTCACGGTCCCGCACAAGACCGAAGTCTGCCGTCTCGTCGACCAGCTCAGTGAGCGCGCGAGCACAGCCGGCGCCGTCAACACGCTGGCGTTTCAGGACGGCGAGATATTCGGCGACAACACGGACGGCATTGGGCTGTTGCGCGACCTCGTCGTCAATCGCGGGCTCACCCTCGAGAATGCGAATATCCTTGTGCTTGGCGCCGGCGGCGCCACTCGCGGAATCGTCGGCCCGCTGCTCGAAATGCAGCCGCGGCTGCTTTTGATTGCGAATCGGACGCCGAGAAAAGCCGAGATCATATCGGACCACTTTGCCCGCAGCGGGCCGACCGGGTTCTCGAGCTTCGACGATATTCCTGACGAAGACTGGCACCTGATCATCAATGCGACGTCCGCAGGCTACAAGGGCGAGATTCCTCCGTACCCCGCCGATGCCATCGGCGATCGCACTCTGTGCTACGACCTGTCCTACGGTCTCAAGATCACGCCGTTTTGCCAGTGGGCGCGGGAGCACGGCGCCACAGAGGTCGCGATGGGCTGGGGCATGCTCGTCGAGCAGGCCGCCGAGTCGTTTCATATCTGGCGCGGCGTCAGGCCGGACACGGCGCCCGTACTCAAGCAGATCGCCGTCAGCGCATAGTGACGAGCTCTTCGGCGCTCGTCGGATGAATCGCCACCGTATCGTCGAAGTCCTTCTTCGTCGCGCCCATCTTGATTGCGACCGCGAAGCCTTGCAGCATCTCGTCGGCGCCGTCGCCAATGATGTGACAGCCAACGACGCGCTCGTCCTCGCCCACGACGATCAGCTTCATGTGCGTGCGGCTCTTTTTCTCGCCCAGAGCGTAGTACATGGCTACGAAGGATGAACTATAGATTCTGACCGAGTCGCCGTACTCGGCGCGCGCCTCGGGCTCGGTCATGCCGACCGTGCCCATCGGCGGATGACTGAAGATCACGGTCGGAATATTCGTGTAGTCGAGGTGACGGCCCTCCATGCCACCGTAGAGCCGGTCCGCGAGCCGACGTCCGGCTGCGATCGCGACGGGCGTCAGGTGCACGGCGCCCGTCACGTCGCCAACGGCAAAGACGTTGTCGACGTTCGTGGTCTGGTACTTGTCGACCTTGACGAAGCCATAACCGTCGAGCTCGACGCCGGCATTCTCGAGCCCGAGCGTCTCGGTGTTCGGCGCGCGCCCGACAGCCCACAGGAAGCAGTCGGCAGGTCCGAATGTGCGGCCGTCGTCGCTCGTCATGACAATGCCGTCCGCCGTCTTCTCGAGCTTCGCGGGGTGGGCTCCCGTGGACACCGTAATGCCGTTTTCGCGCATTGCCTCGATCAGTTCGCCTCCAAGCATCGGGTCGAAGCTCCTGACGACGCCGTCCTTGCGAACGACGATCTCGACCTCGGACCCGAGCGCGTTGAATACGCCGCCGAGCTCCACGGCAATGTAGCCGCTGCCTGCGATCATGACGCGCCTGGGTTGTTCCTCGAGTTCGAAGAAGTCGTCGGACGTGATGCCGAGCTCATGGCCGTGACAGCGCGGCTCGATGGGCCGACCGCCTGTTGCGATGACGATGTTGCGGGTCCGGTACTCGGTGTCGCCAACGGCAACCGTATGCGCGTCGACAACGCGACCTTCGCCCGCGACATAATCCACGCCTTTCTTGTCGAGGTTGCCCGCATAGATGCCGTTGAGGCGTTCGATATAGGCGTCGCGCGAGGCTTTGAGCTTGCCCCAATCGTGCCCCTGAACGTCAATGCTGAAGCCATAGTCCGGCGCATGCGCCAGGTGGTGCATGTGCTCGGCGGCATACCACATCACCTTCTTGGGCACGCAACCGACGTTGACGCAGGTCCCGCCAAGACGGCCCCACTCGACAACAAGGGCTCTGGCACCGTATTCTGCCGCTCGTTGGGCGTGCGCAAGACCGCCGCTGCCGCCGCCAATGACCACAACATCATATTGTTCGCTCACGGTGTTCTCCTGAATTCCGTGTTATCTGGCCGAACCTGACCATATGCTGTGGTAGAGTCGGTAGCGCGAATTAGAACCACAACAGACTGTCAAAATCACGAAATGGCCAATCCGCTTCTCGACACCACCAACCTGCCGAGGTTCAGGGAGATCACGCCTGACGACGTCGTCCCTGCGCTCGAGAGCCTGATTGATGGCAATCGCAAACGTATTGCCGATTTGCTCGAGAACAACGATCCCGACTTTGAAACGATCGTCGTCCCGCTCGAAGCCATGGAGCACGAGCTGTCCCGCGTGTGGTCACCGATAAGCCACCTTCAGGGCGTCCTCGGCTCGCCCGACTGGCGCGAAGCATACAACAAGGCGTTGCCACTGTTGACCGAGTACGGTACCGAGCTTGCGCAGAACGAACGCCTGCACGATGCATTCGCGAAGGTTGCGAACACGCTCGAAGACGCGAAGGGGAGACCTGAGCGCACAATCGTCGAGCACGCGCTGCGTGACTTCAAGCTTGCCGGCGTCGATTTGCCTGGCGACAAGAAAGCCCGGTTCAAGGCGATCATGCAGGAACTCGCAAGCATCCAGGCCCAGTTCGAACACAATATCCAGGATGCCTCCGACGCCTGGAAACTCGGCGCCGAAACGCTCGAAGAGCTCGAGGGCATACCCGAGCAGGTCATTCGCCGGGCCGAGGCGGATGCCAAAGCCGAAGGCCGAGACGGCTGGCTCCTGAAACTCGATTATCCAACCTACGATGCCGTGATGCGTTTCGCCGACAATCGCTCGCTGCGCGAGAACTTCTATCACGGCTGGGTAACGCGTGCGTCCGACGAGGGTGCAAACCCCGACTGGGACAACAGCAGCAACATCGAGAATATTCTCGCGCTGCGCCTCGAGGCGGCGAGGCTCGTGGGCTTCGGCAACTACGCCGAGTATTCGCTCGCGACGAAGATGGCGGCGACGACCGACGAAGTTCTGACCTTCCTGACCGAGCTCGCCGAGCGTTCGCACAACGCTGCCGAGCAGGAACTGGCCGAACTCACGAAGCTTTCAGGCATGACGATCGAGCCGTGGGACCTTGCCTACTGGCTCGAGAAGCTCAAACAGAAGAAGTACGCGATTTCGGACGAAGAGCTCAGGCGCTATTTCCGCGCCGAGCGCGTCGTTGGCGGACTGTTCGACCTTGCGGGCCGCCTCTACAACATCCGCATCGTACCCGAGGACGACATCGAAGCCTGGGACGACAACGTCGTCTACTACTCGGTCATTGGTTCGGACGGCAGCCGGGTCGGCGGCTTTTTCGCCGATCTCTACGCCCGAAGCGGCAAGCGCACGGGCGCGTGGATCTCCGACCTGACCAACCGGATGCAGATCAATGGCAAGGCAACCGAACCGGAAGGCTTCCTGGTCTGCAACTTCCCGCCGCCAGACGACGACGGAATTTCACTACTCGGTCATGACGACGTCGTCACGCTGTTTCATGAGTTCGGGCACATGCTGCACCACCTCCTGACGCGCGTGGACTTCCCGAGCATCGCAGGCATCAATGGCGTGCCCTGGGACGCCGTCGAGCTGCCAAGCCAGTTCATGGAAAACTTCGCCTGGAGCTACGAAGTCCTTGCCGAGTGCACGGCGCACCGCGACACGGGAGACGCACTGCCGCGTGAACTGTTTGATCGCCTCAATGCGAGCCGCTACGCCGGTGCCGCACTCGGTATGCTGCGCCAGCTCGAGTTTGCGCTGTTCGACTTCAGGCTACACACCGAATTCGAACCCGGCAGCACGTCCGTGCTCGAACTGCTCACGGATGTCCGCAAAGACGTGTCGCTATTGACGCATCCTGCCTACAACCGACTGCCGCACGCATTCAGTCATATCTTCGCCGGCGGCTACGCGGCCGGCTACTACAGCTACAAGTGGGCCGAAGTACTCGCAGCCGATGCCTTCGACGCCTTCGAAGAGACAGGAATATTCGACAGCGACACGGCCAAGCGTTTCCGGAACGAGATACTCGAGGTCGGTGGCAGCCGCGACTTCATGGATGCCTACGTATCGTTCCGTGGCCGCAAGCCGAGCCTGGAGCCGCTCCTGCGCCAGCACGGCATCGGGTGAGCAACGCATGAAGCTCGCCACCTGGAACGTCAACTCGCTCAAAGTGCGCCTGCCCCACGTGCTCGACTGGCTCGATGCCCACAAGCCCGACGCACTCGTGCTGCAGGAGATCAAGCAGGTCACCGATGCGTTCCCGGCCGACGAGTTCACGAAGGTGGGCTACGAGTCCATTGCCAGCGGTCAAAAGACGTACAACGGCGTTGCGGTCATCGCGAAGGAGACGCCCGCAAACCCCGTCACGGACTTCCCGGGTTTCGAAGATCCGCAGCGCCGCATCCTCGCAACGACAATCGGCGACGTCCGCGTCATCAATCTGTACGTCCCGAACGGCTCGGAAGTCGGCTCCGAGAAATACGCGTATAAACTCGACTGGCTTGGCGCACTGCGAGGCTTTCTCGACAGCGAGATGCAGGACCACGCCAAACTCGTTGTGCTCGGCGACTTCAACATCGCACCCGCCGACGAGGACGTCTACGACGCGGAAAAATGGGGAGACGCCATACTGTGTAGCCCGAAAGAGCGTGAGGCTCTCCAGGCGATTACGAGCCTCGGCCTGACGGACGTGTTCCGGAACTTCGAGCAGCCCGAGAAGACGTTCAGCTGGTGGGACTACCGCGCGGCAGGATTTCGCCGCAACGCGGGGCTGCGCATCGACCTGATACTGGCCAGCGAGGCAATGAACGAAGCCTGCACGGCGAGTTACGTCGATAAGGAACCACGCAGGCTCGAGCGGCCCTCGGACCACGCTCCCGTCGTCGCAGAATTCTCTCTTTAAGAAAACGACGAAAGCCCTGTTCGACCCACATCGACAGGATTGAAACGGGTTCTCACTTGTGAGCGTGACGTATGTCACGCAGCGGCGACATACGTGTAACATAAGTGAGATTTTGGCCCTGCCTGCACGGCAGGCGCACGGTATGATTATTGTCCATGCACACGCATGCTGACACACGCAAACGAGAGTCACGGAGGTCCGTTTGAGCGAGCTCAATCGGCAGTCAGCTGCGGTAAGAACAAAAGAAGAAAAGCAGCGCATCGTGTCCCAGGATCGACGTAACGATTTCGACGTGACGAACACCGTGCAGGTCAGCAGCCCTGCCGCCGTCCGGAATGCCGTCTACGAGGTGTATACCCAGGCGTTCCCGGGCGCAGCCTTCGACAAGCTTTGGCTCGCCTTTTACGACTTCGAGCGCCTCTTCTCAGGTCGCTTCCCGGGCTATCTCGGCTGCGATACGACGTATCACGACATGCAGCACACGCTCGACATGACGCTCGCCCTGGCCCGTCTCGTCGCCGGCTATGAGCAAAGCGTCGAACCCAAGGACCGGCTCGGCGCGGAACGTGCGCTCATGGCCGTCATCGTTTCGCTGTTCCACGACTCGGGCTACATTCGCCACGAGGAACGCGACGCCGAGTACGTCAATGGCGCCGAGTTCACGATGTACCACGTTTCGCGAAGCGCGGATTTCCTGCGCCGCTACCTGCCCTCGCTCGGCATGACGCGTGACGTCGGAGTCGCCAGCATGATCGTGCACTTCACGGGCTATGAACTCGACCTCGACAATATCGAGCTCGACGATCCGCGCGACGTGATTTGCGGCCATCTGATCGGCACTGCCGACATGATTGCGCAAATGGCCGACCGCTGTTACCTGGAGAAATGCCGCGACCGGCTCTACAACGAATTCGTCGTTGGCGGCGTGGCGATAGAGAATGCCAAACCCGGTGAATACATGGTGCGCTACCGGTCGGGGGAGGACCTGCTGCAAAAGACGCCGCTCTTTTACCAGCAGGTCATGCGCGAACGGCTGAATCGCAAGTTCAACCACGCCTATCGTTACATCGAGGTGCTCTACGACGGCCGAAACCCCTACATCGAGGCTATCTCGAACAACATCCGGCATCTCGTCAGGATCATCGAGAACGGCGAATGGGCGCTGCTGCGGCGTCAACCACCGTATTTCGTCGGCATGGGCAATGCCGTACAGAACATCGAACAGCTTGCTTCGCGCCACCTGGCATCGTTTACCGGCCGCGCGATCAAGGCTGACAATCCGCTGCTCATGCCGATCTGACGGTTTGGCGCCGTCGCCCTGAATCTGCTACACATAGCGCGCATTTTGTAGACCGCGCGCTCCATGGCACTCAATCCACGTTCTGTGCTCGTCGTCGCCGTGCCCGTCATGGGCGACGTGCTGCTATCGACGCCTCTGATCCGTTCGATCAAGGCGGCGTGGCCCGACGCGCGAATCGACGTGCTGACGCGTCCCGGGGGCGGCACGGTCCTCGAAGGCAATCCCGACGTCAACGAGCGCCTGGAACTTCATAAGAAACCACCCAAGCGCGAGCTCGCCGCTTTTTTGCTGCGGCGTTTCCGGCGCTATGACCTCGTGTTGTCGAACAGCGCCAGCGATCGGGCTTTCATCTATGCCCTCATGATGGGCAAGA
>JAAUXX010035427.1_pt1 | contig 9987 bp, 6 predicted proteins | sample 7278111 | NCBI WGS metagenome assembly JAAUXX01 (sample SAMN14350116, study PRJNA611818) | marine sediment metagenome | isolation source: surface marine sediment (1.8m) | place: French Polynesia: Moorea | collected 2018-08
ATTAACCTGGCAATCAAATCGTTCGTCCTGAACGATTTGATTGACGCCTTTGAAAATCGGCACAACTACGCGAAGTTGCTTGATGTTCAAAGGCTTACATCGGCTACGCCGGTGGCAGGGCATCCTTGCCCTGCGCGATTCACCCGAAAATTAACATTGCCGGGGTAATAAGGACCATCAGCAAGTGCCCTTAGGGCCCATTGCCGCGCGCGGCGAGTTCGCCCACTATTTTGTTCACGACAACCTCCACTGCCAATGCCGGACTTCGGGGACTTGTGACTATGTACGAGCATCTGGCGATCCTCGCGTGCTTCGTTTTTCTCTACAGCATCGTAAGCGGCGGCTTGGCGCGCACACCGGTCAGCGGGGCGGTGGTGTATACCCTGTTCGGCCTCGCCTTTGGTCCCCTGGGTCTGGGACTGCTGCGGTTGGATGTGGACGGCGAGGAGCTGCGCCTGCTCGCCGAACTGACCCTGGCCCTGGTGTTATTCACCGACGCCGCCAATGCCGATCTTCGCGTGCTCCGGCGCAACCTGCGCCTGCCCCTGCGCCTGCTGCTGGTCGGGCTGCCGTTGACCATCGCCCTCGGCGTCGGCGGCGCGCTGCTGCTGTTCGATGCGCTGACGCTGCCGGAGGCCGCCCTGCTGGCGACCCTGCTGGCGCCCACCGACGCCGCCCTGGGCAAGGCGGTGGTCAGCGACAAGGCGGTGCCGGCCCGTATTCGCGAGGTGCTGAATGTTGAAAGCGGCCTCAACGACGGCATCTGCGTGCCGGTGCTGTTTGTTTTTCTCGCCCTGGCCACCAGCGCTGGCGCCGAGGGCGACCCCTACGCGCTGGCCTTGCGCCTGCTGGCGGAGGAAATCGGCATCGGCGCCGCCGTGGGTGTCGGCGTCACCCTGGTCGGCAGCGGCTTGGTGAGGCTGGGCGTCGACCGCGCCTGGGTGACCGAGACCTGGCGGCAATTGCCGGCGGTCATGCTCGCCATCGCCTGTTTCACGCTCGCGCAGGTGTTGCAAGGCAGCGGATTTATCGCCGCCTTCGTCGGTGGCCTGGTGTTTGGCTGGCTTGCCGGGCGCGCCAAACACCCCTTGCTGCTCGCCGCCGAGGGCACCGGCGATACCCTGGCGTTGACCACCTGGGTGATATTCGGCGCGGTTGTCATCCCCGAAGTGGGGCCGCATCTTACGTGGAGTGCATTTTTCTACGCCCTGCTCAGCCTCACGCTCATTCGCATGCTGCCGGTATTTGCCGGGCTGGGCGGACTCAATATGGGCGCCGCGGAAAAATTATTCGTGGGATGGTTCGGCCCCCGCGGGCTGGCCAGCATCGTGTTTGCCGTCATCGTGTTCAATGCCGGCCTGCCGGGCGGCGACACCATCGCCGTGGTCGCCATTTGCACCGTTCTGATGAGCATTGTCACCCACGGGCTCAGCGCCAATCCCCTGATCGCGCTGCTCGCGGCGAGCATGGCGCGCAGGGGCGCGAAACCCGCCGCCAGGACGCGAGAATAGAATCGGCGCGCCATGGCCGTGTCCACAACGAGCAAAGAAGCGATCAAAACCGCACTGGCGACGGTCATTGCCTATGGCCTGGCCTTGCAGCTCAATTGGGACAAGCCCAAGTGGGCGGCCCTGGCGGTGGCCATGGTCAGCCTGGCCACCATCGGCCAATCGCTCAACAAGGCCGCAATGCGCATGCTGGGCACGCTGGTGGGCATGGCGGCGGCCCTAGCGCTGATCGCCTGCTGCGCGCAGCTGCGTTGGTTGTTTATGCTCTTGTTCGGCGTCTGGCTCGGCTACTGTGTCTACATGATGGGCGGCGCGAAACACCCGTATACGTGGCAGATGAGCGGCCTGGTGGCGACCATTATTTGCATGGAAGCGGGGGGCGCGGGGCTCAGTTCACGCGAGGTCTTCAACCTGGCCGTGCTGCGCGGGCAGGAAACCGGGCTCGGTGTTTTGGTCTATTGCCTGATTGCCGTTTTTCTCTGGCCCAGCGGCAGCGGCGCGCAGTTCAACGCCGCCGCGGCCGGGTTAGCCGGCGCTCAACGGCGCCTGGCCGGCGCCTGCTTCAAGGCGCTCGAGGGCGCGGCGCAAGTCGGGGCCGTGGGCGCCCCACAACGTGAGGAAAGTCGGCTCAAGGCGCGCTTCGACGAACTTCTGACGGCGGCGGAGACAGACGACTACGCGGTGGCGGAGCAGCGTTCGCAGTGGCGGCACTATCAGCGCCTGGCGACGCAGCTGGGCGAGGCGCTGGCGCGCTTGCGCGCCGGGTCCGGCGACGCGCCGTTCCTGCACCTAACGCGCACGCTCCCCGCCCTGCCGGCCTTTGCGGCGGAACTCGACGCTCGACTGGCGCAGGCGGAGCGCCTGCTGGAGAATGGCACACCCGCCCGGGGGGCCACAACCATCGCGCTGGTCGCCCGCCCATCGGCGCACAGCGGGCTCTCTCACTTCCATCGGGCAGCGCTGGCGGTGACACAGTCACGTTTGCAGGATCTCGACAGGCTGACCCGCGACATATTGGCATGTCTGTGGAGTATCAAGCACCATGCAGCATCGGTATTACCGCTGTCCGTCGCCCCTTCCCCAAGCACATCAACGCCCATCGATCCCGATCGCGCGGTGAGCGTGGTGCGCCTGCTGGCGCTCGTTTGGTTGGCGTTTATGGCGCTGATCTATGTCGATGACCTGCCCGGCGGCAATGCGGTTGTCACCATGTCGTGTGCCCTGGGGTTGGTGCTGGCGACTAATCCCCAGCTCCCCATCCGGCGTCTGGTGGCGCCGGTCACGCTCAGCGTCATCGTCGCCTGTGGCTGCTATTTTTTGATCATGCCGAGGCTGTCCGGCTTCGCCGGCCTGGCATCGCTGATCTTTGCCGTGACCTTTGCCTTTTGCCGCCTGTGCGCCGCCCCACAGCATGCCATGGGGCGCGCCACCGGGTTGGCGATGTTCGCCCTCATCACCGCGATTGAGAACCGGCAGTCCTACAGCTTCAGCCAAGCCGTCAATATCGCCATGGCGTGGCCTTTGGTCCTGCTCCTGGCCGCCGTCACCGCCCACATACCGGTGTCGCCGCTACCGGAAAAAGCCCTGCTGCGCCTGCTGCGGCGCTACTTTTGCAGCTGCGCCTACCTGACGAGCCACTTGCCGCGCGGTGGGCGATCGCCCATCCGCCGTTGGCGCCGCTGGCAGTGGGCGTTTCATCGCCATGAGCTAGCGACCCTGCCCGGCAAACTCCGCGGCTGGAGCGCATTTGTCGATCCAGCCGCGCTGCCCGGGGCCACGCCGCCGGCGTTACAGGCATGGGTGGGCAGTGTCCAGGCCCTCAGCGGGTGCATGGGGGAGCTGCTGCGGGAATACGACAAGCCCCAGGCGGCGCTTTTGCTGTCGGCGCTGGGCGCTGACGTCAACGCGTGGCGCATTGCGGTGCAGCGCCGCTTCGGCGAGCTGGCGGAATGCCCCGCCCCGCCGCCACGGCAGGTGCGAGACAGCTTGGCCGCGCACACAGAGCACCTGGAAAAACACATTGAAGCGACATTGCGCCAGGCCACGGTCGATCAGTTGAGCGCGCTGGAAAGGGAGAATTTCTACTGTCTGCTCGGCGCCTGTCGCGCTGTCTCGCAAGCGCTGCTTGACTATGCCGCCTGCGCGGCGGCGATCGATTGGGCGCGGGCGCGCGAGGGGCGCTTCGCATGACGCCAACCCCCGCGACCAAGGCCCGCCACCATGCCGCGTGAATTTGCGATCGGTGGCGTTTATCTGCCGCCTTTATTGGTCGCGGCCTGCCTCGGCGTCTGCGCGGCCCTGGTGACGGCGCGGTTGCTAAACCGCTATCGGCTGTCGCGGGTCTTTTTCTATCCACCCCTGGCGCTGTTGTCATTGATGATTATTTATTCACTGCTTATCGGCACTTTTATTATCAAAACGTAGTGGTGCTCCAAGGTGATATTGCCCGCAAAATATTTATTCACCGCTGGCGTGGTCCTGATCGCCGTCGCGGCGACGGTCTTGAAGTACTGGCACTACGTGGCCAACCCCTGGACCCGCGACGGCCAGGTGCGCGCCGAGGTGATTCAGATCACGCCGCGGGTGTCCGGCCCCATTGTCACGCTGCCAATCCGGGACAATCAAGGAGTTGGCGCCGGTGAGCTGCTGTTCGAAATTGATCCGCGCACCTTTCGGGCCGCGCGCGATCAGGCGCGGGCGCAGCTCGATGAGACCCGGGACAAGGTGCACGCCCTGGAGCAGCAGGTGGCGGTGGCCACCGCCGCGCTGGAGGTATCGCGGGCCGATATCGCCAAGGCCGAGAGCACGGTGGCCCAGCTGGTGGCCACCGTGGCCAAAAACCTCGCCGAGTACCAACGGCAGCAGAAACTGCTGCCCGAGAAAGCAACCTCGCAGAAGGCGCTGGAGCGCGCCAGGGCGAACTACGAAGTGGCCCTGCAGGAAAGATACGCCGCCGACGCCGGCTTGGCGCAGGCGCAGGCCTCTCTGGCCGAGTCGGCGGCCACTCTGGCCGAGGCCAAGGCCAAGCGCGGTGCGCCAGGCGACGCCAATTCGCAGATTCGCGCGGCGCGGGCGGCCCTGCGCCAAGCCGAACTCAAGCTCGAATTTACCCAAGTGCGGGCGCCGGTGGAGGGCTACGTTACCAACCTCAACCTGCGGCTCGGCAGCCACGCGGTCGCCAACCAGCCGGTGTTGGCGCTGGTGGACGTGGCGAGCTATTGGGTAGCCGGTTATTTCAAGGAAAACCGGATTACCGATATGCGACCGGGTGATCGGGCGCTGGTGACGCTGATGGCCTACCCGGACTCGCCGCTGAAGGCGCAGGTGGACAGCATCGGCTGGGGCATCGCGCAGCAGGACGGCAGCACGGGCGTTGACTTGTTGCCCACCATCAGCCCCACCTTTGAATGGATTCGGTTGGCGCAGCGAGTGCCGGTGCGCATCCACCTCGACAGCGTGCCGCCGCACGTGCAGTTGCGGGTGGGCACGACCTGTTCGGTGTTGGTGATGGCCGGCACCGCCGGCCGCGACGATGACTGGGAGGCAAGCGCCGCACCGGCGGCGCTGCAGTGAGGGGGCGACGATGAGGGGCCTGACAGCGGTTGTGAGTTGCGCCGTGCTCAGCGCCGGCTGTGTTCTGTTGGGCCCCGATTACGAAGACCCGGCCCCGCCGTTGGCGACCGACTGGCGCGCGCGCGAGGACGGGCGCCTCGACACCACCTCGCCGGTGGCGATCGAGTGGTGGCGCCTGGCCTTTCAAGACGCGGTGCTCGATCAACTGGTGGCCACCGCCGTGAGCGCCAACCTGTCGCTGCGCGCGGCGGGGCTGCGGGTGCTGCAGGGGCGGCAACAGCTAGCGATCGCCATCGGCAACCAATACCCGCAGCAACAGGATATCAGCGCCTCGGCGCAGACCGAGCGCGGCAACCGACAGACCGACGAACGCTACGACCTCGGCGTTAACCTCAGTTGGGAAGTGGACGTCTGGGGGCGCTTTCGACGCCAGATCGAGTCCGCCTCGGCCCAGCTCCAGGCCGACGTCGCCGACTACGACGGCGTGTTGATCTCGCTGATCGCGGACGTCGCCCAAACTTACGTGCTGATTCGCACCACCCAGCGCCGGCTGGCGGTGGCGCGCGAAAATGTTGGGCTGCAGCGCGAGAGCGTGCGCATCACTGAAGCCAAGCACGACAATGGCGAAACCAGCGCGCTGGACGTGGAGCAGGCCCGCAGCCTGCTCTACAACACCGTGGCCTCGACGGCCGCCCTGGAACTCTCGTTGCAACAATTCAAAAACGCCCTGGCGGTGCTGCTGGGCCGGCCGCCGCAAGACCTCAGCGCCCTGCTGGGCCCACCACTGCCCATTCCGCGGGTGACGCCGGAGATCGCTGTCGGCATGCCGCAGGATTTGCTTCGCCGCCGGCCGGACATCCGCGTGGCCGAGCGCCAACTGGCGGCGCAAAGCGCCCGCATCGGCGTCGCCATCAGCGACCTCTACCCGCACTTTGGGCTCGCCGGCGCCATTGGGTCCACCGTCGACACCGCCGAGGGGCAGGATCTCGGCGACGGGTTCAGCAATGACACCTCGCGCTACCGCCTTAGCGCCGGCTTTCGCTGGGACGTGCTCAACTACGGTCGCTTGCGCAGCAACGTGCGCCTGCAGGACGCCGTATTTCAAGAGCTGCTGGAGGACTATGGCCAAACCGTATTGCAGGCCCAGGCCGAGGCCGAAAACGCCATTGTCGCCTACCTCACATCACAGCAACAATTGCGGGCCTTGCAGGCGGCGGCGGACGCCGCGCGGCGGGCGACCGATATCGCCACCCTGCAATACCAGGACGGCCTGGTGAATTTCAACACCGTGATCACCACCCTGGAGGCCCTGGCCAGCCAGCAGGACCAGCTGGCCAGCAGCCGCGGCGCGGTGGCCGCCAACCTGGTGGCGGTCTACCGGGCCATCGGCGGCGGCTGGCAGATTCGCCAGGGCGAGGATCCGGCCCGACTCGTCCCCGCCGAGATCCGGCGGCAGATGCGGCGGCGCACCAAGTATTGGCAGCACGCGTTGCCGCAATGACGCAAGCGGACAAATACCGATATTTTGTGCAACAAGTTCCGGCGCCGAGTGGTCATCGATCCCCTGCCCATACAACGTCAGTGGTATATCCGGTCACAGGCCTTTCTGTTAGCGTAGACGATAGAAAAACTTTCGGCGGGTGGTGTGCGAGCCACGGCACAACCCACCTTGTAAAACCACTGAGTCATTTGCGGGAGTAGATGAGATGAATGTAGATATGACGCCAACGATTGCAGGGGGGTCGGCGGTTGCCCCGAAGACGGAGGAATCGGGTCCGCTGAGCAATCTATTCACCGAGTTTGTCAAGGAAGAAGAAGCGGAAACACTGAAAAGTCAGTCGTCCAAGGACGAGGGCGGCAAGAGTGGCGGTGACGCCAAAAGTGACGATGGCAGACAGAAGAGTGGCGGCGCCACCAGTGAATCCGCCACCAAAACGGCGGACAGCTCCGGGCGGGAGAACGCCGTGCAGGACAGCGCGCAGCGGTATGCCGATAGAATCTCAGCGCTGCTGCGGTCCACCGCCGGTGGGGACGCGGTCGCCAACTCGCGCGGCGGCATCGGCGAGCAGTTGGCGAATGTGGTGCGTGAATTGCGGCAGGATCTGTCGGCCTACATTAACCCCGAGGCAAGCGCCGACGAAGCCAATAATTCGTTTGCCGGGCTGAAAACGGCGTTCGCCTCCCTTGATCAAACCAGGCAAACCGATGCGCCGCCGGTGGCCGGTGAAGCCGATTCCGGCGGCAATAATTCCTTTGATGGGCTGGCGTCGGGGATTTCCGAGATTTATCAAACCGATGGATCGGCGGATGTCGGTGAAGCCGATTCCGGCGGCAATCCCTTTGATGGGCTGGCATCGGGGTTTTCCGAATTTAATCAAACCAATGGATCGTCGGATGTCGTTGAAACCAATTCCAGCAGCGGCACCAATGATCCGTTTGAGGGATTGGCGTCGGGGGTTTCCGAAAATAATCAAACCAACGGATCGTCGGATGTCGTTGAAACCAATTCCAGCAGCGGCACCAATGATCCGTTTGAGGGAGTGGCGTCGGGGGTTTCCGAAAATAATCAAACCAATGGATCGTCGGATATCGTTGAAACCAATTCCGGCGGCGCAACCAATGATCCGTTTGCGGGAGTGGGCTCGGCGATCAATGCCTTTTATCAAACGCATCAAGCCGATTCCAGCAGCGGCACCAATGATCCGTTTGCGGGATTGGCGTCGTTATTTTCCGCCGCGCATCAAGGCGTGGAGACCCCTGATCTGCCCACCGACTTCACTCTGGCCGAGGCCACCTCTCGAATCAATGCCTCCACTCACCTGAGCGCGGAGGAAAAGCAAAGTGTCGGTGAGGCGCTGACATCCATGTTTGCCACGCATGGCGAAACGTCGCGCATTGGCGGGGATAGAATTCCGGAACAGTTGCTGTTCGATCAACCGGACCTGCCGGCGCACGTGTATGCCGCCGTTCGCGAGGCCCTTGACCCCGGGTCCGAGACGCCCGACCTGGCCGACATTCGGGTATTGAATATAGAGCCGGCGGACTCGATCGACAGGCTTCAATGGCCCCAGAACGCCATGCGCCACGATCACAACTTTCATACCGAGGCCACCTTGTTGGCAAGCAGTGACAGCCTGGCCAGCGACGAGGTCCTGAGCGCCGAGTTTGAGAGCATCGCGGCGATCGACAGGATTCTGCCGCTGGCGCAGCGCATTGCGGACGAATCCGGAGAGGCGCCGGTAATCAATTTGTCCTGGGCGCCGGCCTTCGACCTTGAACTGGTGACCAACGCCGAGGGCGAAGCGGCGATCGCCAACTCCTCCAAGGCATGGTTGCTCGAAGGGGGGTGGCCCGAGGAGCTGCCCATCACCCGGGAAAATCTCGATCTCAACCCTGAGCTCATGATGGGAGCATTGCAGAACTACGTCGACGCGCATGCCGGTTCATTCAACGCTCTCTTCCCGTCGGCCGAGAGCGCTCAGATAGCGGAGATGCAAACGGCCCTGCAGGTCCATGGCCAGGTCGAGCAATTGCTGGACGCGGGTTTTCAGGTAAACGCCGGTCTCACTAACATGGATAGCGTTCCGGTCACCTGGCAGGCGCTGAAACAGCATGAGAACTTCGATCTGGTCGGGGCCCTCGACGTCGACGGCAAGGTCAGTGAGGTGATCAATCCCAACGCCTCCGCCTATGCCGAAAAGTTTGCCACGGGCACGGTGTTGATGTTACCTGAGGATGTGCCGATAGGCACAGTGGGGATCAAACCAGAGGATTACTCCAACGTCATATTTACCAATGGCATAGTGGCGGGGGACGCCTATGCGGGCCAGGACGTGGCGTCGCTGCTGGTCTCGGACCAGACATTTGACGCGCTGATAAACGATCCGCTGATGAATATCGTGCTTGAGTTCAATGAGTCGGCCAAGTCCAGCCTGCTGGTGTCACAGGCGGTCGACCAATTGCGCGACGAGGGCGGCGTTGGCCCGGAACTTATGAGAGTCTTGGAGGATCAGCTATTTGGCGACAGCAACGGTCTCTTGCGCCAGGCGCTGCAGGACGCGGGAGTGTCTCTCGCGCCACCGGCTGACGGCAACCTCGACCGGGCCATCGTCGCCATAGTGCAGGATCCGGCATTCGCGGCGGCGGGGCAGGCTATGGCCACCTTGTCCGCCGAGCGCGAACAAGCGCTCGCGCCCTATTTGCCGCAGGGGCTGACGGATCAGGCCGGAGAGGACATATGGAACCACATTCTTACCCAACTGGACGGCAAGCTACTGACAAACGATCAGCTGGATAAAATTCTGACCCTCAATTCCGTTGAGATAGATGCCGTGGGGCCGCTGGGCGAAAATGGAAAATACGCCCTGTTGGGCCCGGATCCGGCAGATACGCGCTATTTCAACGCCTTGCCCAATGACCGGGGCGAAAACATCCTGTTTCAAGCCACGATGGGCACCTCATTTGCCACGCCTTATGACACCGCGGGAGATATAACAGCCGAAGAGACAGCGTAAGAATAGAGGTAAAAGGCCCGGGTGAGCCACGCTCACCCGGGCCCGTCGGTATCGCCGACGCACGCAGTATCGAGCACAAAGCACACGGCATTCGTGGTGATCGAAGCCAAGGCATCTGCCATATGCCAGAGCATCAGGGTAGCGGGTGGCGCACGCCGGGAGCGGCAGTAGAGCGCCCACGGACGGGTTCACAGCGTGTGCGCCACCCGCTGCCCTGATGCTCGGGGGCTCTATGCCAGCAATGACTCAGGTATCTCAGCGCTAACATCATGCGCAGACCTAAGGTGACAAAGCAGAACTAGTACTCCTTCAACATAATATTGCCGGGTTCAGTGAGTGTGTCAGCGCTTTTGGCAAGGCGCGTCTCGCCGGCAAGGGTGGGTGCCTTTATC
>JAAUXX010027813.1_pt1 | contig 9986 bp, 9 predicted proteins | sample 7278111 | NCBI WGS metagenome assembly JAAUXX01 (sample SAMN14350116, study PRJNA611818) | marine sediment metagenome | isolation source: surface marine sediment (1.8m) | place: French Polynesia: Moorea | collected 2018-08
ATCCGGGTGGAGGCCATCAAGAACTACATCGTTCCATTCTAGGAGAAGACGATGAAGACGATTGACCGTTGGCCGGTCTTCGTGCTCGCGCTGTCCAGCGCGCTGATCGTTTCAAGCTGCGCGATCACGGAACCTCCGGAAACGCAGCAGGTTCTCGATGAGGCCCTGCCGGAGACAACTGTGAATCCCGAGACGTTCGGCGGCGAGGAGGCCGTGGACAGCGGTGAAGTCGACGACGGTTGGATACAGACCTTCGGCGACCCTCAGCTCGTGGCCCTGGTCGATGAAGCGATCCGGAATAATCGCGACCTGGAGCTGGCTGCAGCGCAGGTCGATGCCTCTGCGGCGCAGCTCCGTGCGGCCAGCGCAGCCCTGAGACCGACCGTCAGCTATGGACTGCAGACGACCGACCAGGATATTCCGGGTGAGCCTCTGCAGATCTCGGGGGTCGGTGTCGGTGTCAACTGGGAAGCGGACGTCTGGGGTCGCATACGCTCCCAGCGAGCGGCCGCCGAGGAAGCCCTTGTGGCGACGCAGGCGGACTACGCGTTCGCTCGCCAGGCCATTGCCTCGGCCACGGCCAAGGGTTGGTTCGCAGCGACCCAGGCAAGGATGATCCTCGAGCTATCCGACGATCTCGTCCGCATCAATGAAGAGACCGTCGAACTGGTCAAGACCAAATACGACGTCGGGCAGGTGACCCGGCAAGACGTGAGCCTGGCCGAGGCCAACCTGCGGACCGCCGAGGAGTCGCGGCTCCAGGCCGAGATCGCCTACAAAGAGGTACAGCGCGCACTGGAGACGCTGCTAGGCCGCTATCCATCAGCGGAATTGGAGGGACGCGACGCCTTCGTGGCCGTGCCGCCGCCGATTCCGGTGGGCCTGCCCTCCGACCTTCTGGAGCGGCGGCCCGATCTCGTCGCTTCCGAGCGACGAGTCGCCGCGGCGTTCAGCCTGGTGGAGTCCGCGAGAGCGGCCAAGCTGCCGCGATTTTCGATTTCCGCGGGCGTCGGTGGTCTAACCGATGTGAGTGACCCTCTTTACCAGTTGGGAGCTGGCATGTTCGGGCCGTTGTACGACGGCGGCGCGTTGCAGGCGCAAGTGGAGTCCGCCACCGCCAATCAACGCGCGGCCATGGCAGCCTACGGTAAGGCCGTGCTCAATGCCTTCCAGGAGGTCGAGAACGCGATTGCCGGCGAGCCGCGGCTCGAGCGCCGGGAGGCGCTGCTGGAACAGGTCTACGCGAAGAACGCCGAGGCCCTCGAGTTGGCCCGGATCCAGTACGACGTCGGCCGGGTCGACCTGCTGAGCGTGCTGCAACTGCAGGCCCGCACGGACGCCGCGCGACTTTCACTTATCAGTATCCGTGCCGAGAGGCTGTTCAACCGGGTGAACCTGCACCAGAGTCTCGGGGGAAGCTTCGAAGATGTCGATCCGGGCCTGCCAGAGTCCGCAGAGAATTGACGTTCCTTGGGTAAGGTCAATCGGGTCACTATACCGATAGGGGCTTTATGCACCCGTCCGCTTTCTGCCGTTCTCTCTGCCACTCCCGAGCGATGCGATTGGCTATGCTTACTGCCATCGCGTTGAGCCCTGCCGTTGCGTGGACCGAGGACTCCGAGATCTGGTTGCGCTACGACATGAAACAGGGGATTGACGAGAACCGTCGGTGGTTCGGTGCGTTGCGATACCGTACCGACTATGCCTCGGGCTCGGTCAGCAACAGGTTCGACAAATTTGATGCTCGCGCCGGTATGGTCTGGCAGTTGGGCGATCGATATCGGGTCGAGGTCGGCGGCGGTGCCTTTTACTCTTCGTTCGACACTGTGGACGATCTCTTTGAGGCAAGGGTTTGGCAGGCGTTGACGCTTGATTGGCCCGAGGTTCGAGCCGTCAAGCGATACGTCATACATCACCGATTCATGCTCGAACAGCGAGGGTTGAAATCCGACGACTGGTCGTTGTCGTTACGAGGACGGTACCGCCTGGCATTCACATGGCCGCTCAACCGCTACTCGATCGAGCCTGGAGCATACTATGTTCCATTCTCGGTCGAGGCCTTTGCCAAGCTGGGTGGTGGTGAAGACCGCGTCTTTTCCAACCAGGCGCGTTATACGATCGGTCTTGGCCGTGCACTGAACAAGAACTGGATCCTGGAGGCACGCTACATACGCGAAGACAGGCGTGATGTAGCGGGTGTGGATTTCGAGGCCAGCTCGGACATCTTCGAGGTGCGCCTGAGAAGCGCCGTACGGATTGTTGATATTCTGAAGGCCAGATGACGAATCGTGACGCGTCCGCCTATTGCCCGGCCTCGAAGCCGCCCGTTGCCTGGGGGGGGCTGGCGTTGCTGATCATGTTGTCGATCCCAGCCCACGCCGAGGTAACTGCTGGCGAAGTTGTGGACGACAACCTTCAAAGCACTTCCAAGGTTGCGGCCTTCCTCATGAAGGACCGCAACTGGTTCGTCGCACCGATACCGTCGTCGACGCCGACCTTCGGAACGGGTCTCATCCTGGGTAGTGCATTGTTTTGGAAGCAGACGGAAGCGCAAAAAGCGTCACAACCGCCGTCGGTCACCGGCGCGGCAGCCTTCGCATCGGACAACGACAGCAAGGCGTTCGGCATCGGCCACCTCGGGTTCCTTGACGGCGACAAGTGGCGCGTTGGCGGCTTGGCCGGCTACGTTGACTTGAATCTCGATCTGCGCACGCCCGGAAGAATAGGCGGACCGCGTTCGATCGAATGGCTAGTCGAGGGCTATGGATTCGGCGGGCAGGTACTGCGCAAGTTCGCGGACGACTGGTACGTCGGGCTGTATGCCCGCTACGTCGAAGTCGACCAGGCGTTCTCGCTTGCGCCACCTCAAACAGGCTTTGATTTCGGCAGCACCACAACGTCTGTTGGCCTCGGCGGAAAAATCCAGTTCGACAGCCGCGACAATCAATTCAACCCCTACAAAGGGACGGAGTTTCGGCTCAGCGTACTTGCAAACAATGAGAGCCTCGGCAGTGACCTGGCCTACGAATCGTATAGCGCTACCTATGCGTCATTTCATTCGGTCGGGCAAGATAAGGTGATCGCGTGGCAGTTACGAGGCTGTCACCGGTCCGACAGGACCCCGCTCTGGGATGCGTGTGTCATCGACCTGCGAGGTTTCAATACGACGCAGTATATCGGCTTGAGCTCAGCATCGGCGCAAGCCGAGTTCCGGTGGCGCTTTCATCAACGCTGGGGGGCAGTCGGTTTCGTGGGCGGGGGTTACTACGAAAACGCGTTCAGCGAATTTCGGGAACGTGAGGTGATTCCGAGTGTCGGGGTCGGCATACGATTCATGCTTCTTGAGACCCAGCGCATCAATGTCCGTGTCGACTATGCGCGTTCGCTCGGCGACGATGCGTGGTATCTCGGCGTCGCGGAGGCCTTCTAGTGTGATCTCTCGAGAATCGGTATGACGACGCGGACGCCCAAGTACGAAGGCTACGAATTACTGCGTAATGCTCTCGGCCAACCCAACGGCCTTTCTCATAATCATGGTCGATGAGGTATGACAGATTCTCGACAGGCTGGAGGAATGTCTGGTTAGCAAGATGACGGTCGTGACAAACTCGGCATACCGTACGCAATGCGGAGATGTTTGCATGGTTCTGGAACAGCGATGATCGAGTTCAGACCCAGCGGAGTCAATACTCGTCTCGCACTCTGGGGCTTGTTGCTTACCGCTCCTGTCGTTGTATTTGCAGACGCTAGCGATGGATCAGCCACATCGCGTCACGTTCTCGACCGAAAATACGTGATTGGAATCGCGGGCGGGCTGGAACGATTTGATACCAACGTAAAATTGACGGACCGTGAGACCGGCAATTCGACGTTCATCGACGCGGAGGGCAACTTCGGGCTACCTGAAATCAAGACCGTGCCGATCGTTTACGGCGCCGTCAGGGTCAATGACCGGCACGGGTTCGGCTTCTATGCGTTCAAGGTCAATCGGAACGGCTCAAATTTCAACATCGACGAAGATTTCGGTGATCTGACGGTAGTCGGCAACGTCTCCATGACGGACAAAACGGCATTCTCCTATCTCGCCTACCAGTACCGACTCTTTGACGACGAGCGCGTGATCATTAGCGCGCTGCTTGGCCTATACGTACTAGATCTGAGTTTTGAGTTGAACGCTTCGGGCCAGATTACTCTTGATGGTGAGTCCGTCCTGTCCGGCGAATACACGGAATCGATTGACCAGCTGGCACCACTGCCACTGATCGGGCTCGACTTTTGGGCCACGGCCAAAGAGAAATGGGCGTTCGGCACCAAGGTCGCAATGATTACGGGTTCCTACGATGACGTATCGGCGCTGGTCATCGATGCGGTAATCCGCACTCGATACCAAGTGACTGAACACGTGGCTCTCATTGCGGGTGTGAACTACCTGAGTGCTGACGTGGAGATTGCCCGATCGAGGTCGATCAGTGATATCCGGTACGGATACGACGGAGTATTCCTTGGGTTCGACTTCAATTTCTAACCGAATCGTCAATCGGTGTAGCCGTACAAGGGAATCCATCGTTGCGTCGTGATTCACACAGCCCCGGTCATGGACGAACAGACAACCAGAGGACAAGGAGACGACGAGAACATGAATGGGCTTACCGTCACAACGTAATGCGCATTTCGTTTTGCTGGCAACGAGCGGTCGGCTTGTCCAGGCGACGTGGCCCTGCCAACTTCGGTGAGTCCGTATTCTCTTCAGGACAGTGCGATCGTAACCTCCTGATTTTTTGGTCGCCAAAGGTGGCGCAGGGCAATATGTCGACGCGCATCACCTGTAAGGACAACCGGCCAGGACTCCAGCCCCTTAAGTGGCTGTGCTGGCTCATGCTGTCCGCGCCAGGGATCGTCCTCGCGTCGGAGTACCAGCGCACCGAAGAGATTGCGCCCGAATCAGCCGAGGATGCGCCGGTTGCGCTCGAGGACATCGAGAAGTACCGCAGGCCGCGTCCTGGCCCCGCGCTTCTAAAGGACGTGCTAAAGGACGCGGGACCGTTCTGGCGCAATAGCGAATTCGAGCTGGGTGTCCGCACATTCGACTTTCAGCTCGAGGACGGGAGTGGGCTCATCGCCGAGGCAACGGCCCTCGGTACCGAGTTGGTGTTCCAATCCGGAAAGTGGCGTGAGCGACTCTCGACCGTGGTCTCATGGCACACGTCTTTCGGATTAAATGCACGAGAACCGCAGGGCAACACTGGACTGCTCGCGCCGGATCAATCGGATCTGTCGGTGATCAGCCGTGCATACGTGCAGTACGATGTCGGCTCGACGACATCGTTCCGGCTATACCGGCAGGACTTCAACATGCCGTACATCAATCGACAGGACATTCGCATGATTCCGAATACTCACGAGGCCTACATCGTCCAGCACCCGGGCGATACGTTCCAGTGGGTCGCTGGATACGTCTCAAAAATCAAGCAGCGCGATTCCGAGGACTTCGTGCCGATGGGTGAAGCCGCGGGTGTGGAGGGCAGTAACGCAGGCACGTCGATTGTCGGCGCACGCGTGACGCTCGCCGAAGGGGTGACCATTGGTGCAACCGTCCAACAGACCCACGACCTGTTCACGACGACGTTCGGGGAGGCCGCCTATCGGCGCACGCTGACAGAGGACTGGGGCATGCAGCTCGGTGCGCAATACTCGTATCAGGCGAGCACGGGTGACGCTCGGCTCGGCAGGTTCAACACCTACTCCTGGGGCCTGAGGAGCAAGGTCAGCTACGGAGGTGCAGTCCTGACGGCGGCTTATACCAGGACCGGCGACAACGAGATCCGCAATCCTTTTGGGGGCATCCCGGGCTTCACTTCCAGCATGCTGTTCGATTTCGATCGGCGCAACGAAGAGGCTGTACGGGTTGGCCTGTCGTTCAACCTCTGGCGTTTCGGACTGGAAGGCATTGGCATTACTACCAACTACACCAAGGGCCGAAACGCCGAGTCGGCAGACGGCGTGTCGTTGCCGGACGCCGAGGAATTCGAGGTGACCGCGGATTTTCGCCCGCCGGAGGGGCCGCTTGAAGGGCTCTGGTTGCGAGTCCGCTACGCGGACGGCGACCGGGGGTCGCCAGAGGCGGATCGACGGGACGTTCGCGTGATCATCAACTATACGTTTCGATTGCTCGAGTAAACGGAGCGGGCGGAATCGCGCTGCGACGCGTACGAGAAACTACCGATTTCAAGCATGACCGGTACCGGCTAGGGTGAGCCTTGTCGGAACGCTATCGCCGTTGTCGCCAAGCGTTTCTGCATTCTGCACGGAGCCAACTTGAGCCAACCGGTTCTTACAACTATCGCCGTTAACCCGGTCGAGCTGCTGGCCATTGCGATAATGGTGCTATTCGTCGGTGTTTTCCTGACGCGACGGGTTGCCTTTCTCGAGAAGAACTTCATTCCGCCCGCCGTCACGGGCGGGATTCTGACTGCGGCACTGATCTGGATGCTGCGTGACGGGCTTGGCGTCGCAATCGAATTCGATATGAGCCCGCGCGATCTGCTCCTGCTCGTTTTCTTCAGCACCGTCGGGTTGTCCGTCAGGTTCAGCACGCTCAAGTCCGGCGGCAAAACGCTGCCCTTGCTCGTGCTCGCAGCCGGTGTTTTCCTGGTCTTGCAGAATGCGGTTGGCGTCGGAATCGCGATGCTGCTCGGTGCGGATCCAGTCTACGGTCTCATGGCCGGCAGTATTTCATTTGCCGGCGGGCACGGCACTGCGATCGCGTGGGGTGCCGAATTCGAGGCGAGTGGAATTGACGGGGCGGCGGCGATCGGGCTCGCGTTCGCGACTTTCGGGCTCGTTGCCGGCGGCCTCGTCGGCGGACCGATTGCCAGGCAACTCATCACGCGCTTCTCGGTGCAAACTGGTCAGGCGGATCCGGGCGCACCGGTCGTGATCGAGAGGGAACAGTTCGAAGCGATCGACGAGCCACACGGCGGGAAGCAATGGTTGTTCGATGTCATGAGCACGCTGTTCCTACTCGCGTTATGTGTCAGCATTGGCGACATCATCAATTATTCGCTTGCCGGCCGCGGCGTCAAGCTACCCGGTTTCCTGACGGCCATGTTCGTCGGGATTATCCTCAACAACACCACCCGCGCGCTTCGGCGCCCGGCAGCTGCCGAGACCGTCAATCGCTTCGGCACGGTCAGTCTGCACCTGTTCCTGGCGATGAGCATGATGACCGTCGAACTTTGGACGCTCGGGGGCGCATTCAAAGCGATTACGCTCGTCCTGATCGCACAGGTCCTGCTCATGACGGCGTTCGCGATGTTGGTAGTCTTCCTGATCACCGGGCGCGACTATGATTCCGTCGTCATCGCCGCGGGCTTCTCCGGCCTCGGCCTGGGTGCGACGCCGGTTGCCATTGCCAACATGACGTCCGTGACCTCGACCTACGGGCCGTCGCCGAAGGCCATGCTGCTCGTCCCGCTGGTCGGTGCGTTCTTCATCGACCTGCTCAATGCGGGGACGATCCAGTTCTTCTTGAGAATGTTCGAATAGAGAGGGGATATCGATGTGTCCCTGGCTTGCATATTCCGGGTCACCCGTACTGCTCGATGACCTGCTTATGAAGCCTGTTCATTCGGTCATTGACCAGAGTCTGCATTCGAAGCTCGGCCCCATGACATGACAAATCTCTGGTTTGGTTTCTCTGTTTTTGTGTTTGTTGTCGGTTGTCTAATGGGCCTGCGTTGGACAGACGTTCGACACGACCATGCGACCTGGGAAGGCCTGATTAGACAAGCCAACGAACCTTCAGGGGTCTTTGATCCGTCTTCGATCGAAGACCTGCCCGAGCCGGCTCAGCGGTATTTCAATTTCAGTATTGTGCCGGGCTCGCCGATCGTCTCAGCAGTTGAGCTGGAAATGACGGGAGAACTGGGGCTTGGGTCACTCGACGACCCAAAGTACTCGCCAATGACCGCTCGACAGATTCTCGCGCCACCACACGGGTTAGTCTGGCGAGTCAAAGTCGGCGCACTGAGCGGTTCGGATGGAGCGACCCCCACTTCTTCCTGGACCCGGTTTTGGCTGTTCGGCCTGATACCGGTCGTACGCGCGGGTAATGATGAGGATCATCGCTTCTCTGCGTTTGGACGCGTAGTCGCCGAAGGCGCGTTTTGGGCACCCGCAACGCTGTTGCCAGGCGACACTGTCCGCTGGGAGCCGATTGACGAGGATTCGGCGAGAGCCATTGTCTCAATCAATGGCTTCGAGCAGAACGTCGATGTGACAGTTGCGAAAGACGGTCAACCGACGCAGGTCGTAATTGCACGATGGAGTAACGAGAATCCGAGTCGAAAGTACCAACTTCAGCCCTTTGGCGGGTATCTCAGCGAATTCCGCCGATTCGGCGGGTACATGCTCCCAACCGCAGTGGAAGGGGGAAATCACTTCGGTACAGATGAGTATTTTCCGTTTTTCAAAGCCAGGGTCTCGGATATTCAGTTCGTCGCCGATTGAGAATTACGGATCAGTGTGTCAGTTCCTGGCCGTTCTCATACCTAGTCAATTTCGCAGAAAGCAGACACTGAGCGACCGCACTCTCTCGGATAGCGAAAGCTCGACCTCGACATCATGAGAAATGAAATCTCACCACGATTCCTGTTCGTTGATTGAACGACTAGCCTTTGCATCGTCAGAAGCTGTTGGACTGAACCAGGCCGTGGCCGGCCGCGATACGCAGGACGTCACGGTTGAAGGCTTGTGGATCCTCCGCAGGCACCATGTGGCCAGCCGTTTTGTACCAGATCGCCTCTTTGATCGGTGCCGTCAGCCCTGCAAGCCAGGCCTCGGCCAAACGCGGCGACACTGCATGATCGTGCCGCCCAAGCATCAGATGGATCGGAACGTCTAGCGACCGATGCCGTTCGAATGCGTCGTATGTCTGCACCTCGGGCCACATGTGTCCGATTGTCCACTGCATCGCATTGAAAAATGATGGGAGGTCAGTCAAACCAGTCTCAGGCGTGGCTAGAAACTCACGTATCAAGCGGACGGGCGATGGCCGCTCTGCATAGAAGCCGTTGAGGCGATACAACTGATTGCGCTGGTCCAGGAGCTGGTCGGACGTCCAGGGCGGTGGGCCGATCGCTCGTAGCGCACGGACCGCCCTTTCGTCGTCAAGCGTCTCGGCCCTATTCAGCGCCCAGACATAGCCCTCCCGTTCGCTGTTCAGTTGGTGGGTCACCTGTGCCACGCCGATATATGCGGAAACCGTTTCTGGACGGCGCGAGAGATGCTCAAGCGACAGAAGTGTTCCCCACGAATGCGCGAGCAATAGGACCATCGATCTCCCAAACTCAGCCAAGAGACTATCGATCAGGTCGGTCAGGTCCGAAGATATCTGATCAATGGTCAACGTCGCTGGATCGAGACTCCGGTCAAAGCCCTTTCCAGCGCCCCGCTGATCCCAGTACGCCACAACGAAACTGTTTTCGAGAATGGCATTGTGGTAGCGGTAGAAAGCGCGCTCGCTCATCCCTGGCCCGCCATGCACATTCAGCATAAGGGGCGCGTTTCTGTCCCGCCCTCGCAGAAGCACGTATTGGTCGACGCCCCCCAAAGTGACCCATCGCTCCTCAGCGATTGCATTTGGCAGAAGCGCGCCGCGCCCATCAACAAATGGCGGAGTTGATCCTTTGGCTATACGCCCCGCCCACAATCCTAGGGCAGCAAGAGAAGCTCCGACACTGCCAAGTTGCACGCGGTGCCTACTCTGGTCCTGGCCGTTGCTGGCTTGTTGCGGCATCGGTCAAACATCAAGAAAAATGCACAGAAATGATGACTAGTTTGGCTCAACGGATCAATGATTCCGCGCCTCAGGACAACCCTGATTTCGGTCCTGACGCGCCGGCCGGCATGTACGCACTCGGTATCCGCACGGCCCAGGGGATAACGGAACGTCCAGAAACCGGCGAAGTATGGTTCTCGGAACACGG
>JAAUXX010030813.1_pt1 | contig 9965 bp, 7 predicted proteins | sample 7278111 | NCBI WGS metagenome assembly JAAUXX01 (sample SAMN14350116, study PRJNA611818) | marine sediment metagenome | isolation source: surface marine sediment (1.8m) | place: French Polynesia: Moorea | collected 2018-08
CAAGTCTACTCAATCAAATTCCCTCCCTCCCTTCAAATGCCTAATTCCCACCGATTAAACAACGGGAGCGATCGCCCTTTGGTCAAAACCAACTTTTTCGCGTTGCTCCCGATGAGGATGAGAAAAAGCCTGATATTCAAGGCAGCTATCTCGGATATCATGAATTCTTTCCTTCGGACAACTCACAACCAAAACTTCAAGGGTTAGACTCGATGGAAACTTTTGTTTTCTCCAATCCAGCTCGCCAAGATGCAGATGATACTGATATAGCTAAAGCGATTGAGCAAGCCGAAGTTGTTTTTTTTGCTGGTGGAGATCAATGCAAATATACCCGAAACTTTAAGGGAACTGCGATTGAATCGGCCATTGAGTCAGTTCAGGCTAGAGGAGGAGCCATTGGGGGAACTAGTGCGGGAGCTATGATCCAGGGAGAATTGATTTTCAATGCTTGCTCAGATGCCGTTAGCTCTGATGATGCCCTCGCCAATCCCTATGAAGATATTCTCTTTACTGACAACCTATTCCAGTGGTCGGAACTCAAAAGAATCATTGTGGATACACACTTTTACCAGAAAGATAGAATGGGTAGAGCGATGACCTTTCTAGCTCGCTTGCTTAGAGATGGCATAACAGATCGCGCCCTAGCTATTGGCATTGATGAAAAAACTTCCCTGTTGATCGATCGACAAGGCATCGCTCAGGTTATGACGGATGATGAGAAAGGTTCGGCGTACTTTATTCTCGGTGACCATCAACCCGACGTTTGTGAGCCAGAAACACCCTTAAGTTTCTCAGATTATCGCATTTGGCGAGTCAGAGACGGTGAAACCTTTGACCTGAAAAACATTCCCACAACTGGTGATTACAAAGTCAGCGTTGAGCGGGGACGCATGTCTTCTGCCAATCCTTATCGTGACTGAATCGAAGTGTCCCCTGTTTTTTATAAGGACCAACTCCATATTACCTAATGCCAGAGCTGTTTGAGATTAAGCTAACTTAGCTTGAGGAGTTTCGCCTAAGTCATTACACGTAATCCGTATAACGTGTAATTGACCTGATTTTTCCCTGGGTTAGTGCTACCCTGCGATATTTTGTTTCGTTCACGCTTTTAAGTTAATGGTATGACCTTTCCAGATAGCGAAACAAAATATTTCGTTTCACCGCACAATCGCACTTGCGAAATTTAAAAGATAAGTGCCTTTTTTATCTGCTTTGAGGCTACTTGGCGTATGACAACGATTACATTATTCGAGGTTCATATTGCCCTTTAACCCCTTGAAAGCAATAGTTTTACCCATATTACCGCTTCGTGAGATTATCGGCAGTAGAATAAATTTTTCATAATCAAATAAGTTTACAATCCAGTTAAAACAAATGCAGACCAATAGTAAGGATGAGGATATTTTACTCTTGTATCCTTCTGGGCTAATTGTAATGCCTCAGCTTTACTCTTGCCTTCTTTTAAATAGGTATAAAATCTTTGCATCAATAGGCTACTGGCTTCATCATCTATATTCCAAAGACTAGCAATTACACTTGGTGTTCCAGCATAGAGAAAAGCACGATTTAGTCCTACTATTTCATCTCCCCTGCTGACTTGACCAATTTTTGTCTGACAAGCACTTAAGACTACTAAATTGGTTGCGCGTCTAAGATTAAGTCCATAAATTTCGTGGACTTCTAAACGACCATCATGCCCATTACCCTCTATAAGATGAAGAGTACTCAATAAAGGGTTAATAGGATTGTACTCACCATGAGTTGCTAAATGTAATATGCTAGCTTGATTAGCTTGTGACCAGACAATACTTTCCATTGCCTTAGTATTTGTTAGTGGCTGAGTAGCATACAGAGTAGCAATTCTTTCCACTTCTTGTTGAGCGAAGGGTAAGTCTAAGTTAGGATTGCCCAGTGCCATTATTATCTGGTTATCGGGCTTTTGTTTATTCTGTAAAAAGCGCATAACACTAGCACTGGGAAGGCTAAATAAAGCATATCGATCGCCTAAATATTGTTTGCCGTTAGTCAGGGCAGCAAAGGGGAGATAGTGGAGAATACTATGAGGAACAATACCTAATTTGCTAGTAGAAAGATAGTTTTGCAGTGGTGCAATTAACCATTGATGAAGTTTTTGGAGACTGATAGGGTGAATTGCTTGGAAAGTAGCAAAGTCATATTCATAGAGTGCATTAACTGCTTCTGTTAAGTCTTGCCGACTGACATCGAGAGTTACAGGGATAATAGTATCTTGAGTAATTAAAAACGCTAAAGTTCGCTTCTCAGTAACAAAATATTCGACTAATGTTGTATCTTTATCGAGTAATCTTTGAATTTCTTCGATTTTTGCTGGATTTATACTAACTAAGTCAGCCGATTCAGGATTCTGACGTTTAATTTGTTCTAGTAATTGGAGATATTCTCGTTTGCGAGTATTAAGTTCCGATTTGACGTTGGCAATCTCCCTAGTCTGACTCTGGCTACTAAAACCACTATTGAGATTAACTATTTGTTGATGGAGGTCATTGATTTGATTTCTAAGTTCTTGTTCTTTTGGTAAGAGAGCAACATCAGCACGAAAATTACTAGGTCTACTGGCTATTTGATGCAAGAAAACTCTGGCTCTTGCTCTTTCAACATAATTAAAAGCTTCTTGAAAACGACCTTGATTCCACAATAAATCGATCAGACTAGTATAAGTGTCTAGGTATTGTTCCAGAAAAGAGGCTTTTGATTCATCACTGCTCTGGTCAACTATAATCTGCTCGATAAAATCATCAATAGCTTTTTTATAGATATCAATTGCTAATTCTGGTTGATTTTGTTGTTCTCGTAAATAGGCAATATTGCTAAGAGCGTTAGCACTACCAACAATATTATTAATTTCCTTGGCAATCTCGAAAGCTTTCTGATAGAAATCTATGGCAGTATCGTATTGACCCCAATATTCATAGAGAATTCCCAAACTATTAAAAGTATTGCTAACACTAGCACGATCGCCAAGCTCGTCGAGAATAGTCAGGGCTTGTTGATAGGCTAAAACCGCCTGTAAGTCATTACCTCTCTGGCGATATAAGGTTCCCAAGTTGCTGAGTAGTCTTCCTTCTCCAGCACGATTGCTGATTTCTCTGGCAATCTTTATTGCTTGTTGGTAAGAAGAATTTGCTTTGAGGTAACTACCGCTCAAGTAGTAGACATTACCGATATTGTTCAGAGTGCGCCCTTCATTAAAGCGAGCGCCTATTTGTCTGTGCAGGTTTAAGGCTTGCTGATAAAACTCTAAAGCTTGATCGTAGTTACCCCAAGCAGAATAAATAGCCCCAATATTGTGTAAGGCTTGTCCCATTCCTCTGCGATCGTCTGTCTGCCTAGCTATTTCTAAGGCTTGTTGGTGTAACTTAAGTGCTTCATCATACTTACTCAGTCTACGAGCGACTAAGCCCAGATGATTGAGAGTGCGACCGGTACCTCTAAAGTCTTCTAGTTGTCTGCGAATTTCTAAAGCTTCTTGTAAAACTGCCCAGGCTCGATCGTATTGACTGAGATTGGTATAAACTTTTCCTAGTTGATGAAGAGTATCGCCTATGGCACTGAGTTTACCTCTTTCTCTATAAGTAGCTAAAACTTGTTCGTAAGTTTGGAGAGCATCCAAAAACTTACCATTACAAAACTGCTGAAGGCCCTGTTGAAACATTCGCGCTGCTTCAATTCGATCTGCTTTGGTATGACTATGGCGCACAGATTCGCAACTATCGATATCTAAAGTTTTTGCCAGTATCGATCGACGCAAAGACAAGACTTCTAATGATAGGGACAACAAAAGAACAGCAGTAAGTAGGTTGAAATGCTTAAGACAAGTTGACATGAGAAAAACCTTAAGTCACAGAATCTTCGCTCGTATTAAGCTAGAGTCACCTCATTCCATAACTATCTGGGTTGGTAGAAGTGAAGTCTAGCAGAGCTTAAGGGAAAAGCCTCTGCAGATTCTCCAGGAGGAAGGACGGTTACTCTTAATTGATATACATCATCTGTGGAAGGTGTTTTCACAGGACGCATAGCAATAGTGACTGTTTTACCTGGAGACAAGGGTCGGTTTAATCTCACCGTTATTCTCCGAGCTTTCCTATTTTCCTCAACTAATAATAAGGGCATTTCTGCTCCTCGATTTTTTCTTGTTCCTTCAAATGCGGTAGTTCGGGAGATTCTATACCCAAGAAAGTCACCACCACTGGTTTGCTGAAATTGAATTTCTTTTAGTGGTGCTCCTGCATTTTCTGGCAGACTGATAGTAAAGTAATAAGTCGCTCCTCGTACTGAGGTTGTATTTCGAGTAGTAGCAGCATCAGTTAAGCGAGGGGGCGCAGTAAAGGCTACTGGTAATGGGGGGCTGGTCGGTCTAGTAATCTTAGTCGGAGTGTCTCTGTCAATGAAAATGGCAGTTGAGGAACTAGCTACCAAAATATTCTTAAGGGGAATGCCTAAGTTAAAGTCAGTCTTAACCTCAAGCTTGCCTGTTTCATTACCCAAAGCAATAGTGATAGTTTCTTTCTGGGCTTGTCCATGAATGGCAACTAACTTGCCATCTTCATTTAAAACGGGACCTCCACTCATACCAACTCTGGTGTTACTGTCGTAAACCCATTTATAACCACCTTCTAACGGTTTATCCAAAAGAGTGTTAATCGATCCTGTTACGAAAGTATATTCACTCTTAGGAATGGGATTAGCGGGGTGAGGAAAACCTGCAATGTAAACTTTTTGTCCCACATTTATTTGACTGGAATTGGCATACTCGACAACCTCATATGTTTTATCACTGGTAAACTGAAGAGTAGCTATATCGAGATTGGGCAACTTTTTAACTGTGCTGTAGTCGAGTTTATGTTCTACTTTATCGGGAGTTATGATAAAGTAGACACCCTCTGTTGGTACTACGTGCTTAGCTGTTAAAACAGAGTAAGTATTACCTTGTTTGTCAATAATAACCCCTGAACCTGGATTTCTTTGGGGAACACCAATGAAAACAGTAGTTTTTCTACCAATAGTTCCAATTGCTGGAGACTCTAAACTATCGACTGCCAATTGATGCGATATACCTACAAATATTGCCGTACTAATCAAAAATACTGGAATTTTGGAGAATAAATTCATATAGACACCCTCAGTTAGTTAGCTAATTTATTCTGTGCTTGGGTAATCCCCTTGGAGATATTTCTCTAGATCGACGTATACAGGAGATGAGGTTTCGTCAATTACGCTTTCGCGGGGAATGTGAGTACGCAGAATTCTTTCGAGAGCTTTCCTGGGGGTATCAAAGGAGTCTGCTAATTGGATGGCAAATAAAAATCGTCCATCACAGCCCTCTTCTTCTATTTGAGCTACACAAGCGAAAGTTTGACAACTATCTATTCCTCCAGGACAGTCAGTTCCGGTGGTTATGTAATTTAGCTCGCCTCTGCTGTAGTAATTTTGCAATTTTTCTGAGACTTGATCGCAAAGTTCTTTAGAACTAAGGTTAGACTTGCCCAGGTCTGGAGAATCCCAAAAAACCATTGGTACTTCTATATTTTTTGTGCGGGCAATAGTTGCTAAGATGCCATTGCTTTTACCACAGAAAAAACTCGTCTCTTCAGCCTCTGTAGACTGAGTTATGAGTGTAGTAAACAACACTGTGCTTATCATCAATATAGAAGTAAAAGATATCCTGTTCATGCTATCTTGAACTCCAGTTGCAGGTAATATTTGTCAATTAGCAAGTCTGTAATCTCAAATCTTATTCATGGTTACTTCTTAATTGTTATGCAAATTATCAGCTTGAATAATGATTGTTTACATAATGAAATAAATAATAGTGATTAGCCAAGATTAGTTTTGTCTTGCTCCAATTCTTGATTGAGTCAGGTTGTCTAACTTTTGGTGCAGATTCTTCACTTGTTCTGAGTCACCTAAAAATTTGTATTTCAGTAATGCCTCATCAAATAATTTGATCGCTTTCTCAATATCCTTAAGTATTATGTATACTTCACCCAAGGAAGCTTGTACCTCTGCTTTCAGCTCTATATCTTCAGCTTTGGCTAACTTAAATGCCTTAAGATAGGAGTCTTTGGCTAGCAAATTTAATCTAATTTGCCGATAGCTATCTCCTAGTAATTTATAAACTAAAGTAGTTTCTGTTCCTTGCTCAACCAGCATTTCTAAACTTTTGATCGCTTGAGCAATTAGGTCATAACTACGATAGAGATGAACTAAAGTAATAGCTCGAACCTCTGGTGGTAATTCTTGTTGGAAGATTTTGGCTATGGCAGTATTAACTTCTTGGGCTTTATCGGCATCAAGAAGACTAAATGCCAGTCCGAAAATGCCTTCATTTTGAGAAGAAGTATTGTTATTAGCTAGGATAACCATTGAATAGTTTTCGCCTGGTTTGAGGGGAGGATTACCAGCATAAGGGATTTCTGTATTGCTAACTTGTTCTTCCCATATCACTCCCGATGAATCTCTTAGGCGAACAGTATAACTACTTGCATTGGGTACTTCATTCCAGCGTAGCAGGGGTTTATTATTAAGAATCTTAGTTTTGCGAGGATTGATGATATAAGGAATTAGTCGATCAGTGCCTCCACTACGAGTACTACCAAAATTACTACCTTCATAACTTAGCACTACTTTCTCAACTGATGGACAGATATCTATCATGTTAGTTTCAGTATCACTATTTGCTTTAATCTTTTTTAGTTTCAAACTAGAACAGAGAACATTAAAACTTTTCCCCTTTGGATAACGTATTGAATCATCAGGATTGAGTCTTACTGGAAGAGGAGCTTCCACAGGTCGATATTCTGTCTGACTGCTCCTTCTTAGTTCTATTTTCCCTAACAAAAGTAAGTGAATAGAAGGAATATTAGCAATACTATCGGTTGTTAAGGTGGCAATGAGCGGAATTAATATTAATCCAATCAATAATCTAAGTTTCATTAGATGCTTGTGACCAAATTGAGCTTGCCTGAAACTGATAATACTACAATAACAAGAAATCTTTACTCACACCCATAAAAATAAATTTTGCTCGAAATGTAACGTAAAACTCTTTTTTCAAAGTTAGCTATTTGCTTAAGGAAGATTTCAAAGTCTTCATTTTTTGTTGAGCTTGATAAACCCATTCATCTTCTTCTGGATTATTGCGATTAATAGGATATTGCAGGCAGTTAACCAATGCTTTTTGCCAAGTTTCCTGTTTATTATCCAATTTTTCTAGTGCTTGGGATAATAAACAATAAGCTGCTGCTTGCTTTGGGATATTTTCTATAGTAATTGCTGCTTCTAGTGCATCTTTGGCTTCTTCATAACGCTCTTGATTTAGCCTAGCCCAGCCTAAATTTTTTAAAAGACTATATTGAACTTGTTCTTTTCCCTTGATTTGTCTGAACTTTTGCTCGTTTTCAAGTTGATAGATACCTTTTAGCAGAAGATTAACAGCAACAGGAACTTTTTTGGACAGAATATATAAACGAGCTAGATTATTATTGGCTGGAGGAAAGCCACTTTGAACAGCAAGACTGTATTGAATCTGGGCTTGTTTCAAATCTTGCAGATCTTCATAAAGAATTCCCAAATTGTAATGAACTTGTGTATAGTTAGGGTTGAGTTCAATTGCCCTTTTATATTTAGACTCTGCACTATCTAATTGACCTTTCTGATAGTCTTGAAATCCGATATTGTTATATTTAACAGCAATTCGAGGTAAGTATAAGCGAAAACCAATAAAAAATAATAACAATAGACTAGCAGCCCCAAACTTTGTTTCTTGCCACCAATGTCGAGGAATTCCCCAATGTTTGAGAGTTTCTTCAACGGCTTCCCGTCCAGTTTTTGTCAAGGCACCTCCACCTGCTAGTGCTAAAATACTTTGAAAAATAACGGCAAAAGAACCAAATATTCCTAGTCCAACTCCGCCACTCAGAAAGCGAGAAGCAATATCTGCGAACAAACTAAAAATAGTTGCTAACCAGATCAAGGTTAAAGTATCCCATATTGAATCGTACTTATCCCAGAAATATACAGGAATATTGGGAAACCACCACCATAATTTTGATGATGGATTACTAACCTTACGGATATCCTCTAGTTGAGTCAGGATATAACGTCGAACTTTCGGGTTGACTTTTTCAGGCAGTACGGTAATTTGTTTCCTTAATAAGCTATCCAATTCACTAAGTCTAAGCAAAATTTCAGTAGAAGCTTCCACTTCTTCTAGTTGTTTTTGCAGTGCATCACGAGTAATTAGAACGGCTAAAATCTTTTGTACCAACAACTGTTCACTCTGGACTGAAGAAGATTTTTTTATTGTCTCTTCTAAATATTTTAAGGCGTTATCATAGCGTTCGAGTAAACTATCTAACTGACTCTTTAGTTTAGTTGTTGACAAAAACCACCACCAAGCTTCCTTTGGCGGATTAAAACTAGCTCGCCAATTACCCAAATCAACTACTTGTGTAATTCGCTGTTCTTGCTTTTTGAGACGTTTGTCTAATTCTAGAACACTAATTAGAAATGCCGCAGAGTCCTGATTGTCTTTGGATAATAACTTTTGAAGGCGATCGCGAGAAATTACAATATGCAGAATTTGCTCAATTGAAGGTGTATCTGCTTTTTCTAAATTGCTAAGAGCAGTTTGATAATTTTGTAGAGCTAAACCTAATTGATTTGTCATTTTGCATTGACTTATGAAGACCTATTTTGAACTAAACCCTTTATGCTCCTCTAGTTATATAATTTTACTCTTGGTCTTCGCATAAATGAGACTTATATTTCATAGGTTTCTAATCCCGATAATTCTCGCGAACCAGTAGTTGGGATGACTGTATGATAGGGGTTGTAGCCTTCAATGAATAACAACTAATTTTTAATTGAGAATAGGGGGAGTAGTTGAGAATCTCCCCCTGGTTGTTGAGAAAATTTGATAGAGATTACTTATTTATTTCTGCCCTCAACTAATATTATTCCTCACCCCAGATAAACCAGCATAACCAATCCCAATTGCATCTACACTATCATCGATGTGGCACGAATTTACACGGATCTCGGTCGAACCCCTTTTAGTCTTACCTCCACTATTTTGTAGAGACTACCTATTCTCGAATCCAGTTCCGATAAATGTATAGGTCTATAGATGTATAAACGTTTAATCATTTAATTGTCTAAGTGTTTAATCGTTCGTATAAATCATCAACAAAACGTCTAGTCGATTAACTGTCTAATCGAATAAATGATTATTCGTATAGATATATATATAATTAAACAGCTAGTGCAGCTTGGCGGAAATAACTAATCAGTTAAAGAGAGAAGATTAATTAGAGGTATGCTAACAATATTTAGTTCTGTTCCAACCTCTTTAGCAATAGTAATTGATGCCCAATCCTCAAGCTTTAGCAATCGCTATATCCAAACGGCAAAAAAATATTTTGGCACAAATCGCCCATCGGACCACCAATCCCTATCGATTAGTCAGACGTGCTCAGTTGATTTTGTTCTCAGGCGAGGGAGTGAATAACAGTAAGATTAGCCAGCAGTTACAATTGCATCGAAACCAAGTCCGCTTATGGCGACAGCGTTGGCAAGCAGCCCAGGAATCTCTGGCTGCTGCTGAAGCTCAGGGAAGCAATGATGCTGCTTTGACTAGGCAAATCATCAGGGTGTTGAGCGATGAGTTCCGTGGGGGAAGTAAGTCCAAATTCAGTGTAGAGCAGATTGTTCAAATCGTCGCCCTGGCCTGCGAAGACCCGGGACAGAGTGAGCGTGCGGTCACTCACTGGACTCCAAAAGAGTTAGCCGATGAAGCCGTCAAGCGAGGCATTGTGGAGCAGATTTCACCCCGAAGCGTGGGTCGTTTTTTAAAATGAGGCTACCCTCAAACCCCATCGTAGCAACTATTGGCTCAATGCCAATCCTGATGACCCCGTTGCTTTTAG
>JAAUXX010009736.1_pt1 | contig 9959 bp, 11 predicted proteins | sample 7278111 | NCBI WGS metagenome assembly JAAUXX01 (sample SAMN14350116, study PRJNA611818) | marine sediment metagenome | isolation source: surface marine sediment (1.8m) | place: French Polynesia: Moorea | collected 2018-08
CCGTCGATGTCGACGGTGAATCGGTTGTCGATGACGGGCAGCGCGCAGTGAAAGCACGCTGCCTCGTCAGCAATTTGCGGCGGGGCCGACGGGTGCGGTGCAAGCACGCGGCATCGTCACTCTTCAGCGGGGCCGGCCGGGGTCAGGCGGACAACAGGCTCACCGTCCCAGACGCCGTTGAGGCGCCACACGTCGCCCTCACTCAAGACGACGTAGCGTTTGCCGACCGGAATCTCGAGCAGCATGCCCGACCAGGTGGCGCGGCCGCTTTCGTCGCGCATGGCCGTCGTCACGGTCGTGCGCTCGTCGCGCTCCGCGAAGGTCGGATGCGAAATCCACAGGTCGAGCGTCGTCGGGCTGCCCGGCAGTTCGCCGGAAGTCAGCACGATGGATACGACTCCCGTGTTCGTATCGACAATCATGTTGGCCGAAAGGCCGCGGTCCATGGCCTCGACCTGCGCGGCAATGTTGCGTTCGGTCACGACGTCGGTGCCGCCCTCGGCTTCAATGACGAGCGAGTCGTCGCCCTGCGAGGCGAGGAACAGCGTGTACAGGCTCGCCGTCACGGCCGATCCGAGCAGCAGCAGGACGAACCACGGCCAGAAATGGCGGTACCAGGGTTTTTGATCGGATGAAGACTCAGTCATAGGAATGGACCCGGTAAACGAATAGGGCGATCAGTTGATCGGCCCGACGAAGCGGCTCTCGGAGACGCGGCTGTGGCCCGAATTGTCGGTGGCGCTCGCCGTGAACGCAATCTCACGGCTGCCGCGGATCTCGTTGCGCGGTACGCGCGCCCGGATCGGCAGCGATTTGACGCCGCCGCCCTCGACGAGAATCGAGTCCGGCACGCCGTCGAGCGTCAATCCCGGCACGCCTTCGGCGGTCAGCACGAACTCTCGCGGCTCGTTGGTCTGATTGATGAGCTTGACGGTGTAGCTGTTCTCGATCAGGTCGGAGGGAAGCTCGCGATACAGCGCATTGCGATCGCGGAGCACGTCGAGAATGACCGGTGTGCGCGTGACCATGGACGTGACGAGTCCGACCGTGAGGACGGTCAAGAGCGTCGCGTAGACAAACGTGCGCGGCCTGAAGATCCGCGTTGCCTTGCCTTCGAGCGCGTGTTCGGTGGTGTAGCGGACGAGCCCGCGTGGGTAGTCCATCTTGTCCATGATCGAGTTGCACGCGTCGACACAGGCGCCACAGGCGATGCACTCGTACTGCAGGCCGTCTCGAATGTCGATGCCTGTCGGGCAGACTTGCACGCACAGCGTGCAGTCGATGCAGTCGCCGAGACCCTCGGCCTTGTAGTCAATTCCTCGCTTGCGGCCGCCGCGTTTCTCGCCGCGCGCGGCATCGTAGGAGATGATCAGCGTGTCATGATCGAACATCGCGCTCTGGAAACGCGCGTACGGGCACATGTACTTGCAGACCTGCTCGCGCATGTAGCCCGCGTTCCCGTAGGTGGCGAAACCGTAGAACAGTGTCCAGAAGAGCGCCCAGCCGCCCACCTGGAAGTTGACGAGTTCGACGCCGAATTGGCGGATCGGCGTGAAGTAGCCCACGAATGTGTAGCCGGTCCACAGAGCGAACGTGATCCAGAGGAACTGTTTGGCGAACTTTCGGCGGAACTTGTTCCAGCTCATCGGCGCCTTATCGAGCTTCATGCGTTGCGAGCGCGTGCCCTCGGTCCACTGCTCAATCCAGATGAAGGCCTCGGTCCACACCGTCTGCGGACAGGCGAATCCGCACCAGACACGACCCAGCAGCGCCGTGAAGAAAAACAGCGAGATCGCGGCGATGATCAGCAGTACGGCGAGAAAGGGGAAGTCCTGCGGCCAGAGCGTCAGGCCGAGCAGGTAGAATTTGCGCTCGGGCAAGTCGAACAGGAATGCCTGGCGGCCTTCCCAGCTTAGCCAGGGAACGACGTAGAAGAGGCCTAAGAGCACGATCGTCGCGAGCTTGCTCAGGCTCGCGTAGCGGCCTTTCATCTCGCGCGGATAGATCTTTTCCGCGCTCTGGTAGACCGGCAGGGGTTCTGCCGTGGCGTTCGACGGTTTGGCCATTAGCGGTTTTTCGCGTCGCGTTTCGGTGCGGTGCGGACGAGCCAGGCGGTGACGCCTGCGCTCACGGCGGACAATACCCAGAAGAAAAAGAAGCCGGCCGCGTAGCCGGCGTCACGGCCCAGTTCGAACTCCGGCCCCACCATGCTCGAGAGCTCGTCCGGGTCGAATACGGCGAAGAACAACATGGTGCCAACCGCCGCAGTCAGGAAGGAAATCCAGACCACGATGGCGATTGCCTGGCGGTTACGGCTCCATTGCCTGGCACCACGATATTCCTCGGAGATCACGACGATTGGCTCACCGTGCTCCGCCGGACGACGACTCGTCCATCGACAGGCTCTTCACGTACGCTGCAAGGATCTTCGTGCGGTCCTCGCCGAGGAGCTCGCCGTGCGCCGGCATCACGCCGTTGCGCCCGTTGACGATCGTGTAGGTGACGTCTTCCTCGGAGCTGCCGTAGGTCCACGCGTCGTCGGTGAGATTCGGCGCGCCGAGTATCGGATTGCCTTCACCTGTAACGCCGTGGCAGGCACTGCAGAGCGCTGTGAACATGGGCTGCATTGCCTGGGCAGCGGCGTCTGCCTCGACCAGGCCGGACAGTGAGCGAACGTAGTCGACCATGTTGGCAACGCCTTCATCGCCGCCCAGCGCCGGTGTCAGAACCGGCATGACGGCAACGCGACCGTTGAGAATCGATGCCGTAATCTGGGCTTCGGAGTCGCCCCAGATCCAGGCGTCATCGGCCAGGTTCGGGAAGCCCTTCGCACCACGCGCGTCCGAGCCGTGGCAGGTCGTGCAGTAGCTCGCATAGAGACTGGCGCCGAGCTGCTGTGCCTCGGGGTGCCCGACGAGTTCGTCCCATTCCATTCCGGCGTACTCGGCATACAGCGGCTCGAAACGAGCGGTAGCTGCTTCGATCTCGGCGTCGTACTGGCCGGACGAAGACCATCCGAGGAGACCCCCAAAGCCGCCGAGCCCCGGGAAGGCGACGAGCATGCCGAGGCCCCAGATAATCGTGATGAAGAACAGGTACAGCCACCATTTCGGCAGCGGATTGTTCCACTCCTCCAGGTCGCCGTCCCAGACGTGCCCGACGACTTCGTCGTCGCCTTTGTTCTGCGGGCCCTGTTTGGCGGACCAGGCGATGAGCCAGCCGCACCAAACGATCGTGATCAGCGTGCCGGCTGCAATGTAGATATGCCAAAACGTAGGCATTAGCGTGTCTCCCCTAGCTTGTCCGACGGCATGTCGTCTTCCTCGAGCGGCAGGTTGGCGGACTCGTCGAAGTCCTTCTTGCGCTCTCTACGCCATGCCCAGATCCATACCCCGACGAAGCCGGCAAAAGCGGCTACGAGGACGAGGCTCCTGAGATCGTTGATGTCCATCAGCGCCGTACCCGCGGGTTGGTTCCGAGGTCCTGCAGGTAGGCGATGATCGCGTCCATTTCGGTCTTGCCTTCGACCGCGGCCGCCGCACCGGCTATCTGTTCGTCCGTGTACGGATCGCCGAGCATTCGCAGACGCTGCATCTTCGTGACGAGCAGGTCCGCATCGATCGAACGATCCGCAAGCCATGGGTACGCGGGCATGTTCGATTCCGGCACGACGTCGCGCGGGTTCAACATGTGCACGTAATGCCATTCGTCGCTGTAGCGACCTCCGACGCGCGCGAGGTCCGGCCCGGTTCGCTTCGAACCGAACTGGAAGGGTCTGTCGTAGACCGATTCGCCCGCGATCGAGTAGGGGCCGTAGCGCTCGGTTTCGCTGCGGAACGGCCGCACCATCTGCGAGTGGCAGTTGTAGCAGCCTTCGCGAACGTAGATGTCGCGACCTGCAAGCCTGAGCGGAGGGTAGGGTTCGATACCTTCGGCCGGTTCGGTGACCTCGGGCGTCATCATGAGTGGAACGAGTTCGATGAGTCCGCCGACGCTGACCGCGAGGACGATCAGCACCATCATGAGGTTGACGCTCTTTTCAATTGCTTCGTGACGCATGCTGATCGCTCCTAGTGCGCGGGCTCGAGAACGTCCACCGGCGTTGGTTTCTGTTCACGAACTGTCATCCAGACGTTGTAGACCATGATGAGCATGCCCGAGAAGAAGATCAGGCCGCCCAGGAGGCGCAGCCCGTAGTACGGGTACGTCGCCTTGAGGCTCTCGATGAAGGCATAGGTCAGCGTGCCGTCGTCGTTGACGGCGCGCCACATGAGGCCCTGCGTGATGCCCGACACCCACATCGAAACGGCGTAGAGCACGACACCGATCGTCGATGTCCAGAAGTGCACGTCAATGAGCTTCGTCGAGTACATGCCCTCGCGGTTCCACAGTCGCGGAATCAGGGTGTACAGCGATCCGATCGTCATCATGGCGACCCAGCCGAGGGCGCCCGAGTGGACGTGGCCGATCGTCCAGTCCGTGTAGTGCGAGAGCGCATTGACGGTTCGGATCGACATCATCGGGCCTTCGAACGTCGACATGCCGTAGAAGGACAGGGCGACGATCATGAACTTGAGGATCGGGTCGTTGCGGAGCTTATGCCAGGCGCCCGACAGCGTCATGATGCCGTTGATCATGCCGCCCCAGCTCGGCGCGAGCAGCACGATCGAGAACACCATGCCCAGCGTCTGTGCCCAGTCGGGCAGCGACGTGTAGTGAAGGTGGTGTGGTCCTGCCCACATGTAGATCGCGATCAGGGACCAGAAGTGCACGACCGAGAGTCGGTACGAATACACGGGTCGTCCGGCCTGCTTCGGCACGAAGTAGTACATCATCCCGAGGAAGCCGGCCGTCAGGAAGAAGCCCACGGCGTTATGGCCGTACCACCACTGCATCATCGCGTCGACGACGCCCGAGTAAATCGGGTAGGACTTCGTCAGCGAAATCGGCATCGACAGGTTGTTAAAGATGTGCAGGATGGCGACCGTGATGATGAAGGCACCATAGAACCAGTTCGCCACGTAGATGTGCTTGATTCGCCGCTGCATGATCGTGGCAAAGAACACGATCGCGAACGCCACCCAGACCACCGCGATCAAAAGGTCGATCGGCCATTCGAGCTCGGCGTACTCCTTCCCCTGTGTGATACCGAGCGGCAGCGTGATCGCGGCCAGCACGATGATGAGCTGCCAGCCCCAGAACGTGAAGGATGCGATTTTGTCGAATGCGAGCCGGACGTGGCAGGTTCGCTGCACGACGTAGTAGGCGGTCGCAAATAGCGCCGAGCCGCCGAACGCGAAGATCACGGCGTTCGTATGCAGCGGACGAAGCCGCGAAAACGTCAGGTACGGCAGGTCGAAATTGAGTGCGGGCCAGATCAGCTGGGCCGCGATGTACACGCCGGCAAGCATGCCGACGACTCCCCAAACGACCGTCATGATGGCGAACTGACGCACAACAGTATCGTTGTACTGTGCTTTGGTCTCCAAAGGACTACCCCTTTAACAACGGGTTAATAGACGTTGGTGCCGCGTGGCGGCGTGCTGGCAGGGACAGTGCCTTTGACCGCCTGACTCGGATGCTGCGGCGTTTGTTGTTCTCGCGTCGAGTATAGAGCAGGTCCACAGTCATGTCCCTTGGCCAATCAATAGTCTTCGTGCGCGAATGCTGCACTGCCGCAATGGCCCAAGACGGGCGCCAGACTAGCAATGTGGCGGGACCCGACCTATACGTGAGGCTACGTATGGTGCATGGCCTCGAAAAAGGCGAAGTTTCCGTATCACTTTTTGATATACACTGGCCGGAAATCCGTACCGAATGTTTAGTTTTTTGAGCGGCTCAGCATCCAAGAAACTCGACGACGCCAGCTCGTTCTTCCGAACGCTGCTGGAGACAGCGCCTGATGCCATGGTCATCATCGACGAGGCAGGGACGATCGCTGTCGTCAATAATCAGGCCGAAAGCATGTTCGGCTATTCCCGCGATGAGCTGCTCGGCAAGCCTGTCGAGACCTTGCTGCCCGAACGGCTCCGGATGCGGCATCGCCAGCACCGCGGTCGATTCTCCGAAGAACCGTCGCTCAGACCGATGGGCACGGGTATGGAACTCCTCGCAATCCGCAAGGATGGCACCGAATTCCCCGTAGAAATCAGCCTTTCACCTGTCGTCACGAGCGTGGGCACGTTCGTCTCGAGCGTCGTGCGCGACGTCACCCGACAAAAGGAGCTGGAGGCCGAGATCCACGCGGCTCGGGAAGCGGCCGAGCGGGCCAACAAGGCGAACAGCGCATTTCTCGCGGCGGCCAGCCATGACCTTCGGCAACCGGTCCAGGCGTTGAGTCTGCTGAACGGTGCGCTTCGACGGACGGTTAGCGAGCCCAAGGCGCTGTCGATGATCGAGAGTCAGGATCATTCGCTGACGGCGATGACGAACCTTCTGAACTCGCTGCTCGACATCAGCCGGCTCGATGCCGGCAAGGTGACTCCGGCTCTCGAGGTCTTCCCGGTCCAACGCCTGGTCGATCGTCTCGCGGCGGAGTTCGGCCGGCAGGCGAGCCAGGAGGGCCTGAACTTTCACGTCGACGCGACCAACGTCATTATCCAGAGTGATCCGAACCTGCTGTCCGAGATCATTCAGAACTTCGTGTCGAACGCGATTCGTTACACGATCAACGGCTCGGTCACGTTCCGGGCCAGCGTCGACGGCGATCGCTGCCGCCTGGACGTCATCGACACGGGAATCGGGATCGACGAAGACCAGCTGCAGGATATCTTTACCGAGTTCCACCAGTGCAAATCGCCCGGTGCGAGCAAGGAGGGCTTCGGACTGGGCCTCGCGATCGTCAAGCGCCTTTCGGAATTGCTCGAGCACCCGCTGAGTGTCGATTCGACGCCTGGCGAGGGTTCGTGCTTTAGCGTATGGGTGCCCGTTGCCACGGAGCGTGCCGAAGTCGACGAAGAGGCCGACGACGTCGCTGCTGATCGCAGCGACGCCAGCGGGACGCTGATCCTGATCGAGGACGATGTCAGCGTTTCACAGGCGTGGGAGCTCCTTCTCGAGGCGGAAGGATTTCGGGTTTACTCGGCCGCCTCAGCCGAGGAGGCGAAATCAATCATCACGGCCCTCGATTCCGAGCCCGATCTGATTATCTCGGATTTTCATCTGCTCGAAGGTTCGACGGGTGTCGAGGCCGTCAGCGCAATCCGCGATTATTTCGACGCGACCATTCCTGCTTTTATCGTGAGTGGGGATACGTCGAAGGTCGTCAAGGATGCGCGTTTGCTCGACAACTGCACGCTACTGTCCAAACCTGTCGACACCGAGAGCCTGCTCGGCGCAGCGCGCAGTGCGATCGAGTCGGGCGTCGTACCGCGCTCCTAGCCCGTTCCGGCAAACAGTTTTCCGAGCCAGCTCAGCGGCGATCGCGATAGCGCAACACCATAGGTGTAGGCGAAGACGGCGATCGCAGCGACGAATGCCGTTGCTTTGCTGCCGCGCGTCTTGCCAAAGCGCAGGGCAACCATGCCCAGCAGTATGTATCCCACGAGCCCGGCGATCTTGAACAACATCCAGGGCTCTCGGAGCGGGGCCCAGCCCAGGTTGAACAGGAGCAGAATCCCGCTTGCGAGGAACAGCGTGTCGATGACATGCGGGAGTATGCGCGTGAGCTTCTGCTCAAGTAGCGGGTTGCCGCTCAGCATCCAGTAGCCGCGCAGGACGAAGCCCGTGATCGTCACGAGTGCCGTCAACGCGTGCAGGGATTTGATCAATGCGTACACCGGGCGGAGTGTACCGGACGGGCCTTCGAACAGTAGAAAAAAACCAGAGGCCGCGTATACGGCCCGCGGTTGTCATTTACCGGTCTTCAAGCTGCCTCGTGCTTCTCAAGGTCAACGGGGGTCTGGAACCAGTCAGGTTTGATGATGAGCAGGTCGCACGGCAGGTGTTCCAGCGTGCGCTCGGCCGTCGCGCCAATGAACAGCCGTTTCCAGCGGTTCCGCGCAACGGCGCCCATCACGACGACGCTGGCCTTTACCTCTTCTGCAACGCGAGGTAACTCTTCGTGCGTGACGCCCGAGGCGAGGATGGCCTTGTCAGTATCTATCTGGTGGAAGTCCACGATCTCGCGGAAGCGCTTCTCGTGATCCTCGCGCATCTGCTCTTCGATCTCGTCGAAAGGCAGCGAAACGGGTATGTAGGCGTTCGCCGTCGCGGTCGCGACCGCGATCTGCGGATCGTAGCTGTGGAACGCGTAAGTAGCGCCGCCCACCGTCGTCGCGAGCGATTTCGCTATTTTCAGAATCTCGTCGTCCAGCGCCGCCGGTTTGTCGTGCTGGTTCAACGGGTCGATGGCCGCGAGAAACACTGGATCCACGTCGCAGTCGCCCGGCTTGACGAGCCACAGCGGCGTGGGGCAGGTACGAATCAGGTTCCAGTCCGTGTTCGACAACAGCGCGCGCGTTACGGCCGAATGGTGGTGTGTGTCCTTGAAAACAATGTCCGCATCGCACTCGACGGCATGACGGACGATGCCTTCGTACAGCGGATGGTCCCACGTAGCCGACGTCTTGACGACGATACCCTTCTTGCGAAACGGCTCGGCGATTCGTTCGAGGTGTTGCTCCTGGTTGGCGATAACCTCAGCGCGGGCCTTGGCCAGTGACGGCGAATCGAAGAGCCGATCGCCACTGAGATACTCATTGTAGTAACAGACCAGAAGTTCGAGCTCGGCGTCGCTTGCTTCTGCCAGCCATGCGGCCCGCGCCAGTGCGGGCTGTTCCTCGACGGTTGGGTCGATGACCGAGAGGATCCGGGAGAGCTTTTGCATGTCGATTCCCTGCTGGTAAGCGGTTTGTTGCAGTTTAAGGAGAATTGAGGATAGGCGCTCGACAGCCACTGCCATATCAGGCGATATCCCGGCCGCTTTCTCGGTTTGTACGTATGAAACGCCTGCGTAAATTACGGATTCATTTTGGCACGGTCAAAGCCCAGGATGCCCACAGGGAAAGATCAGTGAGGTAAGTGATGCAGGAAGCCGAAATCGCCAAGGTTCGCCGGACCCTCGAGGACCAGAAAGCGCACCTCGAAGACCGCCTGTCCCGCATCAAGGCGAACGTCCGACGGGGTTTCAATGCCGATTCGGGTGAAATGGCCAAGGAGCTCGAGGATCAGGAGGTCGTCGATGCCCTCGGTAACGAAGCCACGGCCGAGCTCAGGCAGATTTCCGATGCGCTTAAGCGCATCGATACCGGGGATTACGGCAAGTGCCTCGATTGCGGTGACCAAATCTCAGGCAAGCGCCTGGTCGCGAACCCCGTCGCCGATCTGTGCATCGACTGCGCGAACGAGGCCGAGCGAACTCACGCGTGAGTGCCGGTACTCTCGATGTGCATGCGCACGAGATCGGCAAGTGATCGCGCCTGCATCTTCTCCATGACCCGGGCGCGGTGAATTTCCACGGTCCGCTGGCTCACGCCCAGTTCGTAGGCAATGACCTTGTTCGGTTTGCCGGTCACGACGAGTTCGAAGACCTCGTGTTCACGCTGCGTCAGGCGGTCGATCAGTTGCCGGACTTCGTCAACGCGCTGTGCCTCGGCCCGCCGCTCTTCGTCGGTTCTGAGGGCAAGGTGAATACGGTCGAGTAGTTCCTGGTCACGAAACGGTTTCTGAATGAAATCGACAGCCCCTTTCTGCATCGCCTCGACCGCCATCGGCACATCCCCGTGCCCCGTAATGAAGATGATCGGAATCGAGTTGCCGCGCCGAATGAGTTCGTCCTGAAGCTCGAGGCCCCCGAGGCCAGGCATGCGAATGTCGAGCACGAGGCAGCCAGGGATCGGACGGTCAGCGAAGCGTTCGAGGAACTCGTCGGCGCTGGCGAGGATCTCGTGCCGCAGGTCGACGGACTCCATGAGCGCCTGCATTGCGACGCGGATAGCCGCGTCGTCGTCGACGATGAA